>Ga0302325_10002815_pt1 | contig 41838 bp, 34 predicted proteins | sample Palsa_T0_2_FD_201948 | JGI IMG/M metagenome (GOLD analysis project Ga0302325, IMG submission 201948) | Peat permafrost microbial communities from Stordalen Mire near Abisko, Sweden - Palsa_T0_2 | ecosystem: Environmental > Terrestrial > Soil > Palsa > Peat permafrost | place: Sweden: Abisko...
TCCGCCGCTTGCGAACCCGATTTGACCGGCGCGATGATGTCCACGAGGCCTTCATGAGCCTTGGATGCTCGATGATTTGCTGGCGAAGGCTTCATAGTTTCAGCGGCTATTTTTAGAAGCTCTTAAGCACGCGCTGCGGTTAGCGCTCTCTCGTGCTTTGGCCAGAACGGGCAGCAGTATGGCAATCAACAGCGCGATGATGCCGACCACCACCAGCAATTCGACCAGAGTGAATCCCGCATCGGCCTCAGCAGCAGGAGTCTCTGCGCCGCCAGACCGCGGGCAGATTGTTCGCAAGGCCTTCCTCAAAAATGCTCCAGCCGAAGGGTAAATGAATATACCATACTCGACGTATCCATCATTGATTTTGCGTCGCCCCAGCAAAGCCACGGCTGATCGTTAATTGCGCCACAATGTTTTCTATAAATTCCTGCAAAACCTATCTTTATGCCGTTACCGTGCCTGCTCGGCCGGCGCAGACAGACTCCCCAAAGGGGCGAAATAAACGCTATCTTCGGGCAACTGGTCGATAGCTATCGATTTTTCCACAAATAGTGTTGACCACCGCTCTGCCTCTTTGATACGCTAGGCTTCGGGTCCAAGTGGCTTTGGGCCCATTCACTTTCTAGGCGGATCAAATCGGAGGTGGCGAATGTCGAAAGTTACTACTGCTCCTGCGCGTCGATTCGGTTCCACAAGCAAGTCCTCCAGGGCTCGAATGAGTGCGGCTCGCAAGTTGGGCTATCTTTCCATTGCCGTGCTGGCGTCCAGCCCGTTCGCCCCGGCTGTGCTAGGCCAAAGCAATGACAACTGGACGGGGACATCGTCACCCAACTGGACCGATACTGGCAACTGGTCCACGAGCACCGTGCCCACCGCCACCAACACTGCTTATTTCAGCACGTCCACCCCGAACATGACCATCACCCTGAACGGATCGACGCAGACCGTTGGGGTGATCCAATTCGATACTTCAAGCGTCGGGGTATACACCCTCGGCTCGACGCCCGGCGACGGCACGTTCTACATCGCCACAACCGGTGCCCTAGGCCTTTCGGGCAGCGGAACGCCCACCGCCGGAACCACTCCCGGCGCAACCGGCGCGATCGGCGTTACCGATACTGTCACTTCGCCCCAGATCATCAACAGCAATCTTACCTTCACGTCGACGGGCAACTCCTACATCACCGACGCCGGCGTGACGGGCAGCTCCGCCACCCCGTCCCTGACTCTGGCCGGCACCATCACAATCTCCGGCGGTGCCGGCGCTGGGACCCTGAACATCGTCAATTTGGCGCCAACCGGCAATCCATCCACCAGCCTTACGGCGATAACCGGCACCATCGTCGATGGCCCGGGGGGCGCCGGCAGCCTTAGGTTGGTGGGTTACCAAAACGGCAGCGGAACAATTCTGTTCAGCGGTTCGAACACCTATTCCGGCGGCACGGTTCCCCAATATCTTCAGACGACGATTATTCAACTCGGCAGCAGTTCCACTTTCTCCGGCAGTAGCAATACCGTCGTTTCCGGACCGCTGGGAACGGGATCCTTGGGGTCTGCAACATCCGGCAATGGGGCGTCCTCTAACGTCGCCTTGGAAGCCGTCGGAGCGGACCGGATTCTCGGCAATGCCATTTACATTAACTACGGCGGCCTGCAGGCCCTTGATGCCCCGACCAGCGGCTACAACGCCGATGCGACTGGCCCACACAATCTCACATTGGCCGGTGCAATCACCTTTGGCGACACCACGGGCCGAACTATCACCATCGGCACGACCAACACAACCGCATACAGCGGGACGGTAGACGGTAATGTCCTGAACATCGGGTTGGCCACCAATCCCACAACCTTCACTCTCAGCAATTACTCAAAGAGCCTCAATCTCGCTTTCACACCCATCAACAGCGGGGTCGGCTTGGTCAACTTCAATGATGTCATCCAGGACAATGCCGCTGCCCTGGGCACCAAAACCGGGACAAATGCGGACACCATTTCCTTCGGTAACGGTGGCACGAACGTCACCATGTATTACCGGTTCAATGCGGTCAATACGTATGACATCAGCGGCAATGGCGCAAATAAAGGAACGCTACTGAGCCAGAACTTCGGGCACTATCAGATCAATTCCACTGGCGGCTTCAACGGGACCAATATCGTTGGGGCATTCGGCAACTCCATCGTGGAGCCAAACAACACCAGTGGCCCTCCCATTTTCGAGGCCTACGGTGCCGATCGGACTCTATACAACACCGTCACCCTCTCCAACAGCGGATTTTTCGTCGATAACCCTGGAAGCAACGGGGTGGGCGGTGATCCGTCCGGCCCCCACAATCTGACCTTGGCAGGACTCATCAACGAGACGACTTCCAGCCGAACCATTACCAACAATATGGTATCCGGTGTAGCGCTGAATCTCGGTGCGGCGACTAATCCTTCGACGATCACACTTGGCACCACCAGCGGCCAGACGTTGACAATCCAAAGCCAAAACGGAACCAACGGCGGCGGTGTTACAGTCATCAACGATGTCATTCAAGACGCCTCGGGCGGTGGCTCCGGCGCCATCACCGCACAAGTCGGCGGCGCCGTCTACCTCAACGGCAATAACACCTTCTCCGGTGGGCTCAACGTCAATGCGTCCACAGTCGTTGTCAGTTCCGATGCCAATATGGGAAGTACAAGTGGCGCGGTTAACCTGGTTGGTGCTAGCGGTACTTCAACCCTGTTAAGTACTGGAACATTCACCAGCGCCCGCACCTTTAATTTCAGTGCCGCTTCGGGTGTCATCGACGTCACCGGCACCAACGTGCTCACCCTCACCGGCTCTGTGGGCGGTTCGGGCGATCTGACCAAAGGCAGCAACTCCGGCACCGTGCAATTAGCGCAGTCGGGCGGCTTCACTACGGCCAACAACGTCAACGTCAATGGCGGCACCCTGGCTTTCGGTTCCACCAGCAGCGCCAGCACCGGTCCGTTTAGCATCGGCGGCACTCTGACCGTCAACGACGGTGCGACCGCCTCGGTGATCTCCAGCGGGGCCACCAGTTTTGGTTACACCAACTCCGCTGCGACCCTGACCATCAACGGCGGCGGGCAATTGAATCTGGCCAACAGCGCCCTGATCACCAACACGGATCCCGGCACCATCCGTCAATATCTGATCAACGGCTACAATGGCGGCGCATGGAATGGCACCGGCGGCATCAATAGCGTCAACGCCAACGCCAACTACAACATCCCCGCCAGCAACGGTGGCCACTTCACGGCTCTGGGTTACTCCAGCGGCACCAGCACCGTCGGAGCGGCTCTGGGCCTGAGTGCCGGCCAGACTTTGGTCAAATACACCATCTACGGCGATGCCAATCTCGATGGCATCGTCGACATCAACGATCTGAACATCGTGCTGAGCAATTTCCTCTCCGGCAATCCCGCGACGTGGGACACGGGCGATTTCTACTACGCCGGCCAAACCGACATCAGCGACCTGGACGCCGTCCTCAGCAATTACTTCGATTCGGCTCCCTCTTCGGTGCGTGCCGCCAACGCTGCGGCGAAAGCTTCAATGGCGACTGCCAGCACCGCAAAAACTTTGACCGGCACGGTCTCGCCTGCGGACACGGTGTCGCCGCCACCGGCCAACGGAGTGCTGGAACTGGTGGTCAACACCACCAGCGGTGATGTGGAACTGGAAGGCAACAACGCCGACATCGCCTCGCTGCAAATCACCAGCGCCAGCAGCAGCATCATCACCGCTAACTGGACCGATCTGCACGCCAACGGTTACACCAACTGGTCTGACACCGCCAAGAAGAAGACCGGCATCGGTGAGTATGACAACCAGTTCACGGCCACGGGTGATTATGCAGTCCTGGGCGTGGTGGATTACGGCGACATCTACAACACCACTGTCAACGCCGAGGACTATGTGTTCAAGTACGGCTCGGTGGAGTCCAACGACACAACAGTGGACACCGACACCGGCTCGGTCATCTATGTCAGCGGCGTCCCCGAACCGACGACGCTAAGCCTCATGGGCCTGGCGGCGGCAGGGTTGATGGGCCGACGGCGAGCAAGGCGGCGAAATCATTAATTCGCCAAGCCCGATATTGGGCTTGAGCAGGCCATTGAATTCATTGCATCGCAGGTCAGCTTCACTTCGAGGCTGACCTGCTGCTTTTTGATTTCGGACGACAATTGCTTGTGGTAACTTAGCAACCATGAAGCAGGCGGTCGTGGGTGTAAGTTCCACCTTGGCAATGCTCATCGGATTGCAATCCATAGCATGTCGCCGGGCGGCTCCTGGTGTTGCTCCATCAACCCGGGTGGCTGCGGTGACTGCACCCGCCACGCTTCCCGCGGTTCAGAGTTATCACAATCAAAAGTTCGGCGTTTCGCTGGCTTATCCATCCGACTGGAAGCCGAAACCCAGCAAAGATTATGAACTGCTGGTTGTTCCGGCCAGCGGCTGGCCGGAATGTTCCATCGCACTGGATGTACCCGATTTGCCGACCCATATACCGGGATTCATTCCGATTTCCATGGTGTACGACGGCTATTTATCCGACTTGAAAAAGCAATGCACCAACGTGCAGGCGACGGTGACGACGCCGTCGATCCCGGATGCGCATGCACGATTGGCCACCTGCAAGGGCCTGCATAACGGCAAGGATTTCGTCGAGCATGCGCTGCTGCTTGTCCACGGCGATCATGTCTACATTGTCCGAGCCGACGGCTCTTTGGCCACCGACGCCATGCTCGGTCCCGCTTTCAACTCGATATGCAAATCACTGCAGTGGAAATGATGGGCAGGCTTATTGGGGCCCGATCACACTCTGGAATGCGGCGGTTCCTTCGCTGATTTTCCCCAGGCCTTCGGGGAAGACGTTGATTTCAAAGCCGCTGTTGTCGCCGATTTCGTCGTATCGCAGCGTGAAGGAAACGAAGAAGCGATCGAAATGGCGAATGATGGAAAAGTCGCTGGTGACTTCACGCTGCACGCCAAAGTCATAGCTTTGCCGCACCGCGAACATGTATTTGCTTGTTAATTCGTAAGTAAGGGCGGTGGTGAGGATGTTAGACGAAAGCGGTTGGATATAGCGCTGGCCGATGAAATAACCGATCCGATCGGAGCGCTGCACGGCGATGCCGATGGAGGCCGTGGCGAGTGTGCTTTTGTCCAGGTTGTATTCGACGTCACCGAGGATGGCGGTGGTGTCGCTGACGCGCCAGGTGGCGTCGCTGTTGATGCTGTTGCGCGGAATGGATGCTTCGGGCAGCGAATCAAAGAACAGCCCGCGGAAGTTGGTGGGGTTCATCAGCGGATCGTTGGGTTTACTAGTGAAAAAATTTCCCTCGATGTTCCAGTCAAAAAAATCGACGCTGCGCCATCGGTCGGCTCCACCGCGTTTGGTTTCCCATTGTTGGTGCAGGGCGACCTGGGCACCGGTGATGGCGTTGATTTCGTCGATCGATTCGTCGTATTGCAGCAGTTGATCGCGGTTGAGATTCGAAGCGCTGGTGAAGAGATTCACCTCCGGCTCGATCACGTGCCGCAACCGATGTAGATCAAACAGTTCGCTCTCGACGGTGTCATCGACTTTCCAGAAATCGGTGTTGATTTTCACACCCGCGCCGGCGAGCAGGCGATTTTCCGACGTGCCGACCGGAGAATCGGAATACACGGTGTAACGGCCCAGCACATACGGCACGAGCCGAAACTGGCCAAACGAGAAGGGGTAATCCAATTCCTGGCGGAAGTCGCCGCGGTAAACGATGTTGCCCGGCATGCCGGTTGTGCCGAACGACGGCAGTCCCGGACCTTCACTGGGACGAAATCCCTGCTCCTCAATGGTGGCCGTGGAACGACGAAAATCGAGACCCGAAACCAGGTCCTCGCTGAAAGCGGTGAGCATGTCGCCGCCGAGGCTGTCGCCAACGAGGTGGTAGCCGATTTCCGGAAGCCGCTCGACTTCCGCCTGTTCCTGCTGGTTGTCGGATGAGGTGACAAAATTGTCCAGTTGCTTTTCCATCAGGAAGGTGAAGGCCTGATCGTCTTTTTGATGCTTGATATAAACCGAGGTGTCTTCCGTGCCGCGTTCGAAGAAATCGTCGGGATACCATTCTTCGAGGAATGTGGGATCGGAAGCGTAGGCGAAAGTCAGCTGAACCTGCCAATCATCAGGAAGGAATTGCTGATGGCGCATCCAGATTCGGCCGCGGTCTTCGGTCGGCGGCGTAACATCGAGGCGATAGCGGCCCAGATCATCAAAGCCGGTGTCGTGAACGAAAAGGCCGGTGAAATCGCCGCTGAAGGACCAGGGTTCCTTGAGGATATCGCTCGGCTCTCCGCCCTGGTAATGGCCCTGAATGTTTGCGGCCGGACCCCGCTTATCGAAATAATCGACGCCGTAGGTCATGTCGGTATTGAGCGGCGAGATTTTGCCCAGAGTTTCAAACAGTCCCCATTGCGTTAAAAAGCTGGTGCCGAAGCGCGAGCCGGATTGAATCTCCGCTTGCCGCAGCACGTCGCCCCGTTCGGTCACGACGCCGGCGGCATATGGGAAGTAGAAAAACGGGATGTTGTAGGCGTTGATCGTGACGGACTGCGCGGAAAACGCCGTGTAGGTTCCGTAGCGGAGATCGCCCGTGTCGATTTCACGGATGTAGGCTTTGCTCATGCCCACGCTGAAAGAAGGCGTGACAAATGAGCTGTTGGTCAAAATCGCTTTATTGACGACGTATTCCCCTTCTGACATTTGATGTACCACCTGGGCGCGGATGATCAGCGGCAAATTGTTTTTGACATCCACCGTGTGAATGACGGCGTCGGTCAGCACGGCGCGGTCCGTGCGAAAATCGTAATAGACTCGATTGCAGGTAAGCCGCTGCTCTGCGCCGCCTTTGCCGGGGGCTGGAACGTGAGCCAGGCGTACGTCGCCTTCGAGGTACGCGCCGGTGATGGCCTCTTCAATTTTGCTGATCCGCTGGCCGGGGTCCATTTCACGCAGGCTATGCAGCGGCGTGAACAGCACGGCACGCTCCGATTGGATTTCCAGAAAATCACCCTCGGTGCTGCGCTGGAAAAGCTTGACGTTCCCTTCCAGAGTAAAAACAACCAGTCCGTCGCTGGTCTTGTAGCCAATAGGCCCACGCTCCGCCGAGAACGCGGTGGGTGTCGCAAGGGCAGGCTGCGTTGTCGGTTGGCTGGTCGGCTGTGTGGCCGGCACCATCCAGGGCTCGCGCGCCAGCCAACCCTCGTCGCCGGGTTGGGTGGTGGCCGGAACCGCATCCAACGGCTTCATGACGATGGCACGTTTGTAAAGATCACTGTCGGTGAAGTTTCGGCTATCCCGCTGGGGTGCTTTCAGATTCACGTCGCCCCGCACGGCGGCCGTCACAAACAGCGTGTCGCCGCTTCGACTGATATCGCCGGGTTGGGTGAGCACGGCATTGCCCAGCAAGGCAATTTGTATCCGCTGTTCATCCAAAACGGCCCCGTGAATCGGCGTGATCCAAATCACCGCCCCATCGGCCGTCAGGTGGGTTTGATCCAAGTCGATGGACAGAGACCCTTCGAGCTGCACCACATTGCTCGGCCCATCGGTCCATGTAAGGGCCGACTTGGCGGACAGTTGCACGCTTTCAATGATCGGTTCGTCCTGGGCCTGGACGACATGGCTTGCTAAAAAGGCGAGCAGCAGACCCAAAGCGACAAACGGATAGCACCAAGGCAAATTGGCCGGGGTCGAAGCGATCAGTTCAGAAGCGGCGGCGTTCTCACGCACCCACGGACTCCTTCCATGCAGTTGCCTTGCGAGAATGGTCTCATCGCTCCATCGACAGCGGCGCAACAGCCCGTGCGACCGAAGGGTAGGGGGCATTATAGATAGGGGGGCCGGAGCGTCAAATCGTCGGTTGCCGTGTGGTTGTGGTCGCCGGTTGCACCCGACAGTGCCGATAACGATCCAGCGCCAGCGAGGTAGAAGATACGGTACGAAAAGCGTATGCTGTTGGGGCAGAATTACCAAGGAGATGTCATGATTCGTCAAATGGCCGCCATGGGTTTGTTGGTCTGCTGTACGCTGGGTTCAGTTTATCTCAGCGCTGATCCGGCAACCAAGCCGTTAGCTCCGCCTTTGTCTCAGCCTTCACCAGCGAAAGACCTCAAAGCCGTCTTATCTTCGACCACCCAGCCGACGCCGCACGCTGTCACGCAGCCCGTCGCCAAGCAAAAAGCCAAGGTTGAGGAAAAGCTTACCGATGCCCAGCGACTGGTGCGGGAAATGAAAGCCCGCGCTGAAGCTGATTCGAAGCTCTATTCCGTCGCCTATTTCGATCTGGATTCTCCGGTGACGGAAAAGGCCCCGACGTTCACGCTATTCGGCGACGGCAATGTCATCACCATCCACAGCCTGATGGATCGCCTGCACAAAGCGCGCGATGACAAAAAGCTCAAGGCCGTGCTGATCAACATGACCGAAACCGGCTTCAGTTTTTCACAGGCACAGGAAATCCGCGGTGCCCTGGATGAGCTGCGCAAGGCCGGTAAGCGGACGTTTGTATATTCCGATGCGTACGACACGCCGTCATACACCGCTGCCTGCGGGGCGACGGATATCTGCATGCTCGGCGGTGGTGAAATGGAAATGCCAGGCGTCGGCCTCGAAACCATGTTCTACAAAGGTCTCTTCGACAAGCTCGGCGTCAAAGCGGATTACGTGCAGATCGGCGAATACAAAGGCGCCCAGGAGCCATACACCCGCGCTGCCCCAACCGAGGAACTCCGCGGCGAGCTGAATAAACTGGTCGATTCGCTTTACGCCCAGATCATCGACGGCATCGCCGTGCATCGCAATTTGTCCAAGGATCTGGTGAAAAGCGCCATCGATGAAGCGATTTTGACCGCGAAAACCGCCAAGGAATACAAATTAATCGATCATCTGGTGGATGAAGACGGCCTTCATCCGCTGATCAAAGATGAGCTGGGCCATGACATCAAGCTGATTGAGGATTACGGCGCTCCACAGCAGGTGAAGCCCGATTTTTCCAATCCGTTGGCGTTATTGCAGATGCTCAGCAAGAAGCCAGATACTTCCAACAAGCCGGCCGTGGCGCTGATCCATGCGGAAGGTGAGATCGTTGACGGCAGCGCCGGCGATTCACTGTTCGGTGGCAGCGAAACCATCGGCGGTGATGATTTGCGCCACGCTTTCCGCACTGCGGTGCAGGATGAGCATATCAAAGCGATTGTGCTCCGCATCGATTCCCCCGGCGGTAGTGCTTTGGCCAGCGAAGTGATGTGGCAAGCCGCCCGCCACGCCGCCGAGAGCAAGCCGCTGATCGTCAGCATCGGTGGCATGGCCGCCAGCGGTGGGTATTACCTGGCCAGCAGCGGTGATTATATTATCGCCGATCCATCGGCCATTGTTGGTTCGATCGGAGTGGTCGGTGGGAAATTTGTTTTGAAGGACTTGTTCGACAAGCTCGGCCTGAGCACGGAAGAGTTCACCCGTGGCCGCAATGCTGATTTGTTCAGCTCCAACCAGCCGTTCAGCGATCGCCAGCGGCGGATGGTGACCAATTGGATGCGCGAAACCTATGACCAGTTCACCGAGCGCGTGATGACCAATCGCGCCGGCAAAATCAAGGACATCGATGCCGTTGCCCGCGGCCGTATCTTCCTGGCCAAGCAGGCCAAGGATTTGGGCATGGTCGATGAACTCGGCGGCTTGGAGGATGCCATTACCCATGCTGCCAACGAAGCGGATCTGAAGCCGGGCGAATATGAAGTTCGCACCGTTCCCGCACCGCATACCTTGGCCGACATGTTCAACGGCGGCGGCGACGGCGGCGATGCCGCGATGGCTTTCAAGCCCAAGATTTCGATCACCCCCGACTCGCTGCTATGGGCTTTGCCCGCATCCACCAGGCGTGCCATCACCCAGCAACTTCGACTTGCCGAGATGCTGCAACGTCATCCGGTCGTGTTGATGTCGCCGTACGTTTTGAGCGTTAAGTAATTTGCGGAGAAAGATTTAGTCGAATTACCCCGTTTGCGTGTTGGCTAGGATAATTCGGTCGGCACACGCTTTGATAAGGTTGCCAACAGAAAGGAATTCTTATGACACTCCTGGCGACCTTAATTTTGGCGGCGGCGGGCTACGCCCTCATCGGCACATTGCTGACGGGAGGGGGGATTGGAACCTTCATCATTTTGTTCATCGTCTTCAAGATGTTAGGAAAATGAAATCCGGCCCGCCGCGACCGTTCCGCTGGCTGCAATAATGGTTAGCACCTGCCCTCGCCGCTCCATTACGAGGGCATTTTTATTTCTCGGACGTGGTGAATTCCCTACAAACTTGGTGTATTTAACCGCAGATTGGCCGGCCGATGGCCCGGCACTGCGCAATCCGTGGTGGACCCGGTGTCGATCGGTTGCCGATAACTGGGCAAACAGGTTTCACCGCCGCTTCGACCGAAGCCCCAGCAAGGATGCACTCATGGCCGATTTCGCCGCACCGACCGTTCGGACATTTCAGGTTTTTCCGGATATCCCCACGGCCTTGCAGCCGCTATTGGATGTGGCCAGGAATTTCTGGTGGATGTGGCACCCGGATGGCGTGGAGCTTTTCCGCCGACTTGACCGTGAGTTATGGGACGCGGTGAATCACAATCCGATCAAGATGCTCGGTTCCATTAGCCAGGAGAAACTATCTCGGGCGGCCGGGGATGATGGATATCTGGCTCATCTGTCGCGCGTCTACCAAGCCATGCGGCAGCATCTGAGCACCGACGGCTGGTTTCAAAAAGCGCACGCTGATCAGCGCGATCTGCTGGTGGCGTATTTCAGCGCGGAATTCGGCATCCACGAATCGCTGCCGATTTATTCCGGCGGCCTGGGGATCCTGGCGGGCGATCATCTCAAAAGCGCCAGTGAAATCGCCTTGCCGCTGATCGGCGTCGGGTTGCTGTATCGCCAGGGATATTTTCAGCAGTATCTTTCCGCCGACGGCTGGCAGCAGGAAGCTTATCCTGAGCTCGATTTTTACAACCTGGCTATTGAAGAATGCAAATACAGCGACGGCAATCCGGTGCATGTGCGCGTGGACATGCCGCAAAACGCCGTATTCTGCAAAGTGTGGAAAGCGAACATCGGCCGCATCTCACTGTATCTGCTCGACACCAATCTGCCGGAAAATGCTCCAGATGACCGTGAAATCACCAGCAAGCTTTACGGCGGCGGAACGGAAATGCGCATCCGCCAGGAAATCGTCCTGGGCATCGGCGGTATTCGGGCTTTGCTAGCGCTGAACATCCAGCCAAACATCTTTCACATGAACGAAGGGCATAGCGCGTTTTTGGCGTTGGAGCGGACGCGCCTGATCCTGGAAGAAAAAACGAATCTGACTTTCGACGAAGCGCGGCAGGCGGTGATGTCGACCAATGTTTTCACGACGCACACGCCGGTACCGGCCGGCATCGACACCTTTTCGCCGGAGCTGATGCTCAAATATTTCCGCAGCTTCATTCCTTCGCTGAAGTTGGATGAAGAAGGATTTTTAGCCCTGGGCCGGGAAGATGTGACCAATCGCAAGCAGGGTTTTTCCATGGCAGTGCTGGCGATTCGGCTTGCGGACAGCGTCAACGGCGTGAGCTGGCTCCACGGCGATGTGTCCCGCAAGATGTGGCACAACATCTGGCCGCAGGTTCCGCCGGATGAGGTGCCGATCCATCACATCACCAACGGCGTCCATACCCGTTCGTGGATGTCGGCCGACATGCAGTTCGTGCTGGAGCGGTATCTGAGCGGCAAATGGATGAGCGATCCGGTAGATCAGAGCGTCTGGGAAGGGGTTCTGCAAATTCCCGACGAGGAATTATGGCGCGCCCACGAACGCTCCCGAGAGCGGCTGGTGAGTTGGGTGCGGCATACGCTGCGTGAGCAGTTAAACCGCCGGGGCGCTTCGTATGATGAATTGCAAACCGCCGACGAAGTGCTCGACCCGGAGGCGCTGACCATCGGCTTTGCCCGTCGATTCGCCACCTACAAGCGGGGTGCCTTGCTGCTGCGTGATACCGAGCGGCTGCTGCGGTTGATGGAAAACACCAAGCAGCCGATCCAGTTCGTTTTCGCCGGCAAAGCGCATCCCGCGGATCATGAGGGCAAAGAGCTGATCAAGACGATCGTCAATTTCGCCCGCAATCAAACGGTTCGGCGGCGATTGGTGTTCATCGAAAATTACGATATCAATGTTGCGCGATATCTGGTGCAGGGCGTCGATGTATGGCTGAACACGCCGCGGCGTCCTTACGAAGCCTCCGGCACCAGCGGCATGAAAGCGGCGGCCAACGGGGTGCTCAATTGCTCGGTGCTCGACGGATGGTGGGTCGAAGGGTTCAGCGCTGATGTCGGCTGGGCCATCGGGCACGGCGAAATCTATCCCGATCCGAATTACCAGGATACCGTTGAGAGCAACGCTTTGTACGACTTGCTCGAAAAGCAAATCGTGCCGCTGTTTTTCCAGCGTGGCGTCGACAATATGCCGCGCGCCTGGATCGGCCGCATGAAGCAGTGCCTGCAAAAGCTTGGTCCGGTGTTCAACACCAACCGCATGGTGCGGAATTACGCCGAAAAGTTTTATCTCCCCGCCCTGACCCGAGGCCAAAAACTTTTTGCCAATGGCATGGAACGCTCGGCCACCCTGGCCCATTTGAAAGAACAACTGCGCCACAAATGGAGCGGTGTGCGCATCGTCGGCGTTCACACCAACGGCAACGCCAATTTCAAAGTCGGTCAGGATCTCAAGGTGGAAGCACTGGTCGATCTGCCGAATTTGAAGCCCGATGATATTGCCGTGGAGCTATACACCGGCCCTCTGAACGCCACGGGCCAGATTGAAGCGCCGCAACTGCTGCGCATGAAATACATCCACCCGATGGCTCCCGATCGGCACCTGTTCGTCGGCGAGATCACCTGCAAAGTCAGCGGCCGGCAGGGTTACGCCATTCGAGTCATCCCCGGCAACAGCGATTTGGCAACGCCGTTTGAACCGGGGTTGATTGCCTGGAATTAGGCCGAATAATTCATTTGAACCGCGCAGATCGCGGTGTTGTTGTCGAACCATCCTATTCCACCAGCAAAAGTGCTGCTGCTGGAATGACGATCTTCGCTGTTCTCGCATATAATGTTGCTCGGATTGAAAGGAGGTTCGACGTGGAACTAGAAGGTATCGTTAGTAACGGTGTAATCGTTCCAGACGATGCGGCCGTGTTACCCGAGGGAATGCGTGTGCGAATCAGCCCGGCACCCGCCGAAAAGCCGAAACCGTTTGGCGAAAGATTTGCGAAATTTCGGGGGACGGTCTCAGGTCTACCGTCGGATTTGGCCCGGCATCACGACCATTATCGCTTGGGGACACCTAAGCGATGACCGTCTTTGCCGATTCGTTTGCGCTGATCGCCTGGCTGAATCCCTAAGATGACGCCCACGCAGAAGTTGCCACAAATCCAAACGTTCCTAGGCCCGGCGCATTGCCCGCCACAGAACGTCATCGATTATCGTTCCGCCATGCAGCATTGACAGCCATGATGACAGCGAGGGAGGTCGCGCGTGGAAGTCCGCCGAGCAATGGACGACGAGGTAAAGCGCATCGAAGAGTTCGACGTCTTTCAGGGCGACCGCCGGCTGGACAACTGGCGCGGCGAATTGCTAGTGTGTGTCGAGGGTGGCACGGTCCTGGGATTCGTGACGTATTCGTCCAGTCTGTTTTATAACCGACCCTTCATCAGCCTGCTTGCCGTGCGTGAGGGGCATCGCAGGCGTGGCGTCGCCGCCGCATTGGTGGGACGAGTGCTGGAGATCTATGACGGACTGACGGTTTGGATTTCCACGGAGGAGGGGAACGAACCGGCTATCCGCCTTTTCCAAAAACTCGGATTCATCCTGAAGGGCCGCATCGAGGGCCTGGATCACGAGCGGTCGGTGGAATATTTCTTCTGTCGCTCATCGGTGCCACGACGGCCGACGGAAGAATAACCAACTCTGCAATGGACCGGCCCGACGTTCAGCTTTTTGGTAGTATGAAAGTTGCTCGGCCATTGAATGTTAGTCCGTTATTCAAGCTTCATAGCCCTAAAAGAAAAAGGCCGACGGGAAATAGGCGATCCCGTCGGCCAAATGTTTCTCACCCTTCAACGCGGTTATTGCGCCGGCGGATTTTGCACCTGATCCTTGGGCGTGTATTCAAACTTTTGTCCGGCAATGGATGCCCCGGCTTCCAGGCCGGAGTTGGTCATGGTGAATACCGCGACGCCCTCCTTGAAACTCGCGCTGGCTGCGGCACCCGCCTTGAGCGCTACCGCAGAGGCATCGGCCGATAATGCGTAATTGCCCTCGCGGAATTTATCCAGTGCTTCCCGATCATTGAAAACAATCAGCTCGGCAAAATCTTCCCCACCAGCCTGCAGGCCGCCGGAAACTTGCTTGATATCGGCAAAACCAACGGCGTGGCCTTTTTCAAACACCGTGCCCTTGCCATACGCGGCACCGACGATTAAAGCGCCTTTGCCGACCGACGGGAAGACGACATAGCCGGCCGATGAGTTCAGCACACCCGCCAGGCCCGGGTCCTTATCCTCAAATTTCTGAAGCGTGACTTTCGAGGAATCAGTCAAGGTATTGGCGGTTTGCTGATTCTGGGGTTCGGAACTGCATCCGACCAGCAAAGCGGCCATACCGATCAAACTCGCAAGAAAAGTGGGGCGATGTTGCATGATAATCTCCGTTAAAGGTGTGAAATCCTAACGCAAACAACGGGCCAACGCTGACCCGAAATCGTTGCTTGCGAAACCACCATAATGCGACCCCAGCCAATGCGCCAATGGGCATTTTTAGCTGATGATTGATTAGTTAGCGATTCAGATTTCCCGCCCATAACCATCAGCGGGCGAAATATTTAACGGACGTTGGGCACTCGTGGATGGCGGCCTCGGCCGTGGGATCGGCGTTTTATGGGAATCAATCCCGATTTTAGATACCTCTAGCAAATGTGGCGCAGATGAATCTAAAGCTAAAGTGCCCCAACGCCAGGGACGAATATACCAGTGTTGCCGTGTCAGGCGTTTCGCCTCTCAGGCACGGGCAAATGCACTTTGGTTGCCGCGTTGGCGACCATGCAAGTTTTGAGGGCTTCGAACGGAGACTGGTTATGCAGACGATCAAGAACATCATGTCACGGCTTGTCCGGGACGAACAGGGTGGCGAAGTGCTGGAATACGCACTGATCGCCGGTCTGATTGTGGTGGCGGCTATCGCCGTGATTACTTCGGTGGGCACCAAGGTTCTTGCCCGCTGGAATTCACTGAACAGCTCGATGTAATTCGAGTTTAGTTCACAGGCGGTCTTCGTTCATCAGCGAAAAGAATCCGCCGCTGTCGCTTCGCTTGGATCCAAGTGAGCCGGCGGTCGACAGCGGTGGGTTTCGCTTTTGTCCGGTTGACTGATCCATGCGCATCTTTGTTTACCATGAGGGAAGCATGCTGGGACGCCTTAGAAAAACCTTGATTCGGCTGGTCCGTGATCAGCATGGCGGCGAAGTCATCGAATACGCGCTGATCCTGGGACTGATCATCGTCGTGGCGATTGTGACCATCACGGCGGTCGGCGGCAAAGTACTGGCCCGTTGGCAGTCCGTTAATTCTTCCATGTGAGCAGCCTGCTCTTAAGGTGAGGATTGGGATGAACGCCATTTTGGTTCTGCAGAATTTACCTTTGCTGGTTGCCGTGGGACTGGCGGCATTGATTGATGTGCGCTTTCGGCGCATTCCCAATGCCCTGACGCTTCCATTGCTGCTGGTCGGCTTGGCCGAGGCATGCTTTGGGCATCATGGCATCAGCGTGTCGCACGCCTTGCTCGGGTGTCTCGTGGGATTCATCTTGACCTTCGGGCAATTTCTGCTGGGCGCTTTGGGCGGCGGTGATCTGAAGTTGATGACGGCTGTCGGTGCGTGGACCGGACCGGCCGGTGTGTTGGCCGTGTTTATGGTGGCTGCGGTTTTTGGGCTGATCTCGGTCTTAACGCAGTCGCTCAAGCAAGGGCAAACCGCGGCGTTGCTGCGAAACAGCGCGATCATCACGATCAATCTTGTTCATTTGCGCCAAATAGGCAGCCGGCAAGTCCAGGCCGTGGGTGAATCATGCCGCAGTATTGATGAACCGCTGCCCTATGGCGTATCGGTGCTTGTGGGCCTGGTCATGCTGATGGCAACGCCCTGGCTGTCGTGGCTGATGGGGTAAGGGGCCGACTTGGCGAGGGTAGAATGTTGTACAGTCGATCATCACCCAGTTCACGTCGCCGCGGTGGGGCGGTCCTGGAAACGATCCTCATCCTGCCGATTCTGCTGTACATGGGTTTCGGCACAGTCGAATTCGGCTACTACTTCTACGTGAAGCATTCCTGCGAAGGAGCGGCGCGCGATGGATGCCGAGCCGCCATTGTTGCCGGTGCGCAATATTCAGATGTGACGAGCGCTGTGAGCTCGTCGATGTCGGCGGCGAATCTTGGCAGTTCCGGCTATACGGTTACTGTGCAGGACAACGGCACGACCATTACGTCGCTGTCCAGCAAGGTGGCCGGCGATACGATCACCGTGACGGTCACTTGTACCTGGGGTACCGCCGGCCAGGGTTATCGGCCTTGGAACATGATTGGCAGCAGCAAGCAAGTCATCGGCACGGCGGTGATGCGCGATGAAGGTTAGCGGACAGGCCCGCCGTGCGGACTGGGGCTCGGGCGACGACCTGCTCATTATCTTCCGCGTGCAAAGTTTTTCCAATCTAAACTGTCCAGATGGACCGGCCGAAACTGATCGAGGTGCATGAGCAGAAGGCTTGCAAGACCGTTGCGATCCGAGCCATGCACGCGAAGGGAAGGATAGGTCAATGGCAAGCAACCTGAAAACCTGGGCTCCGCTGATTGCGGCAATCGTTTTGGGAGGCATCGCGGCCAAGGTTGGCCACGACATGCTTTCCCGCAAACCCACCGAGCGCGTGGTCGTGCAGAAGGTGACGCACATTGTGGTGGCCAATAGCGATATTCCGCCCGGCTCTTCATTGAAGCCGTTGGATCTCGCCAGCAACACCATCGCCGACAGCACCGTTCCGCCCGGATCATTCGATATGCCTGAGCGGTTGGCCAACCGTGTTACCACGGTTGCGCTGCGCAAAGGCCAACCCATCTATGAAAGCATGTTGGCTCCGGAAGGCACCAGCAAGGGATTGACTGCGATCGTGCCCGACGGGATGCGTGCGGTCACCATGGAAATCAATGAAACCAGCGGCGTGGCCGGACTGATTGTCCCCGGTTGCCGCGTGGATGTCGTGACATCGTTGCAGGCTGAGAATGGCCAGATGATGTCCCGCACCGTGGCTCGATCGCTGCAGATCGTGGCCGTTGGCCGCAAATACGCCGATGTTCCGTCGCCGCAATCCGCCGGCAAAGATCAACCTGTTTATCATGACGATAGCGATGCTCCCTTGGCACGCAGCGTGACCTTGCTGGTCACGCCCAAGGAAGCGGAGATTCTCGATCTGGCGACGCACACCGGCACACCGCGGTTGATTTTGCGCGGCAGCCGTGAATCCAAGGGGGACGGCACCGATGACTTTAGCGAAGGCGTCACCGTTGCGGAGTTGCGCGGTACGCCTCATGAAAGTTGGACGGCTAAGTTGTCCAAATTATTTCAGCCGCTGGCGCTACTGTCTCAGCCGCAGGCAGTGGCAGGGACTCCGGCAAAGTCCGCGGCGACGCCGGTGATCGCACCGTCCACCCAGCCCTACCGCGCATTCCGTGACGTGACGGTCATTCGCCGCACCACGGAGCAAACGCAGCGGGTGGAGGTTCCCATTGATCCGCGGCTGCCGAACGTGGTCAATACCGATAACAGCGATGCGATTCCGGGTGGCAAAGGTAGCTCCGTTCCACAAGGTGATGAATAAGGGGCGCCGTCAGGGCCGCCGAAGTGCGAGGAGATGACGATGAATTTAATGCTTCCCATGGCTGCACACTGCTCCAAGCGGGTGCGAATCCTAGAAACCCTCGGGGTCGTTGCGGCATTCCTGGCAGCATGCCTGGTGTGCCTCTCCGCTGCCGCCGCCGGTTCGACTACCGCTCCGGTTGTGTCCGAGGATGTGCCGCCCCAGTCGGCCGATCCATCTGCTCCATATGTCACCGAATCCAGCACCCGTTCTTCGCAACTTAAATTGCTGCTGAACAAAAGTGTCGTGCTGGAAACCCGCACACCCTATAAACGGGTCAGCGTTTCTCAACCAGACATTGCGGACGTGAACCTGCTGGGCGCGGGCAAACTTCTGGTCACCGGCAAAAAGGCAGGCGTCACCCAGATTATCGTGTGGGATGACGGCGAACGCGCCCAGGTCATTGACGTGTCGGTTCAGGTTGATGTGGTGGGCTTGCAGGAGCAATTCAAGAAAATGTTCGCCGGCGTTAAAGTCGACATTTCAGCCAATGGCAGCGAAGTGATCCTCCGGGGAAACGTTCCCTCGCTGGACATGGCGCAGCAAATGCTGGAAGTGGCCAAGCCCTACGGCGCGTCGGTGCATGATTTTCTGGAAATTTCCGGCGGGCAGCAGGTGCTCCTGGAAGTGCGCTTCGCCGAGGTATCGCGCACCGCAACCGATGCCCTGGGCATCAACGCCGGCATGAGCGACGCGGTGAGTTTCTTTGGCGATAATATCGGAGGCGTCAACCCCTTCGGCATACAGCAGAGCACCTCCGGCGGCGGCCAGACCTTCAGCTCGTCCAGTCCTGGTGCCGGAGTGACTCTTTTTGGTCAGGGAAAAGCCGGAAACAGCACCTTCCAGTATTTCATTCAGGCATTGCGAAGCAACAACCTGATGCGAGTCCTGGCGGAACCGAATTTGATTGCCATCAGCGGTCAGGAAGCCAGCTTCCTCGCCGGCGGCACGATTCCGATTCCGATTTCCCAAGGCGGCACCGGTAGTGGCGCGGCAATCAGTGTGGTCCAGGAAGAATACGGCGTGAAGCTGAAATTCGTGCCGGTCATCTTGGGTGATGGACGCATTCGGTTGAAAGTTTCACCGGAAGTCAGCGATTTGGATTATGCAAACGGCGTGAATTTCAGCGGTTTCATCATTCCAGGATTCACAGAACGCAAGGTAACGACCACCGTGGAACTGGCCGACGGGCAGTCTTTTGCGATAGCCGGGTTGCTCAACACGACCATTGCCACCAACAAGGATGTGACGCCGTTCCTGGGCGATTTGCCGGTCATCGGCCCGGTGTTCCGGACGGTGAGCTATTCCAAAAAAGAAACCGAAATGGTGGTGCTCGTCACCGCGCATCTGGTCGAGCCGCTGAATCCCGCCGACGTGGCCAAGCTGCCCGGCGAACAATGGCGGGAGCCGACCGAGAATGAGTTGTTTTTCAAGCAGGACCTGGGCGGCGAAGTGAAGGTTACCGCCACCGACAAGAACAAGAACCGTCGCACGCCCCTGTTTCACGGGGAGTATGGGTTCCAGCAAGTCGGCGAGCCTGGCAATGGCGTGGCCCAGGTGCCACACGCCCCGGCTTCGCTGGCCAACACCGGCCGCGATTGAGTTGTCGTTGCCGAAGAGTCCGATCGAGTTGCAGGGTCTGGAGAACGTCTCATGTTCGTGCAAATCAACAGCGTAGTCGTGGATGCCGACAGTGATTACCGCCAGGAAATGGTGCAGTTTCTGTCCGGCTATGGAGTGAACGTCGTTTCGCAGTTTTCCGAGCCGGATCAATTGCCGAGCGTGGTCGGTCGGGCTGGCGGACCGCACCTGGTCATGGTCAATCTCGATCCGAATCCGCATCAGACTCTGCGCAAGATCGCTCATTTGCCCAGGCAATATCCACAGGTCTCGTTCTTCGTGATGTCACAAACTGTGGACGCGTCGCTGCTGATGCAGTCGATGCAATACGGTGTCCGTGAGTTCATCCCGTTGCCGATCAATGAGGAGAATTTTTCAGCGGCACTGGATCGCGTGGCCAATCAACACGGCATGGGCAAGAAAGCCCGCCTGCTGCATTTCATTCCCACCCAGGGTGGCTGCGGATCGACCACAGTTGCCTGCAACGTGGCCGCGGCTTTGGCCAAGACCGGCGCTAAGACCGTGCTTCTGGACATGGACCTCGTGCGTGGCGGCGTCGCTAGCTATTTCGACATCCGCCCGCGCTTCACCATTGCCGATGTGATGGAATCGACGGATAAGCTTGACAAAACGCTTTTGGATAACGCCTTGGCGATCCATCAAAGCAGCGGGTTGGCTATCCTCGCTCGGCCCGACCTGCCGGAGGACACGCAGCGGGTGAAGCCCAATGCGTTCTCTCGCCTGCTCAACGTGTTCGCCCGCATTTTCGATTATGTCGTGATCGACAGCATGATGAGCATCGATCCGCTGTATGCCACGGCAGTTCAAACCGCGGATGTGAACATCCTCGTGATGCAGCTGAACGTTCCCAGCGCCAAAAACGCCGAGCGTTTCGTCGGCATGTTGCGCCGCATGGCCATCGATTCGCACAAGATCAAGATCGTGGCCAATCGCTTCGTGAAAAGGAGCTTGGACATCGATCCGGCCGAAGTGGAGCGAACGCTGGGGCTCAAGATTTCGCACTATATCCCCAACGATTTCAAGACGGCGATCAACGCAATCAATATGGGCGAGCCGTTTGTATTGAACGCTCCCAAGGCGGAGATCAGCCAGTCGATCAAAGAGTTTTCGGAATTATTTCTGCAAAGCAAAGAGGCGGCGCGTGCCGAGGCTGCTTGAGCCATAGTGGAGTAGGGCAAGGAGTGAAGCGATGGGTCTGTTTTCCAAAGGTGGAGCGGCGGCGGTGGCGACACCGCCCAAGCCTCAGGGTCCGACCGCAACGGCCAAGCCGGCGGCATTTCCCAAGCCGTCGGTAGCACCGGCTGCTTCCGTAGCAGCAGCGTTTCCGCAACCGCCGCCGACAACTGCCAAGGAGCTTGCCGCCTCGGCTCGTAATGTTCCCACGCCGACGGCTTCGAGCAATCCGCAGCCGGAGCGGTCTCCCTATTTTCAGAAAATGAAAGTCCGCATCCACCAGCAATTGGTGGAGCGGCTCGATGTGCAGAATCTCAAGACACTGCCGCCGGAAGTGGTCCGCCGTGAAGTGCGTGTCTTGATCCGCGATCTGTGCCAGGAGGAAAAGGGCCTGCTCTCCAACTCGGATCAGGAAAAGCTCATGGACGAGGTCATGGATGAGACCTTCGGCCTTGGTCCGCTCGAAACACTGCTGAAAGATCCGACCATCAGTGATATTCTGGTCAACCGTTTCGACTCGATTTACGTGGAACGCAAAGGTCGCCTCGAGCTGTCGGATGTGACCTTCCGGGACAATTCGCACTTGCGGCAAATCATCGACCGCATCGTGGCGCTTGTCGGCCGGCGTGTGGACGAAACCAGCCCGATGGTTGACGCCCGTCTCATGGACGGCAGCCGCGTTAACGCGATCATTCCACCTCTGGCTCTGGATGGCCCGGCGATGTCGATTCGGCGCTTCGGTTCCAAGCCGATGATGCCCGAAGACTTGATCCGCGCCGGCGCATTTCCTCCGGCCATCCTGGATTTTTTGGCTGCGGCGGTGCAGGCTCGTTGCAATGTGCTGATCAGCGGCGGCACCGGGTCCGGCAAAACGACATTGCTCAACTGTCTCTCCCGCTACATATCCGCCGAAGAACGTGTGATCACCATCGAAGACGCCGCGGAATTGCAATTGCAACAGCCGCACGTGGTGCGATTGGAAACGCGCCCCCCGAACGTTGAAGGCAAGGGCGAGATCGCACAGCGTGAGCTCGTGAAAAACTGCCTGCGTATGCGACCCGACCGAGTAATCATCGGCGAATGCCGTTCGGGTGAAGCATTGGACATGCTGCAGGCGATGAACACGGGCCACGAAGGGTCGATGACCACGATTCACGCTAACACCCCGCGCGACGCCCTGAGCCGTTTGGAGGTCATGATCGCCATGGCCGGCTTTGATATTCCTACGCGCGGATTGCGATCGCAGGTTTCCAGCGCGCTGCAAATCATCGTGCAGGCCCAGCGCCTCAGCGGTGGCAAACGCAAAGTCACCAAGGTCAGCGAAATCACCGGCATGGAAGGTGAACACATCACCATGCAGGATTTGTTCGCCTATGAGCAAACCGGCGTTGACAGTAACGGGCAGGCGGTCGGTCAGTTTATATGCACCGGCATTCGTCCCAAATGCGGCGAGCGCATCGAATCGCGCGGCATGCGGTTTCCCGGCGATTTGTTTATGCGTCGTGTCATGACGGCGAAATAATCATGGATTTTATTTTTCCCATCCTCATCGCTGCGACGGTGGCCCTGTTCATCTGGGGTATCTGCAGGGCGATCTTTACCAACGACAAAGACAAGCGTGTGACCGAACGTCTGGCTGGTGACGGCAAAGTGTATCGTCCCGCCGGAGCGGTGCAGACGCTAGTTCTGGAAACAGAGATGACCGCGCTGGGAAAAGCGCTGTCGCAAAAGAGCTTCTTCCAGAAAGTACATCGGCAGTTAGAGGTCGTTTATCCGCGCACCAAGTTGTCCACCTTCGTTATCACCGCCGCCAGCGTTTGCGTGGTGGCCTTCGTGGTGACGCTGCTGATCATGAACAACCTGATGATTTCCACTGTCACCGGCGTGGTAGCGGGATACGTGCCGTTTCTCATGCTGAACATGAAAATGGGCAAGCGGGCTCGCGTTATCAATGATCAGTTGCCCGACACGCTGGATTTCCTGGCCAGAATCCTACGGGCCGGCCACTCACTGAGCACGGGTCTGCAGATGATGGGCACTGAGCTGCCCGATCCGCTGGCCGCTGAATTCCGCCGCTGCTACGACCAGCACAGTCTCGGCGCCCCGATGGAAGATTGCCTGAAGGACATGGCCACGCGCGTGGAATCAACCGAATTCTCATTCTTCGTCACGGCGGTGCTTATCCAGCGGCAAACCGGCGGCGATCTGTCCACGGTGCTGGGCAACATCAGCTCCACGGTGCGTGGCCGCATTCGCCTAGCGGGATTCGTGAAATCCAAGACCGCCGAAGGGCGTTTCACCGGTTACATCCTGGTGTTTTTCCCGCTGGTGATGTTTTTCATTGCGTACTCGCTGAACCCGGATTACGGCGGCAAGCTGCTGCACACTACATCGGGCCAGAAACTGCTCGCCACGGCCATCGGGCTGCAGGTCATCGGATTATACACCATCAAGAAAATAACCACGGTGAAAGTGTAAACGAGTAAAAAAGATGTTTGACCAGGCAACGATTCTTTCATGCAGCTTGTTCGGCACGATCACCTTGATCGGCTGGTGGTTGACCCGTTTGCTCAACGGAGGCACGGACAACCGGCGTATGCGCGATCGCTTAAGCCGCAATATGATGTCCTCGCATCTTGAGAAAGTCGATCTGGAGGGCGGGACCGCGAACACAAGCAGTTGGTTTAACCGTATGGGGCAGGCTGCCGCCAAGCCGTTCATGTCGGATAGTCGTGAAAAGCAATCAGAATTGCGACGCCGCCTGGCCACGGCCGGGATTTATGGCGCATCAGCCATCCGCGCGGTGACTGGGTTCAAAGTAATCCTTATGGCCGTCGGCGTGGTAGCTGGGTATCTGGTCGGCCTGCTCACCTCGACGATGCTGATGGGCATCTCCATCGGCGGGCTGCTCGGCTATGTTGCCCCGATCTTCTGGCTGAAACACCGGATCAAAAAGCAGCAAAAGTCGCTCGAATATGGGCTGCCCGATGCACTGGACCTGATGGTGATTTGTGTCGAGTCGGGTCTGGCCATGGATGCCGCCATGTCGCGCGTCGGCGAGGAACTGAGCTTCGTACATCCCCGCCTCAGCAGGGAATTGGAAATCACACATATGGAAACCCGCATGGGCCTATCGCGCACCGAATCGCTGCGCAACCTTGGGGTTCGCACCGGCTCCACGCCGTTGCAATCTTTGGCGTCCATGCTGATTCAAGCCGAACGGTTCGGCACCAGCATCGCCGGAGCTTTGAAGGTCCATGCCGAGAGCATGCGCGTGGTTCGCCACCAAAAGGCGGAAGAGCTGGCCGCCAAGGCATCGGTCAAAATGAGCTTTCCACTGGTGCTATTTATTTTCCCCGCGACTTTCATCGTGCTGGCGGGACCTACCATCGTCGAGCTGCTAAACAGCAGTTTGTTTAATTGAGTTCTCTAGAAAGAGGGATATGTTATGAAGATCACAAATAAAAAGCGCTGGATAGTGGCTGCGACGGCCTTGCTGCTGCTCGCCGGTTGCCAGACGGCCAAGGATAATATAGCCAAGGAAAAGGCGAATGACGAATTCGCGCCGGATGATGATGCGCGATCGTACCGGAAATTCGCCAGCGCCCAGGAAGGTGTTGGAGCACACAGCGACGGCATGCTCTACACCTACCACTTTGACGGCGATCATCTGAATTCGCTGGGCGCGCAAAAACTGTCGCTCATGCTCAAAGACAATGATCATGCGTTCCCGGTCATCGTATACATGAATGTGTTGGATGACGACCATTTGAAGGCTCGCGAGGATGCAGTCACGTTGTACATGACCGATTCGGGTCTAAAGGACGACCAAGTGAAATTTGCCCTGGGCCCGAATCCCCATGCCACCAGCAGTGCCGCCCAGAACCTGGTGCGATACAACAAGACGGAGGATTCCTCGGTCTCCGGCAGCAATCCCACTAGTCCGCAAGCCCCCGGCTACGGCACGGGCGGCGGTACCGGCGATAGCGGCATCCCGGGCAGTCCGGCCCCGGCCCCGCCGGATCAGCATTAACTGCATTTGGCCTTCCGGAGCGGAGAGTGAGTGGCGGCGAGACCGGTCTTGTGATCGGTCTCGCCGCACTTTTATTTGCATCTATCCCTGCTGTACCGCCCCGGTATCTGCTAAACTCTTGGACCGTTTCGTGAGCCACATCGCTCACGGGATGCAGCCGAGGGTTTTTCATGATTCGCCGAGCATTCACCATGCGGCTCAAGGAAGGGGTCTTCCCCGCCTACGAGCGACACCACAAAAATGTCTGGCCGGAGTTGGTCCGCGAAATCGAAAAATGCGGCATCGCTTCGATGTCCATTTTCCGAAGCGGCGATCGTTTATTCGTATTCTCCGAAGTGATCGATAACAAAGCCTGGGAAAGGCTCTGGCGATCTGACATCCACGCCAAGTGGGCCCTGGTGATGGACCCGTTGCTGTTCATCAATCCCGATGGCATGATCGACGCCGGTGAACTCAGCGAGGTGTATCACCTATCCACCAAGGCCGGCAAGAAACCCTCCACTGCTAAGTTGAAGAAGAAAGTCGCTAAAAAATTTAAGCCCCAAAAATCTAACCGTCGTTGAAGCATGAAGACTCCCGCTATCCGTAAACTCCGCCAGAAGTTGGCCTCCGATCAACCGGTGTACGGCCTGTGGGTCACGCTGGAATCAGCGAGCATCACCGAAATGGCCGTCGCCCTTGGCTTGGATTGGGTGGTGATCGATGCTGAGCACGGCCATCTCGATTGGCACGAAATTCTCGAACACGTCCGCAGCACCGTTCGCAGCGATACGGTGGTGCTGATTCGCCTGGCGGAATTGAACGCCGGCCTGGTGAAGCGTGCCCTGGATATCGGAGCTGACGGCGTGGTGATTCCCTGGATGGAAACTGCCGAGCAGATGAAAGAGGCCATCAGCTTCGCCCAATATCCCCCGCACGGCCAGCGCGGCATCGGAGCCGAACGGGCCACGTGTTGGGGAAGATGCTTCGGTCCCAGCGTGCAGGAAGCCAACGAACACGTGCTGGTCGTGCCGATTATCGAATCTGTCCGCGGCGGGAAAAATATCGAAACGATCTGCCGCGTCCCCGGCGTGGAGCTGATCTTCCTCGGCCCCGCCGATTATTCCTCCACCGCCGGCTATCCCGGCCAATGGGAGGGTCCCGGCGTCGCAGAACAATTGCTCGCCATCAAAGACTCCGCCCGCCGCCTGGGAAAAAACTGCGGCATCGTGGCCACCAGCAACGAAAATCTCGCCTTCCGCCGCCAGCAGGGTTTTCGCATGTTGTGTGTCGGTATCGACGGCGCGTTGCTGATCCGCAGTCTCGGCGATTCCCTGGAAAGTCTCGGCCGACCAGCCACCATCGCTCCGACATTCGTTCCCGAAAATCAATCGCTCGCCCCCGCCAAAGTCACTCCGCTCCCCGCTCCGCCGCCTGACATGAAGCCCGATCGCCCGGAGATGATGACCACCATCGGCTCCGGCCCCAAAACAGAAATCGACCGCGGCGTCATATTCGAAGCCACCGTCGGCGCGCACAATGGAGCCAGAAATCTCACCACCGGCATCGTGACTTTCGCCCCGCATGCCCAGTTGAAATATCACACGCACGAATTCACCGAATCGGTCACGCTGCTGGAAGGCGAAGCAACCATCGACATCGAAGGCCGCCGTTACAATTTGGCAAAACTCGACAACGTCGTCATCCCCAAGGGCCTCGCACACCAGGTGCGCAACACCGGTTCCGAACCGGCGCAGTTTCACGTCGCCATGGGCAGCCACGAACCGAATCGCGCCCTGGCCGAGCGTTTTTTCCGCCGAGCCATGCCCGATGATTCCACAGGAATGCCCGGAGCCGAGCGGGTCAATCGTTTCGCCACCGCCAAACGTTTCGAAGCCGGCGCCGGGGCGACGTTCATCGATTTTTTCGACCGCGATCTGATCAACGGCATCGAAATGAGCGGTGGTTACGGCATTTTCAAAACCGGCGGCCGTCTGCCATGCCATCTGCACGATTTTGACGAGTCGATCTGCATCATCCAGGGTGTCGCCACCTGCATCGTCGAAGGCCGGCGTTATCAAATGTCCGGCAATGCCACCGCACTGCAGCCGCGCGGCCGTTGCCATTATTTTGTCAATGAATCGAGCGCACCGATGGCCATGATCTGGGTCTACGCCGGCCCGGTTCCCGAGCGGCTGGTGCTCGATGAACGCAACTGCACGCCACAGGGAAATCCGTGGCAAAGGGAGAAGGGCTGAATTTATGACCCAAGCTCCGCACAAGCCGCATCCGTTTCACGTTGAACTCACGGCCGATTTTTACAACGCCGATGCCACGTCGCGCTACGCCGATTTGGGTCTGTCCGTTTTTCACAACTATCCGCATATCACACACAAGGCGTTTGCCGAGCATCGCAAGCAGATTGACCCGGATCAGATGCGCGGCTGCCAGGGTGTGATCGTCCTGACGCCGCATGTAACCGCGCAAAGTGTGTCGGATGCGAACGATTTGCTGGCCATCGGGCGGTTCGGTGTCGGTTACGATTCGGTCGATGTCAAAGCCTGCACCGAAGCCGATGTTGTCGTCTTCATCACCGCTGGCGCAGTCGATCGGCCCGTGGCTGAAGCGTGCGTCGGTTGGATGATTGGTCTCACGCATCACATGCGCGCCAAAGACAACCTTGTCCGTACCGGCCGCTGGGATGATCGCTCCAAATTCATGGGCCGGGAATTGCGCGACCGAACGCTCGGTGTGATCGGCTTGGGCGGCATCGCCAAGGGGCTGCTGAATTTGCTAAAGGGCTGGGGAATGAATCCGCCGATTGCTTTTGATCCATTTATTACACCGGCTGATGCCAAGGCTATCGGTGTCCATCTGGTATCGCTGGAAGAACTTCTGAAAACCGCGGATTTTGTTTCCATTCATTGTCCCCTCACTGAAAAAACCCGAGGATTGATCGGCCGCAATGAACTGGCCATGATGAAACGAGAAGCGTATCTGCTGAACACCGCACGCGGCGGAATTGTCGATGAAGATGCGCTGTACGAAGCATTGCAGGGCCACCGCATTGCCGGCGCAGCATTGGATTGCTTTGCCGAGGAACCGGTGACGCATCCGCATCGCTTTGGCGCTTTGGACAACGTGCTGCTTGCCCCGCACAGCATCGCCTGGACCGATGAGCTTTTCCGCGACATCGGCCGGGCGGCGTGCCAGGGCATGGTCGATCTATCCCTTGGCAAAAAACCGCGCGGCGTCGTCAATCCGCAGGTGTTCGACCGCCCCGGTTTTCAAAAGAAATGGGACCGCTTGTGCCGGTGAAAGTTCTATGCCTGGAAGACTCGCAGGAAAAGTAGCATGGATCAGCGGCGCATCGTCCGGCATGGGCGAGGCGACCGCAAAACTTTTCGCCCAGGAAGGGGCCGCGGTAGCGCTAGCCGATGTGCAGGCGGATCATGGCCACGCGATCGCCAGAGAAATCCAATCCGCCGGCGGCGAAGCGATTTTCACTCCGTGTGATGTCAGCTCCGAGCAGCAGGTGCGGACATCGCTGCAAAAAGTCGCCGAGCATTTCGTTTCCCTGCAGATTCTCATCAATTGCGCCGGCATCGTGCAGGTCAAACAGCTTCACGAATCCACCGAGGCCGACTGGGACCGCCTCATGGCAATCAACGTCAAATCAATTTTCTTTGCCATCAAGCACGGCATCGGATTCCTGAAAAAAAATCCCCGCAGTTACGTGGTGAACATCGGCTCGGTCGGCAGCTTCGTGGGCCAATCTTCCACGCCGGCCTACACCGCTTCCAAAGGCGCGGTGCTGATGCTGAGTAAATCGATCGCTCTGGATTACGCCGCCGATGGGCTTCGCTGCAATTGCGTCTGCCCCGGCATCACCGATACGGCGATGCTGCGGGAGCATTTGAACAAATCACCGGATCCCGACGCCACATTAGCCGCGCGTCTGCGCCGAGTCCCCATGGGCATTCCCCTGACACCGCACGACATCGCCAAGTCGATTCTCTATTTTTCCTGCGAAGATTCCGCCGGAATTACTGGGACATCACTGATTATCGACGGCGGCTATCTGACGGCGGCTGAGTGGCAGCATCCGGGCCACACCGCATTTATGGAGAAGCCATGAAGAAATCCAAGCGGTTCAGGCTCGCCTGCGCCGATTTCACGTTTCCGCTTTTGCCGCATGATGGCGTGTTGGATTTGATCGCCGCGTTGGAGATGGATGGAATCGACATCGGTTTATTTGAAGGCCGCTCGCATCTGTGGCCATCGAAGGAGTTTCGCAGGACCAGTACATCTGCAAAAACGCTTTTCAGGAAACTAAAAGATCGCGGCTTGGCGGCCGCCGATGTTTTTCTGCAAATGGCTCCCGATTTCACGCCGTTCGCAATCAACCATCCAGAATCCGCTCGGCGAAAAAAGGCGAGGGATTGGTTTTTGCGCACATTGGAATACGCCGCCGTTTTGGGTTCAGCGCATGTGACGACATTGCCCGGAGTGGAATTTGCCGATGAACCGAAAGAAACACCGCTCGGCCGCAGCCACGAGGAATTGGCCTGGCGCGTCGATGAAGCCCGCCGGCAGGGGATCATTTTTTCCGTCGAAGCCCACACCGGTTCCATCGTGCCGACGCCGGTCCTGGCCGAAAAATTGGTCAAAGCGGTTCCCGGTTTATCGCTGACATTGGATTACACCCATTTCACCCGTCTCGGCATGACCGATGCAAAAGTCGAGCCGCTCACGGCGTACGCCACGCATTTCCACGTGCGGGGTGCAAGCAAAGGCCGACTGCAAACGCCTTTCAAAACCAACGTGATCGATTATGCCCGTGTCGTGCAGCTCCTGAAGAAGGCAGACTACCGGGGCTACCTCGGCATCGAATATGTCTGGATCGACTGGGAGCACTGCAACGAAACCGACAATATTTCCGAGACGATTTTGTTCCGCGATTTTCTGCGATCGCAATTTGCCGCATGAACGACACAGCACTCGAATCACTCGGCCTCATCGAAATCACCGGCCTGGCATCATCGCTGGTGGTGCTCGATGCCCTGGAAAAAGCCAGCGGTGTGCGCGTGCTGCAAGCGGAATTGAATGACCAATTCGGCGCACTATTAAAAATATCCGGTAGCGCCGCGGCGGTGAAAACCGCGGTGGATCAAGCCATCGAGCAAGCGGATCGCCTGAAAGTTCGTATAGTCCACGACATCATCAACGCCCCCGACGATCGCACCTGGCCGATCGCCATCGCCGAGCCGGAATTCAACGCCATGCTGGAGTCGGATGTCGTTTTCATTCCGCACGCGCGCGGCCAAACCAAGGAGCAACCAAACATGAGTGACAACCAATCTTTCGCCCTGGGCCTGATCGAAACGCAAGGCCTCACGGCGGTCCTCGAAGCCCTCGACACCGCGGCCAAAGCTGCCAACGTGCAAGTCGTCTGCCGCGAGAAACTCGGCGGTGGTTATGTGACGATCATTATCAAAGGCGACGTCGCCGCCGTGAAAGCCGCCGTCGAAGCCGGGAAAGCCAAGGTCGGCGATCTCGGCAAATTAATCGCCGCCCACGTCATCGCCCGTCCCAGTGAAGCGGTACTGAGTTTGTTACCCAAACCATGATATTCGTTTAGCCGCGAGCCTTGCTCGCGTTGTGTTTTCCGCGCATATCAACGCCCCGCTCCCGGCCCCACACCCCATTGCCGCTGCAACTGCGCAATACGGTGATACGCCAATTTCGGCGTCGCATCCGCACGCAGCAATCCGCCGAACGGCCAAAAATGTTCGGGAAGATCCACGAAATCCCACCAACCAATCGCCTGAAACTGCGGCTTGCTATAACAAAGCGTGTAAATCCCCTCGGCCCAATCAGCTTGCGTCGCTTCGCTCCACGGCCCGTGCCATCCCGGCGGCGAACTGTGCGGCCGCATGCTCTGCGCATCGAGACCATCTTCAGAAGCCGTCGACATTTCCGTTACCTGAATCACCTTGCCAAGCTTGGTGAACCGATCCAGCATCCGGTCGATCTCAAACAAATCGTACGACGGGTAATAAAGCTGCAAGCCAACCACTTCAAATTCAGCCCCCGCCTTGATGCAAGCCTCCAGATACCGATACGGCGACCAGCGGCGCGAACCGTCCCGATTCGGGTGAATCGCATATTCCGCCCAAAGGCAGCAATTGTTGATCACCCGTTGAATCGTCGGCGAACCCTGTCGAGCGGCCTGGCACGTAAGCCGGGTCATTTCCAGAATCTGCTCGTGATTGAGCCCCCACATGTTGGTTTTGTCATGCGCTTCGTTGATCACTTCGACATAATGCGCCCGATTGGCGTATCGGCTGCAGGTTTCCCGCACCACACGCTGATATTCGCTGCGCAGCCGATCATACGGCCAGTGGGCATTAAAACGGCCATGCGAATCATCACCGGCGTCCACCTCGTTGGTGCTGCTGGAAGTGTCGGCTGGCTGCATCCATTTGGGCGTCGCCCCGCGCATCATGTAGCAGTAGCCGAAAATTTTTGGCGCGATGCCGTTGGCCGCCATGATGCCCACCGATTGGTCCATGCGGCTGTAATTGATGTTCGCCTCAGGCGGCTGCTCCTTGTCCCAGATGTACCACGACGTCGGTGCATAATTAAAAATCGCCTTGAATGGATCAAGAAATTTACTGCCGAGCGGAAGCTGCGAAGAAAGCCCGCTGAACAAACACTCCCGCCGCGGCCGGCGGAATTGGGAAATGCGATGGCGAGCCAAAGTAATGGCGAACACTTCGCCGGCGTGCATACCCTTTGATAATTTTTCGTAACCGGCGGCGTTTGCGTCCTGCTCGATCGACACATCACTGGTGAAACCGGTGGCTTTAGCCGCTTCCATCGCTTTGCTGACACGCTGCAATCGTGTCGCCGCTGCATTGGTCACGAAATCTACGGTGCCGCTTTGGCTATAACCGTTGCCGCCATTGTCCGCATAGCAATACACCTCGCCGAAATTCGGGATCTTCAGCCGCGTCACCAATTGAATCGGCTCGTCTGGAAGCGTAATGACGGCCCGCCCCGGGGCCGTGGCGATATGCACCGGCAGCGGATCACCGTCCATATCCCGCACATGAAACAGATGCAGCCGTTCGCCGGTCATCGGTGAACCATCCGCTTCGTTCAACAGTACCCGCAATTTGCCGCCAGCTTCGGCTGCCCCGGCATGGTCGAGTATGGCCAGTGACGCTGCCGCGGCGAGACCGGTCTTGATCACATGGCGGCGAGTGGGTGTGTTGCGTTTCATGATGGGCCATTGTACAGGCCCGCTTACTCCGTGCGCGGCTCTTTTGGTCCTCGATTCCACGGCGGGCTGCCGCGAGGGTATTTGGTTATATGCAGCAAACAATTGGACTTGGATTAGTGATTTTGCTTGCGGTGTGCGAGTGCCCTCGCGCCGATGAATATTTCCCCCCGCCCGACAGCCAAGGCGGCTGGCGAACCACCACGACCGCCGAGGAAGTCCGCGAAAAAGCCGGCCTCGATCTCAAGCAACTTCAGGACGCTTACGCAGTCACCGAGCGCTGCAGCCAAAACGGCGGCCTACTCATCGTTCGTCACGGATATCTGGCGTATGAAAAATATTTCGGCCGGGGCCATCGTGACGCCAATCCCGACATGGCTTCGACCGGCAAAGCGTACACCAGCATCGCCTGCGGCATCATGCTGCACGAATTCCACGACAAGATTCCCGATGGCCTGAACACCAAAGTGTTCACCAGGCAATTTCTCCCCGAAGCATTTCCGTTGAATGATCCGCGCAAGGCCGACATCACCCTCGGCCAATTGCTTTGCATGACCGGCGGATATACCGGCGAAGGCGGCGCACCGATCGGAGTCGTGCACGGCAAAACGATTCACATGAAAGCGGTGCCGGGCCAGGACATTCATGATTTGGATGGTTCCTCCCTGAGGGTGCCGCTCTGGACCGATCCAGGGGCAGGCTACTCGTATTCATCACCTGAGCCGCATATCGCCAGCATGGTTCTGCGGCGAATCACGGGGATGGATTTGAAGGATTTTATCGACCAAAAACTTGGCAAGCCGATGGGCTGGGGTGCGTGGAATTACTGTGTGCATCGCGGCGATTTCACTGAGCCGCACGCCAACGGTGCGGGTAGTATTGGTGTTCATGCGACCGATGCCCTGCGGTTTGGATATTGTCTGCTGCATCAGGGCAAGTGGGGCGATCAGCAACTCGTACCAGCGGATTATGTCGAGCTATGCAACAAACCGTCGCCGTTCAATCCCCATTGTCCGTTTACGCTGATGTTCGAGCAAAATTCGGATGGGCACGTAATCGGCACTCCCCGCGATGCGTTTTACAAATCCGGAGCCGGTGGGTTTGGGATATTTGTCGTGCCATCGCTGGACATGGTGATTTACAAAATGGGCGGACCCGATGGGCAATACGACCCAAAGCTTTCGGGGATTCCCGATCCATTTCAATATGACGGTTCGCGCAACGGTTGGCAGCCCATCGCCGGCGGCCCGTTTGTCGAGCCCAGCATGGGGGGCGACGACGGATTGCGAAGGGTGCTGATGATGGTATCGGCCGCGGTTCGGGATTGATTCCTCGGCATGTCGCAGGCGAATTTGACAATTGCCCGCATGGCCCGGCGGTCTATACTGTAATCCGTGGCGCTTCAGGCGGAGCGACCGTTTGGATGTCATTTCCAGGAGTTGCTCATGCCCTCCTACACGACGGACAAAATCAGAAATGTCTTAATCGCCGGTCACGCCGGCAGCGGCAAAACCTCGCTGGTCGAAGCGTTGCTCTTTGCCAGCAAGACCATCAAGCACAAAGGATCGGTCCTCGACAAAAATTCGGTCAGCGATTTTGAGAAGGAAGAAAAAGAGCACGGCTATTCGATTTTCAGTTCCGTGCTGCACGCCGATTTTCAGGGTTGCCGGATCAATCTGCTCGATGCGCCGGGATCACCCGATTTGGTGGGGCAGGCAATCGCCTGTCTGCCGGCGGTGGAAACGGTGGCGGTTGTGGTCAATGCCCAGAGCGGCATCGAAGTGGTCACACGCCGACTGATGGAAGCCGCCAAAGATCGGAATCTTCCCCGGGCGATCATCGTCAATAAAATCGACCTGCCGGATTTGCAACTCGAGCAATTGGTCAATCGGCTGCGGGAAACATTTGGCTCAGAATGTCTGCCGATCAATCTGCCCGCTTCGGGCTGCAAAGCGGTCGTGGATTGCCTGCTCGGCAGCAGCGGCGAAAGTGATTTTGATTCCGTTCGCCGTTGTCATGCGCAGATTCTCGATCAGATCGTCGAGATGGACGAGAACCTGATGGAAAAATACCTGGGCGGCGAAGAGCCTGATTATTCCGCGCTGCATCCCGCATTTGAACAGGCGATGGATCAGGCCCACGTCGTTCCCATTTTATTCACCGATGCGAAAAACGGCGTCGGCATCCCAGAATTGCTCGACGCGATTTGCAAACATTTCCCCAGCCCGGTTGAGGGAAATCCTCGGCCCTTCCTCACCGGTAGCGGCGCCGGCGATCGGGAAAACGAGCGGCCCTTCACGTATCAAAATGATCCCGCGCTGCCCCTGCTGGCTCACGTTTTCAAAGTCACCACCGATCCATTCATCGGCAAGCTCGCCGTTTTCCGCGTGCATCAGGGCAAATGCTCCGGCCAATCGCAGGTGTTCATCGGCCACAACAAAAAAGCCGTGAAGCTTGGCCACGTGTTTCATCTGCAGGGCAAGGATCACGTCGAAGCCGACAGCATCATCGCCGGCGATATCGGCGCGGTGGCCAAAATCGAGGAAATTCATACCAACGACGTGCTGCACGAAGACCATGCGCTGGACAGCGTACATTTGAAATCGCTTACGTTTCCAACGCCGATGTACGGCTTGGCCGTCACCCTCAAAGCCCGCGGCGATGAACAGAAAATCAGCGGCATGCTGGCGAAGGTGGCCGAGGAAGATCCAACGTTCAAATGGAGCACCGACCGGCAGACGCACGAAATGGTCATTCACGGTCTGGGTGAACTGCATCTGCGGCTGATCCTGGAACGCATGAAAAACCGCGGCCTGCACGTGGACACCAAGCCGCCGAAAATTGCCTATCGGGAAACGATTCAGATAACGGCCAACGGGCATCATCGCCATAAAAAGCAAACCGGCGGAGCGGGGCAGTTCGGTGAAGTGTTCCTGCGTGCCGAACCGTTGCCACCCGACAGTCCGCTGCGTCGGGACAATGGCGGGCCGGGCGTGGAAATTATTAACGAGGTGTTCGGCGGCTCCATTCCGGGCCAATTCATTCCCGCTGTGGAAAAGGGAATCCATGATGTGATCGAAGGCGGACCGCTGGCCGGCTATCCGCTGCAGGATGTGCGCGTGGCCATCACCGAAGGCAAGCATCATCCGGTAGACAGCAAGGAAGTGGCGTTCCGCACCGCCGGCAAATATGCGTTTCGTGATGCGCTTTCCAAAGCCCGACCGGTGCTGCTGGAGCCGATTGTCAATGTTGAGGTAACCGTGCCAGAAAGTTCCGTCGGCGCCATCACCGGTGATTTATCCGGCAAGCGAGGCCGCATTCAAGGCCAGGATTTTCTGCCCGGTGGCATGGCCGCCGTAAAGGCGATGGTCCCCCTGTCAGAACTGACGCAATATCAATCACAACTCAAAAGCGTCACCGGCGGCCGCGGCAGTTTTGTGATGGAGTTCAGCCATTACGAACCCGTGCCGACCCACGTGCAGCAGCAGATTGTCAGCCAATACAAACCGCAAGCGGAAGAAGAATAATCTTCGGCGGCGATTCATTTTTCCTGTAACCTTCGCTCTTTGACGGTTCAGGATAGTGTATGGCCGACCCAATTCTCACACAGTTTTGTCCAGAATGCGGCAATCCACTGGCAGCGGACACATTGCAAGGTATGTGTCCCCGTTGCCTGATGGCCGTTGCAGCACACGAAACGCAGCCGACTGTTTCCCGCACCGCGACCGTCACGCTCGAACAAGTCGCCAGCGTTTTCCCGCAATTGGAGATCGTCGAAATGATTGGCCAAGGCGGGATGGGTGCCGTCTTCAAGGTCCGTCAACCAAAACTGGATCGCTTTGCCGCACTCAAACTGCTGCCACAATCGCTGGCTGCCGATCCTGCATTTGCTGGCCGCTTCGAACGTGAAGCCAAGCTGCTCGCCAAGCTCTCCCATCCCAATATCGTCTCGGTTTACGACTACGGCCAGGCGGGTGATTTCTTTTACCTGTTGATGGAATACGTCGACGGCGTAAATCTGCGGCAAGCGATGCGCGCCAGCCGATTTGAACCGCAACAGGCACTGGCGATCGTCCCAAAAATCTGCGATGCGTTGCAGTACGCTCACGACGAGGGGGTGCTGCATCGTGACATCAAGCCGGAAAATATTCTCCTGGACACCAAGGGTCGTGTGAAGCTGGTGGATTTTGGGATTGCGAAACTGGTCGCCGAAACCGATCCCGCAGCGGCCGAAGCATCGGTGACCGAACCGGCTTTCACTCAGGCGGGGATTGCCGTGGGCACGCCAAGCTATATGGCTCCCGAACAGCGCGATCATCCATCCGATGTGGACCACCGGGCAGATATCTATTCACTCGGCGTCGTGTTCTACGAACTTCTAACAGGAGAACTTCCGACGGGTGCGGTAATTCGCCCCTCGGAAAAAAGCCATGCCGATCCCCGCGTGGATGCAATCGTCCAGCAGGCGCTGGAAAAGCAGCGTGATCGGCGGCAGCACAGCGCTGATGAAATGCGGACCCAGGTGCAGACGGTCGCCGAGTTTCCGTCCAATGAATTTGGGGTTGCGGGAGCCCCGAAAGCCGGCACGCTACCGAGAAAAGCGGGGCTGGTGCGGCTCGTCGAAATGCTTTTCGACATCAACTTCACCTCGCCGCTGGCGATCCGGCTGATTCATTTCTCGACGCTCGGCTTTCTTGCCTTTTTCGGATACGTGCCTTGGCCGGGAATGCAGCGCAGCTTTGGTTTTGCCGGCTTTTTTGGGCTTATTGGCGTTGCATTTTGCGTTGAAGGGATAGCGCGACGGAAAGCAGCGGCGGGTCCGAACTTGGACGCGCGCGCAAAGCCACATGTCGGCAGCCCAAATCTCGAACAAGCGGCAGCGCCGCACACGCCCGCAGCCTCCGTGTTCACCCCGCGTTTCTCACGCCTGGCGATCCTCGGTGCATGCTCGCCACTCCCGCTCATCTTCCTCACGGCGATCCAAAACAGGGAGTGGCAGATAAGTTTGCTGATCGGCGGTTATGAATGGGCCGGCCGAGCAAGGCCATATTTTCCTCCACCCAAGTGGGTGCAACTTTGTTCAACTCTTGCGACGCTGCTCGCCATTTTTGGCACCATGTTTTTTGGATTGGCAGCGATGGTGCAGATTCGCCGGTCCAAGGGGAAAATATTCGGACTTGGCGTCGCTCTGTTCGCTGGGCTGGTGTACCCGCTCCTATGGCTGGATTTTGCCATTTTGGCTGGATTCAAGCAGTTCGCATTCGAGGTCGTTCTCAGAGGATTCTCTTATGGCTATGGAACAGATTACGATGCCACGGATTTACTGGCGATTGCCACGGGGGTATTGGTGGATTTCTTCATCGTTCAATTAGTTTGGCGATTGCAAAGCAGACCACGGAACGTGTCTATCAAACCGTTGAAGAGTGAATCGGGCAACTCGCGGCTCGCCGGCGCAGCCATGATGGTCTCGGGGACCAGTGGCATGCTAGGTATAATTATCTGGTCCTTGCCCTGGCCTTCAGAGTCTTTAGTTCGGACCATTTTAGTAACGGCGATACTCGGTGTTCTCCTGGCCGTGCCGGTTTATAAAACACTTCTTGGGAAACAAGCACTGCTTTTTGGCATCGCCATCTCGGCGATCTGGTTGGCAGTCTTCACAATCTGCAACCTGATTCCCGCCGCCTCGATAAACCGTTCCACCATTTCGACTGCGGCGTTACCTGTTGCAGTCATGACCGGCGTCGCAACGAAAGGTGATTTACCGATCTATCTCTACGAGGCGGGGGAGATCGCCTTGCCCGTTGCCACGATTCCGACAAGTCGCCCCGCGGGGAATTCTCCGTCAATTGTGGTGCTGTTCAAAATTTCTGATGAGGATGTTCGGGAGCTGGCGAAGCGACGCGATGCCCAACAGCCGCTTGCGGTGGATATCTACGAACCTGGTGGAAACGATAAAATAGGAGCAGGTTTTGTAGTCGGAGCAAACAACCAAATGGATTTGCCGACCCAAAGGCTGCGAATGAGGGCTGATGTGTTGCCGATCGGCGATGCGCAGCTGCATCCGAACGACAATGTGGAGGTCCACCTGCTTCTGGAAACGAAACATGACGTAGTGCTTGTGCCGCGTTCCGCTGTCTTTTCGCGACACGCTTTGAATGCGGGCAATGACTGCTTTGTGTATGTGATTCAACCCAACCAGACGGTTTTGGAGCGCGCCGTAAACATCGGCAAGGCGGAAGGAAACCAAATCGAAATTAGCGGCGGACTTTCGCCAGGGGAAATGGTTGTTACTTACGGCGCCGATCGGCTGCGCAATGGTATTAAGGTAACATGGATGCAGCCGCGCTCGCCGGATTAGGAATGGGTACATTACCAAATGAGCTTGGCTTCGCCCTGACGCGCTGGACCCTGGTGGAACGGACGCGCGGGAATTCCCCCGAAGCCCGGGCGGCACTGAGCGAATTGTGCACGGCGTATTACGGGCCGGTGGTGGCATTTCTGCGCCGTCAGGTGCATGCCGACGATGCAGCGACAGATTTGGCACACGAGTTTTTTGCCAGGCTCTTGGAAGGCGGCGCGCTGGCTGCGGTAGATCGCCAGCAAGGCCGATTCAGGAACTATCTGCTAGGGGCGGTCAAGCATTTCCTGCTGAATGAGCGGCGCGATGCCGGACGTGAAAAGCGCGGTGGTGGCCGCGAATGTATTTCTCTATCGGCGGGAACGGACACTTCACCTGGAATCGATGTGGCGGACCAGAAGGCCATGCCATCCGACGCATTCTTCGATCGCCAGTGGGCGCTAGCCATCATCGAGCGCGCTCTAGGTGTCCTGCAGCAAGAGAGCGAAGCCGATCATACGGTGGATCAATTCGCTGTCCTCAAGCCATGGCTTTCCATTGCTGGAGCCCCGCAATCACAAGCCGAAGCCGCCGATCAACTCGGCATAACTGAGAACGCCTTGAAAGTGGCCATTCATCGTTTGCGAAAGCGTTTCCGACAAATCGTGCGGCTTGAAGTTTCGCAAACACTGAACAATCCGGCCGAACTCGAAGAGGAAATGCGATATTTGATCGATGCGTTGGCAAAATCTCAGGACCCCGCGGCCTGACGCACACAATGTTCAAACAGCATTCGCCATTCGATCTGCTGAATGTTAATCACCAAATCCCGCCGCGGATCGTTCGTCGCGGAATCGACTTCTTCCACCAGATCAACCCAAGCATCCGGATTCCAACCGCCGCGCAAAAGCCGCAGCAGCGATTTGTCCGCCGGCAGATGATTGATCAGATCACCAACATGCTGGCCGATTGCCGGAAGAATGGGATGATCGGCGGCTTTGTGATACCAGTATTTGCTATTAGAAAAATCCCCTTCCCGCCGGTGCATGATGGCATGCCAAAAATTGAAGGTGACTGCTACATCTGGTTGGGACGGGGATCCCTGAACGAGCTGATGGCATTCCTCCAGGCCATCATGCCAAAGCCAAAGTCCAGCCAAAACCGCCTGAGCGTATTCGGTTGACTGGGGCGGGAATTTAAGCAATTCGGCGCCGCTTATGCCGGGCAGACTTTGGCTAGCGATCGGCGTCATTGAGCCATGCACAACCAAATTCCGATACGCATCGGCCGGCGTGGTCAGCAGTTGCATCGCCAACGGCGACAAATGGCTGGGATCTATCATTCTCCTATTTTAGAGCAAAAAAGCGTCCCATTGCAGGAAAATTATTGAAGTGGCGACGGCAAACGTCCGATAACGTGATGGGGCTGTTGCAGCGGGAGCTGCGCCAAAATCGGTGGATGATTATGATGATGCAAAACAAACTACTTCCGCTCGTTGGTATGGTAATCATGGCAGGATGCGCCGGTCGGCCGGCGATTGTTCCGAGTTCCGACCCGGCTCTACGCAAGACTTCGACGCAACTTGCCGCCGACGCCGCTAAACGAAGCTACGAAGCCGAGGCCCCGCGCGGCGGGGAAGCCGTCGGCCGCGCCGAGGTCGATTACGGACTCAAGGAATTGCACATCGTGAATCTTTCCTCTGAAGATTGGCGCGATGTCGAAGTCTGGGTCAACCAGCACTGGGTGGTCTATCTGCCGGTGTTGCCCCATCAGCAATCCAAGGTCGAGGGCTTCCGCCGTATCAATTTTCCAATGTTCTACGATCGCGACGGCAACTTTTTCCCCGTCAACTTTATCAACAGCAAGGTGCGCATCGAAAAAGTAGAAGTGTTCCACGATGGCAAAATGTACGATGTGCCGCTCCGCCTGGCGGACGACTAATCCCAGGTTTGCTCCGCGCCAATCCATTTCAAAATCTTGACGGCGTTGTCGTGATAGATCGCCTGCAGCACCTGCTCCGGCAGCGCCAGGCCGTGCATCACCGGCTGTTGCTCATCCGGCAAATCAGGGTCGATAATCGGACTGGGGCCGATGTACGCCGTCTCCCACAATTTACGATGACACCAGAATCGGCTGGCCAGGAAATCAAATCCGCGGTCGTCGCCGCTGACTTGATCGGAGCCGAACAAAATGCGGCTGCTGTTGCGGATGAAAAAATCCCGGGCGGCGTCGCGCTGCCGGCTGATTTCCCGCACCATCCAGCGCGTGGCGCTGCAATCCAGATAGAGATTGGGAAACATATCGAGCAAGCGCTGCAGCCGCGCCAAATCTTCGGGATTACCGCCGAGATGTGCCCCGATCCAGGGCAAATCTTTCGGATATTGCGACAGCGCGGCTTCCCACATCTGATAGTGCTCATCCCGCGTACCGTACTTGGCGGTGTCGGCGTATTTGCCGTGATACCAAGTATCGGGATCGCCGACGTGGGTCATGATGGCCATGCGGCGCTCGTGGATTGCTTCAAACACTGGTCGCAAAATCGGAGCATCGAGCCGGTAATTCCGCATCACCATCGTCCCGGGAGCCATGTGGAATTTCACCAGTCGGCTGCCCAGGTTGTGAAAGGCGGCGATGCGATCCACCCAGTGGCTCACCCACTGTGAAGATGTATCTCGCCATGCCGGCACCGCGATGAATTGCAGCCGATCGCCATAATCGCGCTGCAGCACCATTGCTTCTTCAAGCGGACACATGGTCACAAAACAATCGATGCCGTAATGCCGGGCGGTGGCGTACCACTCCTCGGCATGGCGGCGGGCAAAAAGATGGCAATGAAAATCGATCACTTTCCCCTGCACCCTGGGCCGCGGCATGGGGCGATGAAAATCGATGTGCGTGCGATTATATTCCGCTTCATTGGCCGGCGCTAAAACCGGCGGCGGCGGGGGTGGCACTTTGGCCGCGGGATTGACGGGCGAGGCAACGCTCATACGTCGTTAGTATATGGCTGTTCTAGCCGCAAGGCATTATGGGCAACAAAGCAATGTAACGGGATCGACGGTGGATCATCTGCTAGCTGGATGAAAAAATCGACCCCGCGAGAAACTCGCGGGGTCGACGTTGAAATTAGCAAATCCTGAAACGTGCTGATCAAGCGGAGTTAGTTTTTTTTCGCCGCCGGCCTAGCAATCCCGCCGCCGCCAAGCCCATGAGGCTTAGCGTCGTTGGTTCGGGGACGCCGCTGACATAGATGACCGAGCCGGTGTCGGTATCCACCGTGGTGTCGTTGGACTCTACCGAGCCGTACTTGAAAACATAGTCCTCGGCATTGACGCTGGTATTGTAGATGTCAC
>Ga0302325_10002817_pt1 | contig 41828 bp, 29 predicted proteins | sample Palsa_T0_2_FD_201948 | JGI IMG/M metagenome (GOLD analysis project Ga0302325, IMG submission 201948) | Peat permafrost microbial communities from Stordalen Mire near Abisko, Sweden - Palsa_T0_2 | ecosystem: Environmental > Terrestrial > Soil > Palsa > Peat permafrost | place: Sweden: Abisko...
CAATGCGCCGGTCGCCATCTCGTACAGTACGGAACCAAACGAGAACAAGTCGCTCCGCGCATCCAGTTCTTTCGCCCGCACCTGCTCCGGCGACATATATGCCACCGTCCCCAGCATCGTGCCCGGACTGGTGAGATGATCCGCATCCACCGAGCCCGTCTGCGTGTTCAGAGACCCAAGGTTGCTGGAGGAACTGGCAGCGACCATGACTTTTGCCAGCCCAAAATCCAAAATCTTGGCATGTCCGCGCTCGGTCACGAATAGGTTTGCAGGCTTGATGTCGCGATGAACGATCCCTTTGGAATGCGCAGCATCCAGCGCGTCCGCAATCTCGATGGCCAGTGACAGAATCAACTCGGTTTCCATCGGTCGCCCGCCTATGCGATGCTTCAACGTCATGCCATCCAGAAACTCCATCGCGATGAACGCTTCGCCGTGCTGGTCGTCGATTTCGTAGATGGTGCAGATGTTGGGGTGGTTCAGGGTGGACGCGGCCTGCGCTTCGCGTTGGAACCGGGCTAGAACCTGTGCGTCCTTGGAAATCTCGTCGGGCAGGAACTTCAGGGCGACAAAGCGGTGCAGCTTCACATCCTCAGCCTTGTAAACCACACCCATGCCGCCGCCGCCCAATTTCTCGACGATGCGGTAGTGCGAGATGGTCTGGCCGATCATTAGGGGCAAATCTTACGTCGGTCAAACGGGCGAGTCAATCAAAGCGGTGGAGTTGGGAGCGCCTCGAAAGGATTGTTGTTGAAATCCCCATTGCGCTCACTGACACCATTGGGGTCGGCCTAATTCTCAAAATTCTCAATGAGCGCCTGTTGACAACAGCTACGCAGGGATTATAATGCCGCCCTGCCAGCATCCTTTCCACCGTTGCAGCTTACAGGAGGCAACATGAACCGGATCGCTCGTTCCGCCATCGCTGTTCTCCTACTCGCTTCTGCGCTGTTAGCTGGGCAGCCTTCTCCCTACGAAAAGGAAGTCTGATCACTGAAAGATGCTTACTGGCAATATGTGAAGGCCAACGATTTCGAACACTATCTCACTCTTTGGCACGCGAACTTTCTTGGGTGGCCATATAGTAGCCCTGAACCAGCGGGCAAAGAACAGATTACCGAGTGGATTACCGCGCATACAGGTGACCGACAATTATGCTACGGTGACGTATCTATTCGTCACAAAGATGTTCGCGGGCTTGATATCCCGGTGGACGATCCCTTTCGCATGTGCCGCGGGCATCGGCGATCTGGATGCCCCGATCGAGCACCGTCTCGATCTCCATCGGCTTGCCAGCGATTCGGTGCCGGAGCGTCTGGCCCTCCAGCAGTTCCATAGCGATGAAGGTTCGCCCGTCACCCTCGTCAATCTCGTAGATCGTGCAGATGTTCGGGTGGTTCAGCGAGGACGCAGCCTTGGCTTCCCGCTGGAAACGGCTGAGAGCTTGTGCGTCGTGGGTGAGATCGTCGGGAAGGAACTTCAGGGCGACGTGTCGGCCGAGCTTCAGGTCTTCAGCCTCATACACAACACCCATTCCGCCGCCGCCGATCCTGCTGAGGATGCGGTAATGGGAGATCGTCTGCCCCACGGGCTGGGAGGGCGTGGACATTTGGTAGACATGTTAGGTCTGGGCGAGGGGAAGGTCAACGTTCGGTCAAGCGGTGGTTTTCGTGTTTGGCGCGGCGGGGTTGGCGTGGCATCTGAAAAAGAGAGCGGGAGCAAGCCCGCTCTCATAAAGATTTTGGAACTGTCCGAACCTAACCCTTCAACTCGACTTGGATGACCTCGAATCGCTTCTTGGTCTTGTTCTCCGGTAGGTGAGTAAAGGCGTCCATGTGCTGCACCGTTCCGGCTTTCGCGTCGATGTCCTCACTCCGTCCGTCAGGGTAAGTGAACTTGGCGCGGGTCGTCCGTAAGGAACACGGCGACAGACTCAGGGTGGGAGTGCATCACCGATTTCTCGCCCGGCCCGTACTTGATGCGCACCACTCGTACTCGCTCGTTCTCAAACTCGACCTTGTAATGCTTAGGATCGACTTCACCGGGTCATCGGCAGTTGGTTGGGGCATTCTTGCGGTTGCCATCGTCTCCTCCTTCGATTTAGTGAGATGCGCACAAGTCTAGTACTCCGCGCTTTGGAAGTACACCCGGATATCCTCCGATTTCCTCCGATGGGGACGACGGAGGACCGCAGTGTATTGGTCGGGGTGCCCACAAGTTTTCTGCTACCTTTAAATACCAATCGAAAAGGAGGAACCAATGCGAAAACTTCTGCCCATTATTCTGCTGTGTCTTCTTGCCCTGCCCGCCTCTTCTCAGGAAAAACGGCCCTCCGACAATCCGCTCAGCGCATTCACTAAAGGCGTTTACGGATTCCAGAAGGGCATTCTGCTTCGCTCGGCTGAAAAAATGCCCGAGGAGAACTACAGCTTCAAGCCCGTCGATACGGTTCGCACGTATGGACAGATCATCGGACATCTCGCCGACGCGCAATACCTGTTCTGTTCGAAAGTGCTGGACGAGAAAAACCCAGAGCCGAAGATTGAGCAGACCAAGACCTCGAAGCCTGATCTGATCGCCGCTCTCAAGACCGCCTTCGCCTACTGCGACAAGGCTTACGATGGCATGACCGATGCGTCTGGAGGTCAAATAGTGAAGCTGTTCGGAACGGACACGCCGAAGCTCGGCGTGCTGAACTTCAACAACGTACACAACTGGGAACATTACGGAAACCTCGTGACCTACATGCGGATCAAGAACATCGTGCCTCCCAGCAGCGAGCAGGCAGCGATGCCCGCACAGAACCCGGAAAAGCCCGATGCACAGCCTAAGAAATAGAGCACGTTTGGGCTGAAGTCTTTTCGCATTAGTCACCCAGATCAATTCGAATTGAGAGGAGTTGCATTGGGATAGATGGACGCCCGAACAGAGGCATTGCCGAAATTGAGTGGCTGGAGCTAATCTTCGCGGTGCCCGACGCGAGACCGCTGAGCGCAGGCGACCTCTCGGCTGCGAATCGGCGGCCGAACCGAATCGTCACACTGATGTTCCCGAAAAGGGGCGGAGCCGCTTCTTCATCCCAGCAAACGGGACGATAGGGGATTGTTTACCTTCCTGCCGATACCGCAAATACAGACCAACTTTTGCTTTTGCCACGTTTCCCCTTCTCCAATCTCATACGGAGAAAGTCTGGAAACCAGCGACAATCCTTGTAGCTTTTTCTTTTTGGTCCGCAAGCCTCTGATTCAAAAGGCTTGGTGGGCAGTGCAGGACTCGAACCTGCGACCTCCTGCTTGTAAGGCAGGCGCTCTAACCAGCTGAGCTAACCGCCCGCTCTTCAATTCAATAACCTGCAGACTTCCATTGTCTCACTCTGCGCTTTCCCCACAAAATTCCCCATAAATGGTGCCCTCTCTGGTTTATTGAGCAGTTCAACCGCTTCCCGCGCGGCCCGGTTGGAAATGTGGGTATAGTGGGCGTCATCGCCGCGCTCATGTGAACGACCATAGCCATTGTGACCTGAAGAGGCACGCCACGCTCAGCCAATTAAAGTTATTAACGAGTGCCGCAAGCTGTGAAAGTGCAGTCCTTTGAAAAGGGCACCCGTCTTCCGTTCTTCGGTTGTGAGTTCGCGGTTCTCTAGGGTGGCAGCGTCCCGAACCGCGTTTGCGGCGGCCTCGCGTAGATTCCGCCAGGCCGTCCGCCGACTCGTCTGGCTCAAGTTTACATCAAACCCGCGCTTCCCTTTGAGCGGATCGCTTTTCGCTGTGTGACGCGACAGATCGGCCGGCAAGAGGTAGCGGGTCGGCTCGGTGGCGCCGAGCGATTGTGCACGAGTATATAATTTTGCCACCGCAGCGGCCGCAGCGTGATTGAGCTCAATTAATCGCTGGCCCGCGTTCGTCTTAGTAGCCTTGCGATGGATTCCGATGCGGCGATTCTCGAAATCCACTGTGCCGAGTTGCAGCCCTCTTATCTCACCGCCGCGGAGCCCTGTGTTTGCGGCTAGCACTTCGGCACAATACGCAACCACCCAAGCGTCTTTGGTTGCTGCAATCTTTTCAAGCATTTCAAATTGCCCAACCGTCAGCGCTTGACCAACCTCGCTTTCCGGCTCCCGGATTGGCTTGTAATGCTGTCCGATTGTTCGCCAGAGGTTTGCTTCTTTGAGAACGTTTCCCAAGATGCGAAGCTCTAAATTAATTGCGCGTTCGCGCACTTGCTCGCGGCGCGTCCTCTAATGGTCTTTGAAATCGTCGAGCGTCGCTCTTAAGTTTGCGCGGACCCAGGCGCTTAGTTAACTGGTTCAGGAGTGATTTCTCATTGCGCCGGGCCTTCGCCGACCCTAGGCGCGCGGCATGCTGCTCAACCCAGCGAGTCGCGGCTTGCTCAACTGTTTGGTCTGCTTTCTCATTCGGAAGATCACCGGCTCGGAGTTTCGTGAGGAAATCATCTTGAAACTTCCGAGCTTCGCTTCGGACGGTTTCGCCGGTGTACTTCTCCTTCCAGCGACCGTCGCCGTCCCGGTGAAAAGCAAACACCTTACCACGGCGGTAAAGCCCGTCTCTCGACCGTTTCATTTGGTGCCTCCAATTCTGACATTCAGTTTTTCCCGCAGGTCGCGCTCCTTCTCTTCCCAGTAACGGCTTCCACCATTGCGGTTCCACCTGGTCAAATGGGTTTGGCTGTTCGAGCTTCGGCTGCGCCGCCTGTCGCACCGCGCGCGGGCCACGGCAGCGGGTGGTGGCGTATTTGGGAGAGATAGATGAGGGCGGGGAGATCAGAACGCGATTCACTCGAAGCGGATCAATCGCCTGTCAAAGTCTGGTCAGAAGTTGAAGGTATCCCTTAGGCGACAGGAAGTGACGTGGCTAAATGAAACTCGATCAAGAGGTCGCTGACGAACTCGCTCGCTATCAGAAAGAAGTCGGGCGTGAACTAACACTGAAAGAGGTCAAGGAGGTTCATCATTCTCCGAAGATGCACGGCTGGATTCGCTGGTGCAAGTCGACTTACAAGGACAACAAGAGACGGCTCGTCGCAGAGGGCTGGGTGCAGTTCGAATACAAGCCGGGATATTGGCAGTTGGTACGGAAGAACTGAGGCAGGCTGCGTAGCCGTAATATTTCGCGCCGGAGTGCGTTCTGATCTGCTGGCGCTTCCTCCGAGTGATTGGGTGGCAGGTTGAAACTCGGCTTCGCCCGCACTGCATTGACTTGCCGCAGTTTGGCCCCCTAATATGGTCGCGCACGAAGAGGTCCGTGTTCATTGATCGGCCAAACCATCTCGCATTACCGCATCATCGAGAAACTCGGTGGTGGCGGAATGGGTGTCGTCTACAAGGCCGAGGACGTGAAGCTCGGTCGCTTTGTCGCCCTCAAATTCCTCCCCGACGAAGTAGCCAAAGACCCGCAGGCACTCGCCCGCTTTCAGCGCGAGGCTAAGGCGGCTTCTGCACTGAATCATCCGAATATCTGCACCATCTACGAAATTGATGACCAGCACGGCGAAGCCTTCATTGCCATGGAGTTTCTGGACGGCTTGACGCTGAAGCACCGCATCGCGGGGCGTCCGATGGAAACCGAGCTGGTTTTGTCGTTGGGCATCGAGATTGCCGATGCTCTGGACGCAGCCCACTCCAAAGGGATCGTTCATCGTGACATTAAACCTGCGAACCTATTCGTGACGGAGCGCGGTCATTCCAAGATTCTGGATTTTGGGCTGGCGAAAGTCAGTATGGCGGGTGGTTCCTCGAGCAACATCGCGTCTCTTAAGACCCAGACCCGTTCAGTGGATGCGGAACATCTAACCAGTCCGGGCACAATGCTGGGCACGGTCGCTTATATGTCGCCGGAGCAGGTGCGGGCGAAAGAACTAGATGCGCGTAGTGATCTGTTCTCATTCGGTGCGGTGCTGTATGAGATGGCGACGGGTGATTTGCCGTTTCACGGAGAAAGTTCGGCGATGATCTGTGAAGCCATCGTGAACCGCGCCCCAGTGGCCGTGGTGAGGCTGAATCATGACGTGCCGCCCAAGCTGGAAGACATCATCAACCGCGCGCTGGAGAAGGATCGCGAACTCCGTTATCAGCACGCCTCTGAAATGCGTTCCGAACTGCTGCGGTTGAAGCGAGACACGGAGACGGGGCGAGCCATAGCGACGAACTCGGGGACGGTGACTGCGGCACAGGAAAGCGGCTCTCAGGTCGCCCAGCCCGTGTCGCCGGCATCCGGTTCCTCGCCCGCCCTTGCGACACCTCCATTATCGACCGAGGTAAAGGTCGCGCAAGTTCCCGAGGCTGACAGGAAACTGTGGAAGGTTCTGGTTCCTGCCGCCTCTGTGCTCGTAGCTGCACTCGCCGTGGGGGGCCTCTACTGGCGCTTCCGTTCAGCGCCGCGGCTCACGGAGAAGGACAGTATCGTCCTTGCCGAGTTCACCAACACGACCGGCGATCCGGTTTTCGACGGCACGCTGCGGCAGGGGCTATCGGCGCAACTGGAGCAATCGCCATTTCTGAATTTGCTTTCTGACGAGCGCGTGGCGCAGACACTCGCCCTGATGTCGCAGCCTAAAGACGCACGGCTCACGCGCGAGTTGGCCCGCGAAGTCTGCCAGCGCACTGCTAGTACTGCCAGCGTCGAAGGCTCGATTTCCAGTCTGGGCACGCAATATGTCGTAGGGCTAAAAGCTGTGAACTGTCGTAGCGGCGATGTACTAGCGAACGAGCAGGCCACGGCTGGCGGCAAAGAGCAAGTGCTGAAAGCATTGGGAGAGGCGGCGACGAAAATACGTGAGAAGCTGGGCGAATCGCTGGCCTCCGTGCAAAAGTATGATGCGCCAGCGGAAAGCGTGACCACGCCATCGCTGGAGGCGCTGCAGGCCTACAGCCTGGGCTACCGAGCCCGCATAGTGAAGAGCGATGACGCTGCCGCCATCCCATTGTTCCAGCGGGCCATCAGCTTGGACCCCAACTTTGCCATGGCCTACGCGGAGCTGGGTACGAGTTATAGCAATGCGGGTGAAAACGCCCGCGGCGCTGAAAATATTCACAAGGCGTATGAACTGCGCGAACGTGTAAGCGAGCGCGAAAAACTCTATATCACCTCGCATTATGAGGAATTGGTCAGTGGAAACCTGGAGGCGGCGCGTAAGACCTTTGAGTTGTGGGCGCAGACCTACCCGCGCGATGACGCTCCGTGGGGAAGTCTGAACATCATCCACTGTAAGCTGGGCGACTATAATAAGGCCCTCAATGCGGCCCAGGAGGCGATGAAACTTAACCCCGGAAGTGGGCTATATTATGCCGACCTCGTCAACTCGTACTTGGTGGTTAATCGTCTGGACGAAGCCAGAGCCACGGCCCAGGAGGTGCAAGCCCACAATCTGGATAATCCTCTAAACCACATTAACCTTTATTCGGTTGATTTCCTGCAACACGATGCGGCCGGAATGGAACGTGAGGCGGTTGTGCTGATGGGGAAACCCGGATGGGAAGATATCATGCTCGACAACGAGTCCGACACTGCCGCCTATACCGGACAGTTTGCCAAAGCGCGGGAGCTGACGCGCCGTGCCGTCGATTCCGCCCAACGCGCAGACGAAAAAGAAACGGCGGCGGGCTACGATTCAGAAGCTGCAGTGCGCGAGGCGTTGGCGGGCAACATGAGCCAGGCGAAGCAGCAAGCGCAGGCTGCGCTCGCGCTCTCGACCGGCAGAGACGTCCAGGCGACATCGGCTATCGCGCTGGGTATGGCGGGCGACGCCCCCCAAGCTACGCGGCTGGCCGACGATCTAGCCAAACGCTTCCCGGAAGACACTATCGTGCAGTTTAACTATTTACCCACAATCCATGCGGCCGTTGCTCTCCAAGCACGCAGCGCAAGCAAGGCAATCGAGGGGCTCGTCCCGGTTGCGCCGTATGAACTCGGTGCTCCTGCGCAGTCGTTTGGTTTTGCTCTGTACTCGGTTTACCTGCGTGGTGAAGCTTATGTGTCGGCGCATCAAGGCAGCGCGGCAGCAACCGAGTTCCATAAAATTCTAGACCACCCCGGCGTGGTTGGGAACGAGCCTATTGGCGCACTGGCGCACTTGGGCCTGGCCCGCGCCTACGCGCTCTCCGGCGACACCGGCAAAGCGAAAACCGCTTACCAGGATTTCTTCGCCCTCTGGAAAGGCGCCGACCCTGACATCCCCATCCTGAAAGAAGCCAAAGCGGAGTACGCGAAACTGCAGTAAACGTGGGGCACACGCGGTAACGATTCTGGTTTAGCCTCAGCACAGGCTGTCATACAATACGCAGCAGTATCTCTTTGGTCTTGTCTCCATACAACCCTCACAGTGTGAAACTCGGAGTCAGGCCTTGCTTGCTTCGCGAATGTAAGTTCTGGCTTGAGGACGATGGCTGGAACTCCACGCCTCACGATTCACGCAACTAGTCTCGAGGCCGCTAAGAACGATATGGAATTGGCGCTGGGAAAGCACATCGAGTTACTGCTCGGAGAACGTGCGGCGGGTGACCGCGGACAAGTTGCCTGAAACCTCTCAGCACTGTTTTCCTTCCGAAGAGCTACCAATCGCTCACATTTCAGTATTTTCACACGCCAGGGCACACGTCTGCCAGAGTTGCACATCAGGACTGCCACCGCGCTCACGCTCAAACAGTTCTTCCCGTTCGATCCACTGCGAATAGCGCTGGTTGCGAATCTTCAGCCAACTTGCGTGATGCTCCAAATACGGATCGAACTTTCGCTTGGCGACAATGCCCTCCAGATCGCTCTCGCATACCAGATTGAACAATCCTTCGCCGTCGTGTTCTAGGTGGTCGCAGAAAAAGAGCCGCTCTCCTCGCCTGGCCGTCTTCGCCCACGCGGGCCTAGAGAACGACGAGGTAGCGCGCGTCAAGGGCGAACAACGCGTCCACCTTGGCCTCAGCCGCGAGCGCATCTGCCCGCACTTCCGGGAGCACGGTCGTGTCGTTTGGGGTCTTGGCCATTGCGGCGTCCAATTGTTCCCTGACGGCAGGACGCAGTTTCGCGATCTGCTATTCTCCGAGCTGCGGCACAAAGGCCGCGGCGCCAAGCTGGAACGTATTCCCATGGAGTTGCTGATTCTTCTCATCGAAAAAGACGGCTCAGTCGTCTCCCGCGAGGAGATCCTCAACCGATTCTCGGGAAAAGATGTCTTTGTCGACGAATCAATCGTGAAATACAGTGGATCCGGCCAATCTTCGACCTTTAGTTGAAACAGGATGCCGTTCTCAAGTATCAGCACACTGTGGAAACGAAATGTTGAGGGTTCACTTTTGAATGCCTCTCTTTCGAGGAAGCTAGCCGCCAAAGCGTAAACAGCGAGATGCAGCGGGGCAACCTGCGACGTTCAGCGGAACGCGGTGTTACGCCATAGGATGATGCCGCACGTCGCAAGTAGTGTCAGCATTGCGGCTCCAAGCACAGTTTGTGTGCCGTGGCCGTAATGGCCCGCTAGCTCGGATTACAGGTTGTTGCCGTAAAACAAAGAAGTTCCTCAGGAGGCGGAGCCACTGCCAGCTGCTCTACTTCATTGGCCTCTCGGAAACGTCAGACTTACGCTGCGGAAACTCGTTAACCTGGCGTCGAGTTCCTCCCATGAGCGCAGAGATCGCTACCAGAGCAGCTTAAAGTTCAATTCGACGTTCCTGGGGTTGTTGGACCCGGCAAGCTTGCTGTAAGTGCCAAAATTGGGATCCGTAGGTCCGGTATCCCATTCTCCATTGTACGGTTGAGATACCGTACCAAACTGTGGGTGATTCAGCACATTGAACGCATTGATTCGCAGCTGCAGCTTGAACCGTTCAGTGATCGCGAAGAATTTCGATAAGTTAACGTCAAACAGGTCGGTCGGTCTCGCGCGGATGCCCGTGTATTCGAGATTGGGAGTGATCCCGTACTGCGGCTGCAGAGTGAAATTGAACTGATTGCAGCTTCCCGAATATACATAGCCGGTGACCGGCTGCAGTGACCAGCTTCCGTTCCCGGCTTGCACCCATTGATTCGTGCAAGGTGCAAACCCACGAGTGTAGATAGATGATTCATTTTGCAAGGGTACTCGGGAGTAGCTATTCATATCCACACCTTGAATCGTGATTGGCATGCCGCTGATAAACGTATACGAACTGCCAATTTCCCATCCGCCGATAACACCATCTACAGCTCGATTGGCATTTCCAAAGAAAGCACGCCCCCGGCCCACGGGCAAGTTGTAGACGCCAGAAATTGAAACCTTGTGCGTCATATCCAGCGGATCAATAATTCTTTCCCGAAGACCATATCTCTGATCGGCCCATGCACCAGCATCCATTGTCTTCTGCCAGGTCCAGCCGCCGAGCAGAGTGAGGGAGTCTCTCCATTTATGCTTTACCGTTGTCTGGAGCGAGTTGTACCAAGACCGGCCGTCATTGATTGTTTCATAAATGTCGCCAAAAGCCGGCAGCGGACGAGTCAGTTGTCCATAGGAAATTGTGGGAGCGGTGTTCGAAAATGCACTCGCGGCACTGAAGGCGCTGATGTTATAGAAAGGACTAGGGACAAGATCGTTGTTGCAGATGGTTGGATCCCCGCCGAAGCCTTGATCGCACTGCTTTTGCCAGGCGGGGCTGATTTGATTAATGTTGGTTCCGAAGTTCCCGTTAATATTTGGCTGAGCCAAGTTGTAGGTTTTGCTGCCCACGTAACTGACTTCTAATATGTCGTGACTGGAGAGTTGGTGTTGAACTCCGACTGAAAACCCCCAATAGCTCTGCGACTTAAAGTTTGGATTATAGAAGTTGCCACCTTGGCCCAGCGCTGTCAACAATCCCAACGATGATCCGCTGATAGGAGTCACCCCGTTGGGGAACGGATTCCCGACGTTGGCAACTGGGTTGGGAGTCTGTCCATTGTTTAAGCTGGAGATGTACGCTGTATCGGCGGAGAAACCAACCAGACCATCCTGAATCAGGCTCGAATAGGTGAGCAAGGGGCCGGTGAGCATCTCTTCGAACCCGCCACGCAGCACGGTCTTCGGCTCGAAGGCATACGCAAAACCAAATCGCGGCTGGAAGCCAAGTGCTCCCGTCTTGATTGCCCGCCGTGGGTAGCCATCGACGCCGGCAAATGTGAATCCTCCCAAAATCGGTTCGCCATTGGGGAGCAACGCGTGATTAATCTGTGCATCCACAGGATTCGTAGTCGTGGTATCGAAGGCATAGTTCTGCTCGTTATGACGCACCGTCGTGGCAGGCGAATAGTCATATCGCAAGCCTAGATTCAGTGTTAGCTTCGAGTTTACCTTCCAGTCGTCCTGAATAAACGGAGCATAGTAATATGCCGAGTAAGTACGGTTCACTACGATGTTGGTATTGCCGGTATCTGCATATCCGAGTAATAATGAGGCAAGATCAAAACCTTGGAATGCCAGCCCGCTGTTTTGATAATCCTGCTGAGTCCAGCCATTGCCTACAGTAAAGTTGGGGGCCTGAAAACCCTGCCCTCCGGGAACGCCGTTAAATCCTTCCATTCGATAACGAAAATCCAAACCGACGTGGAGGGTGTGCCGGCCCTTTACCCAGGTGAGACTCGGAAATAAATTGAACGACGTACCGCTTAGTACGTTCGCGGGAAGAGTGGCTCCAAGGCTGGAGAATCCATCTGAACTGAAATTGAACTGAGGAAACAGAGTTCCAAAGTTTCCCAGTTGCGTAACTAAAGCAGGCGTCCAGCCCCCGCCGAAGGTCGCCGGATTGAAATTTTCCCGAGTGTAGTGTTGTTCAGTTACTGCGTAGCCGCCGCTGGCCCGGACATCGAGGAGGAGGGTCGGACTGAAAGTGTGAACCCAGTCGGGCTGGATGGACCAGCCTCGGTTATCTCCGCCTTCTCCGGTTCCGGCTGGTCCGGGAAAGAAGGTGCCTCCGAAAAGATTGGCGAATCCATTGCGTTGCAACGACAAAGTGCCGCGGAAGCCGATACGGTCAGCCGTTGTGATGTTGTGGTCGAACTTGCCCATGATGTTGCGCACGGTCGCGTTGGAAGTCCAGGGTGCGAAGTAGTTGTCGTTGTAGGGGTTTGTTCCAGCCGGAGGCGTCACATTTGGCGCAGGAAAATAGGACAGGATCTGCAGCGCAGTCGGATTGATGCAGGCTCCTCCGGTAGGGCCACGATTGGTGGAGCCCACACATAGAGGGATCGTATTGTTGGGGAAAGGATTGCGGTTCTCGGGGGTGCCACTCAGAGGATCGTAGAGAACGATCGGCACGGGCGCACCGGTTGGGCCGAGGGCATACAGTTTGCTGAAGTCGCCGATCGAAGCAGGGTTGGAAAAATTACAGGGCTGCCCGGTCGAGTTCCATGATGCGCAATCCGGAACCGAATCCGTGGTGGTGCCGGGAGTCTTTTGATCACGGTTGTCGTATTGAATGAAGAAGAACGTCTTATTTCTACCGTCATAAACATGAGGAATGACCAGAGGCCCGTCGAGCGCAAAACCATAAAAATCCTCGGTACTTTGCGGTGCGGGATTCGCCGCCGCATTGGGCGTATTCGCGTAATAGTCGGTGATCCAGGGATTAGCATTCAACCACGAACGCCGCATAACCTCATATACACTCCCGTGCAACCGGTTGGTTCCTGTCTTTATGACCGTGTCAAAACCGCCCCCCGATCCGTTTCCATACCGCGCATCATAAGCATTGGCAATCACCTTGAAATCTTGGACAGATTCCATGGGGGCGCTGGTCACAGTTTGAGACAACTGGGGCCCGCTACCCGCCACCGAATCATTGGGCAGGCCATCCATGAGCGTAATCGCGCCGCCATACTGACCGCCGTTCACTGACATGGTGAACCATCCGCCACCGAAATTCGCGGAACCGTATTCCGTCCCCGTTACCGACCCGTCGTTGACATCAAAAAAATTGACGCTCGTACTCAAAACCGCAGTCATGTTGACGTCGCGACCGTTGTTAGGAAGCTCAGTGACCATCTTGCTGGAAAATGTCTCATTCCGGCTTGCGTTATCCGTGTCCACGAGCTCTTCCTCAGCCTGCACGGTCACCGTCTCTTGGATCGAACCGATTTTCAACGTAAAGTCAACCACAACCGTGCTGTCCGCCTCCAAGGAAATGTTCGCACGCATCTGTTTCTCAAATCCTTGCATCTCGGCAGTCACGGAATATTGCCCTGCCTTCAGGTAGGGCACCGTGTAGTCTCCGGCTGCCGTCGTCTTGGTCTTTATATCTTGGTTGGTAAGTTCATTGTGCACAACGACGGTCGCCCCTGAAAGGGCCGCCCCGCTCGCGTCCTTCACATGACCGGTGAATTCTTGCCCGAACAAGGCAGTCGAGAAAACCGCGACGAGCAGAATGCTCAATAAGGCGCAGTTCAGTGATCTCATTGCCCCACCCCCAAGAGGATTTTTCCGGAACGCCTGCCCCCAAAACCGTATCCATTATTGGAACATTGATCCAACCAATTGCCCACATTTCCCACTAAGCTATGACCTGGATTCGTGCTCCGCACGATCTGCGCTGGTATTCAAGCACCGCGCCTTTGGCCTCGGTCTCATCAACTTTTTCCATTGCATCTATCGGTCGAACCAATTACGGCTCCAAACGCTAGCATTCCATCGTTTGGTTTGTCAAGCTACTTTTGGAGCACTGGGAATTGCATTCCGAGGGCTCTTTGGCTCTCTGTTTGGTTCCTGAATCCTGCCAGCGAGCTTGACATTTGTCGAAAGCCGTGTACGATTTGGTTCGTCCATTCGCCATCTTATGAGACGTCGGGAATTTTTGCAGCTCGCCGCTAGCGCTGCTGTTGCTGGCGCGCTTACGAAGAACCAAGCGCTGAAAGCGGCGCCCTCCCTGGATCAGAATGCACCCGCTGTCTTTCATGTTTCGCCCTCCGGAGACGACTCCAACCCCGGCACCGAGAAATCGCCCTTCGCGACGCTTTTCGGTGCGCAACAGGCCGTCCGAACAAACAGGAAGTCCGCTCCGGTCACCATTCTGGTACATGAAGGCACGTATTACTTGCGCACTCCGCTGAGCTTTGCTCCTCAGGATTCCGGTGGTGAGCAGGCGCCGACAATCTATGCGGCCGCTCCCGGCCAGCACGTCACCATCAGCGGTGGATGCCGTCTTCTTTGTAATTGGAAGCCGTACAAAGATGGCGTCCTAATGGCAGAAGTTGCGCCAGGGCTTGAGTTCACCCAGCTTTTCGTTAACGGCAAGCGGCAGATTCGCGCTCGCTATCCGAATTTTGATCCGTCCGATCCCGGCAAGTCGGGATATATTCAGGCCGCCGGTTCGATTTCCGCTGGCACCGTGAGTCCATACGCAGGACCGAACGATGACATGACATATTCCGCGCAGGCGCCAAGGGGCGTACATTTCGACCCCGCTACCTTTAGCAAAAAGCAATGGGCTCATCCCGAGGACGCCGAGATTCATATTTTCCAGGCGAGCTACTGGGGAAATTTGCAATGGAAGATTAAGGCAATCGACTTCAGCACCAATGCGATCTGGTTCGGAGATGGCGGGCAACAGATCGGCGCAAAGTGGAGCACCCATCCCGCAGCGGTGAACGAAAAATCGCGATTTTTTATCGAAAATGTATTTGAAGAGTTGGATGCGCCCGGCGAATGGTTCCTTGATCGGAACAAGAGCATCCTCTATTACTATCCCGAACCAGGCGATGATCTGCGAACGGCTTTGATAGAAGTACCCTTGCTCGAACACGCGATCAAATTCAACGGCACGCAGACCGATCCCGTGGAACACGTGTCACTCCGGGGGTTCCGCGTTGCCCACACCGTAAGCACTTACCTTAACACCTATGAGGTTCCGTCACTCAGCGATTGGTCGATTCATCGCGGCGGTGCGGTTTTCGTTGAAGGGACGCGCAACTGCTCCGTGGAAGATTGCTGGTTTGACGCCGTCGGTGGAAATGCGATTTTTGTCAATAACTACAATCGCAAATTCGCGGTGAGCGGCTGCAAATTCACCGAAACCGGCGACAGCGCCATTTGCTTTGTGGGCGACCTGGAAAAAACGAACGGCACGCAACATATTTTCCCCTATGAATGCGGGGCCAGCAATAATTTAATTCATGATTGCGGCTTCTATGGAAAACAGATCGCGGGAGTTTACATCTCTCGCGCCAAGCGCATCACCGCCAGCCACAACCTGATTTACAACATGCCGCGTGCCGCCATCTGCATTGGCGACGGCACCTGGGGTGGGCACGTAATCGAATACAACCACACTCACGACACGGTCCGCGAAACCAGTGACCACGGTCCGTTCAACGCCTGGGGTCGCGATCGCGGCTGGGCCCTGGCTCAATCACACGGCACCTACACGGTGGATCGCAGTCTGGATGTTTGGCAAGCTCTCATCGACGCCATGGAGCCGGTCATCGTGCGACACAACTTCTTCGATGAAAAGTCGGGATGGGGGCTCGATCTCGACGACGGCGCGACAAACTACGAGATTTACAACAATATCTCGGTCGGCGGCGTGAGCATGAAGCTGCGCGAAGGCGCGTATCGAAAGGTGTACAACAACATTTGGTACTTGGCCAAGAGCGCGCCTTGCTTCCATGTCGGCAACAACTACAACCACGATCAGTACTTCAACAACATCACGGTAATGGATCCGGGTGGCACCCAGTGGCCCGAGGGCTGGCCGTGGTGGCCGCAGATGTTCTACTCGGTGATCGCTCCTCCAGCGGTCGGACCATGGTTTGAAAAGATCGACAATAACTGCTTCTATTGTTCCGGCGGAGAATTCCAGGCAGTGGTGGACCAACTGCGATCGGAAGATGGCAAACGCAATGCAAAGCGCTACAACCTCGATGAATGGAAGAATCTGGGATTTGATCAGCACTCTTTTTTTGGCGACCCACAGTTTGTGGATGCAGCCAATCGCAATTTTCAAGTGCGCCCAGACTCCCCCGCGTTGAAAATTGGCTTCAAGAACTTCGAAATGGGCAAGTGGGGATTAACCGACGGCTTTTCCAAATGGATGTTATAACGACACTGCGAGGAACCATGAGAAGACTGAAGTTAACAATCTTGGTAGTCGCCGCTCTCTCGCTCGGGGTGCTTTATGGCAAAACCTCAAACACCCAGGCGCAACGCATTGGCATGGTGATTGGAGTTAAGGCCGACCAGATTAAAGCTTATGAGGCCTTGCACGCAGCATCGAACCCGGGCGTGCGCGACCTGCTCAATAAATACCACATGCACAATTTCTCAATTTATATCCATCCGCTCGACGATGGAAAGTACTACCTGTTTGGCTATTACGAGTACACAGGTACGGATTACAAAGGCGACATGGAAAAGCTTGCGGCCGAACCCCGCAATCAGAAATGGCTATCGGTAACCGCTCCAATGCAAGTTCCGCTATCCGGGGAGCAGGCATGGGCAATGATGAAAGAGGTCTATCACAACGACTAGATTGGGGCTCACTTGTCCGTCGATGTGAGGCTCACCTTGGTATCGGTAATGTGGTCCAGCATTTGACGGCGCGCTTCTTCGGGATCCCTGTTCTGGATAGCCTCGTAGATTCGCTTGTGGAAATTCAATGGTCGATCCAGCGGAACCCGTCGCGAGAGGCGCGACATGCTGGTCAGCAGGATGCGGTGGATAACTCGAAACACCAGGTGACAGATGCGATTGCCGCTGGCGCGGAAGACACATTCGTGGAAAGCGACGTCCGCATCCAGCCTTTCCTCGTTCGTGCGGCAATGCTCCATCGCGAGGATCGCCTTTCGTAGTCCGATGAGATCCTCAGCGGTTGCCCGCTGGGCAGCCCGGGCCGCAAGCTCCGGCTCGACAATCATTCGCGTCTCGAACAGTTCGTGATGAGAGAGATCATCTAACAGGACGAGAAAATCGAGGGGTTCTTTGAGGGTCAATTCAGCGCTGGCGCTTAAGTAGGTGCCGTCGCCCACTCTCTGGGTGAGGACGCCCATAATTTCCAGCACCTTCAGGGCCTGCCGCAACGAGGCACGGTTTACGCCGAATTCTTTCGCCAATTCGCGCTCCGGAGGAAACTTCTCCCCCGGGGCAACCGCGCCCGTGGCGATCAGGCGTTTGATCTTCTCAAGTATCCGGGCTGTAAGCCGCGTGTCGGTGGATGCCTTGCGACGAATCCGAGTTGAGGTTGCCATATCCGCAACATGACTCAAGGCAAAGAGCTTAACACGCCACCACAATCTGCGCTATGCCTGCGTAGCTTCAATTGTGAAGCACCATGCCACCTTGCAAGGCCTTTGTGCTTCGTCCTGAAGGGCATTCGGAATTTGGATCGACAATGCGTCGGGCTCGTTGCGCCATTTTAGCGGCCTGTTTAAGCCCAGCAATGTGACCTTGGACCCAGTCTTTGCCCGGACCGTTTTCAATCTAAGCTGTGAACCCGGCCACTGCATACAGATGGCGTAGACTTCTCGTCCGTCCTTGGAACGAGTAAATCGAATCAGGCTGTTGCCGCCAGCGGTGCTTTGTTCACCGCCCGCCATCTTCGGATCGGCAAAAGAAGCGTCTGCCCCCTCTTTCCATAAATCCCCGGCACGTGGCCGCGTGTCATAAATCGCTTCCCGATTCACCCTGAGCCACTGGCCGGCTTCCTCCAACTGATTCATCGCGGTGGGACTGAACCTTCCATTGCGGTCGGGACCGACACCCACCATGAAGTTTCCTCCCTTTGCCACGATATCTGCGAGGTTTTGGATGATCCATTTACTGCCTTTGTAATTGTCGCCGGGTCCGCCGTACGAAAAGCCTTGGCCCAAGGGATAAATCACGAACCACGGCATATCGGTGTCCGTCTTCGCGCCGGGGACCTTGCCCTCGGGCGTGTAATAGTCCCCATAGTTGCCAATGCCTCGAGCCCGGAACATTACATCCGGCCGGATTTTGCGCAGCGCAATCATGGTTTCTCGCAATTGCGGCCATACCTCTTGTCCAAGCCACATGTCCAGGCAGACCATATCGATTTTGCCGTAGTTCGTGAGCAATTCCGTAAGCTGTTCCCGATGACTTGCCATCATCCTTCTATGATCTTCCGGGGTGGGATCGGGAATTCCGTAGAGTCCCGGCTGTAGTGGATGTTTGCAATAGGAGCGAAAGTCTGCGTCGTAAAAATTCGGATGCGAAAAATACAGGTCCACTTTGAGCCCATGCTTGCGACCAGCTTCACAGACTTCTCTCACCACGTCGCGCTTAAAGGGAGTCTCCATGATGCTGTAAGCCAGATCGCAACTCTCAAGCGCTGGTCCGCCCGGCGCCGTCCAGTTCACCCGGCTTTTTACTCTTCTTTTCGTGTCGTACATGGAGAAGCCTTCGTGATGGTTGGTGGTAAAGGCAAACATCCTCATCCCATTTTCTTTGAAGAACTTCATCCATTCGTCGGCATTGAAATCTCCTGGATTCCAGCTTCTATATTGTTCCTGATAGTCCTGCATCTGCGAAGGTGACAGATCTAACATCGGCCAACTCGTGTTCCACCACTCGTGGAGTGAATACAGTCCCCAATGGATCCGAACCCCGTATTTGAGGTCACGAAATGCTTCGAAAGCCGTATCGGAAGCGTGATGGTAATCCGGACCGGGATCGTCAACGTAATCTTTCACCCGCCTCCACTGGCCGTCAGTTACCGGCACGCGAATGTTTCCTTTCGGGGGCACATAGTCATCGCCAGTTGCGAGCGCCGACAAAGCGTGTGCGAAGACTCGATTGATTTTGCTTGTGGTGAGAACCGAGGCGACTCCGAGCTTCTTTAGAAAGCTTCTTCTGTTGTCATGCTTCATCTGATTTCTTCTTCTGTTTGTAATCTGGGAGTGCGCGCAGGCCTCGGATCGCTTATGGCGTTAGAGGCACAACGTAGGCGACCGTTGGCTCTCTGGAGGTGGCGGGTGATCGCTCGTTCGGTTCATCTAAATTTAGTAATCCCACTGCTTGTCGCGCACAGCGCTTAACCGTTTTTGTACTTCTTCCACCAGTTGCCAGTCCGCCGCTTCCTCATGCCATTCCACATTGCGTCTCACAGATTCGGGATTTGCCGAGCTGAAAAGAGTGGTCGGCAGGCTGGGATTTTGGCTCGCGAATTGGAGCGCGAGCTTCGCGATGGAACTGCCTTGCTTTCTACAGAAATCCGCGGCAGATCTGAAGATGGCTCGATCCTGAGCGCTTGCCGGATGCCAATCTGCGGGGCCGCGGTCCGTCAGCAAGGCACTGCCGAAGGGGGAACCATTGATGATTCCGATTCCCTTCCGCTCGGCGAGCGGCAGCAGTTCCAAAATCCGCGTGTCGTTCAGGCAGTAGTGGTTGTGGACCAACGCCGCATCCACCTCGAGTGTGGTGAAAATTCTCTTCCACAGATCCATGGGATAAATTCCAAAGCTGACTCCGCCGATCCGTCCTTGCTTCTTCAACTCCAGCACAGCCTCGTAACCTTCGGTTAGCGCCCACTCGGTAGATTTGCGACCCTGGTATTCGATGTCGTGAATATGAATCAGATCGAAGTAGTCAGCTCCGAGGCGCCCGGCGCTTTCCTCGATCGAGTTGCGAATCCGAAAGCGGGAGTAGTCGAGCGTATCTTCGCCGTAAGTGCCGGGCTTCGTATACTTGCCGACCTTCGTAGAAAGATAATACCGATCGCGCGGAACGGCGCGTAACGCCTTTCCCAGAACGGTCTCAGAGACCGTGCCTGCATACGCGGGTGCCACATCGAAGAAGTTGATTCCACATTCAAGCGCCGCATGCACCGCCTTAATGGCGCAACTCTCGTCGACGGGATGAAAAACTCCGCCAAGCGACGAAGCCCCAAAGCTCAGGCGGGATACTTTCATCCCGGTTTTTCCAAGAAAGTTGTAATCCATGAAAGCTGTTCCGCTAGCTCCAAGGTTGAGACTCACAGTAACCGCCTGGATCGATGCTTGGCGGGATCGCGTGTTATCCGTCGGTATCTCTTACTTCCACGACCGCTTTCATTAGCCCGCTTTTTGTCGAAAGATCCTTAAACCTTGCAGGCACTTCATCAAGGTTGAGCCGGTCCGTAATCCAAGGCTCGGTATTAATTTTGTTCTCTTCCAGCATGCGAATAATCGGTTGAAACTGCCCGCAACTATTTCGGCTTGCATAAACCGTGACTTCGCGTCGGTGCAGCAAGGCATCATCAATTTTCACCGGATCTCGCGTCAACCCTACAAAAACCAGCCTTCCCCCGGGGGCTACGTGATTCAAACTTTCGCCCATCACGACTGCATTCCCCGTCGCATCGAAGACGACGTCAGCAACCCTGCCATCGGGACCGGCCGGGGATTCGAAGCCTAACCTCCGTACAAACTCTCTGCGCCAATCGTTGATCTCTATGATTGTGACTTTCGCTCCGAGGGCGGCAGCAAACTGAGTCACCGCTAATCCGATGGGACCTGCTCCAACCACAAGCGCTTCTTCGCCAGCCCGCAAGCGGCTCCTTTTTACCGCATGAGCCCCGATCCCTAGTGTCTCGACTAGCGCCAACTGGTCAAGTGAAAGCTTCTCTGATGTGTGCAGCAGTTCGGCGGGAACAGCCAGGAAACCCTGCATTCCTCCATCAACATGCACGCCGATCAAACGAAGGCGTTCGCAGCAGTTCGTCCTTCCTGCCTTGCAAGTACGGCAATCTCCACAACTAATATATGGTTCAATGGCGCATCGGTCTCCGACACGCAGGCCTCGTGCACTCAGGGGGAGTTCCACGATTTCGCCCGCAAGCTCGTGACCGAGAACGCGCGGATAGGTGTATATGGGATGTCTTCCGGCAAGAGCATGAAAATCGCTTCCACAAACTCCTACCCGCTGAACTCGAACCAGGGCTTCTCCACTGGCGGGCACCGGGCGCGGGACTTTAAGGTCGACAAATTCGCCCGGAGCATTCAGCAAGATTCTTCTCATAGTGCAATCCTTCGAACCACCCTCCGAACAGAGACATGATAATTGGTCCAGCCATAATTGGTCCAGCCATAACGCAGAAGACGAATTGTATGAGGACATCTGTTTTTCGTCAAGCAGCTTCCTAGCCACCCGCCTAAAGGTCGAAACACTTCGTGTTATACCTACTACTAACACCTCGAGGGCTATTTCCCTGCCCTCGATCTTTCTTGACATACAGAATTCAGAGGTGCTACAGTTCGCGCTCGCATTGGCCCATCCAAACGGCCTGTGTGGGCGTGCCGTGTTCCGCCAATGAAAATCGCCATGCAGCCTACTCTTACGATTCCACCTCTCGATATTGCGATTATCCTCTTGTATCTCTGCGGCATATTAACCATCGGCCTGCTCTCAGTGCGGCGGATAAAAATCACCGGCAATGTCTTTTTTCTTGCGGGAAGATCGCTTTCGTGGCCATTCGTCGGTGCAGCGCTATTTGCCTCCAACATTTCGACGATTCACCTGGTTGGACTTACCGCATCTGGCTACAACGAAGGGTTGGTCTGGGGAAACTTTGAATGGATGGCGTCGTATACGCTCATCCTGTTGTCTCTGGTGTTCGCGCCATTCTATTTTCGAACCCGCATCGCAACATTGCCGGAGTTCCTTGAGCGACGGTACAGCCCCGCCTCGCGCTCATTTCTGGCTTTCATGGCGATTGTGGCAGCGGTCTTCATTCATATCGGAATCAGCCTGTACGCCGGTGCGGCGGTTTTCCAGCGATTTTTTGGCATTAATGTAGTTACTTCAATCGTGATCATTTCCACGGTCGTGGGGATTTATACGGTGCTGGGTGGCTTGCGAGCCGTAGTCATCACCGAAACCGTCAACACTGCGATTTTGATTCTGGGAGCGTTGTTAATCTTGGCGTTCTCGCTGGCTGCATTGCGCAACCACGGAATTCATACCCTGGCGCAATTGAAAAACGCTGCGAAGCCAGGACAATTATCGATGCTGCACACGCACGACTCGGCTGGACTGAGCTGGTATGCGGTTCTGCTGGGATTTCCAATTCTGGGCATTTGGTACTGGTGCACCGATCAAACCATTGTCCAGAGGGTTCTAGGAGCGCGGAGTTCTGACGATGCTCAATTAGGCCCACTCCTCGCCGGTTTTCTCAAGATACTTCCTGTGTTTCTGCTCGTGCTCCCCGGTGTGATCGCGTATGTGCTGTTTCATAACATCATTGGAAGCGCGAGTAACCAGACTTTGCCCGTGCTGATTGAGCAGTTGATCCCGACAGGCTTACGAGGCGTAATCACGGCTGCAGTGTTAGCAGCGCTCATGAGCGCAGTGGCGGCGGCCCTCAATAGCATCGGGACGCTGGTGGCGGTCGACATCGTGGCACGAATGCGACCAACCACCTCCGACCGCACACAGGTCACGATAGGCCGTATCAGTTCCGTTCTCGTCATGCTTCTCGCGATGGCCTGGTCAACCCAAGGCGGCAGATACTCGAGCATCTTTGAAGCAATCAACGCCATTGCGGCAGACCTGGCGCCGCCGATTACCGTGGTATTTCTGTGGGGAGTGCTGTGGCGCCGAGGTACTAAACAAGCGTCCCTCTACACCTTGATTTTCGGCTTCGCGCTGGGAGTGGTTGCGTTCATTCTAGACCTTCCCGTTTTTGGCACAGAAAAGATCATTACCCGTCGCTGGGGCATCGCTTTCATGATGCAGGCCTGGTGGATGTTTTGTATCTGCAGCGTGGTTTATGTTGTGGTCAGTCTGCTGACGCCTCCACCCGCGCCGGAATCAGTGGATGGCCTTACATGGAGTCATCCGTTGGCTGCCCTTACGCAGGAAGAATTCAAGGGACTGCGAGACCCGCGATTGATTGCGGCGATCCTGGCCGTGACGGTTGCGATCTTGTACTACATCTTCCGCTGAGATTTCCGACTACGATGAAAATCGACACACACCAGCATTTCTGGAAATACAACAACCGAGATTACGTATGGATGTCAGCTGGCATGGATAGGCTCCGCAAGAATCACCTGCCGAGCGACTTATTGCCGCTCATGAGCACAGCCGGTATCACTGGTACCGTCGCCGTGCAGGCACGCCAATGCCTCGAAGAGAGTACTTGGCTTCTGCAACTCGCGGATGAGTACCCGTTCATTCTGGCGATCGTAGGCTGGATAGATCTCAGCTCGGATCGTGTGGTTGAACAACTTGAGCAGTTTGCCCAGCATCCGAAATTCCGCGGGGTCCGCCATGTTGTCCACGACGAACCGGATGACAACTTTATGTTGCGCGAAAGTTTCCTCAATGGGTTGCGCCAACTGAAGCGATTCGGTCTAACCTACGATCTTCTGCTTTTCCCCCGGCATCTTCCCATCGCATGCCATGTGGTGAACCGATTTCTGGACCAACGATTCGTGCTCGACCACGTGGCCAAACCTCCAATCAGAGCCAGAGAAATGCAACCTTGGGAACGCGATCTTAAACGTCTGGCAACTTTCCCCAATGTCTTTTGCAAAATTTCTGGCCTCGTTACCGAAGCTCATTGGAGTTCATGGACGGCGCAGGATTTTGAGCCATACCTCGATGTTGTGCTCAACGCATTTGGCCCAAGTCGGCTAATGATCGGCTCGGATTGGCCGGTTTGTACTTTGGCGGCAGACTATACGTCGGTGATGAACCTGGAAAGCGATTTCATCGGCCGGCTTTCTGTGGATGAACAACACGCAATTTTGGAAAAGAACCCGATAGATTTTTATTCCATCCGACGATGACACGGCCCATCGAGCGTAGCGGCCGGAGCAAGCATTCATCTACAAATTTGCCAGTTCTGAGAGGTCGGTGATGAAACAAGTGGTGTCGGTGGCAGCCTGGCTTCTGATTTGGGTCGCAACCTTTGCCCGTGCTCAGAGCAGCGGCCCGGTGGCGGAGTGGTCCTTTAATGAGGCAGCGGGGCAGATCGTGCACGATTCCGTCAGTGGCACAGATGACCCCATCGGGGGGTTGTTCAAACATGTTCCCGGCGCCTCTGGAAACGGACTGCGATTCGATGGAGAGACCACGGTTATCACTCGCGGTCACAAGAGCGTCCCACAAACAACTTCTGGAGTCACAGTGGAGGCCTGGGTTGCGATCAACACCTATCCGTGGAACTGGGTTCCAATCGTCGAACAGCGCCGGGAAGAACAAGCGGGCTACTTTTTTGGAATCGATTCTTTTGGCCACTTGGGATTAAAAGTTGCGGTCGGCGGCCAATGGTGGTCGCTGGTTTCAACATCTCAGCTCCCGCTGAAGAAGTGGTCTCATATCGCCGGCAGTTACGATCCTGCAAAAGGAACGGCGATTTACGTGGATGGAAAATCGGTGGGAAATCTGCCACTGCAAGGAAATCTGATCCCCGCCGAGCGGGAAGATCTCGTGATCGGCAGAGTCTCTGATCCGGTTCTTCCTGCGCAGTGGATTCATCCCAAGATTCCGGTTCGATATTCGTTCGATGGAATTCTCGACGAGCTGCGAATCTACAATCGCAGCCTCACGTCAGCGGAGATCGAGAAAGCATATGCTGAAGTTAACCCGCCCAGTGGAAATGCTCTGCCCTGGCCGGTTCTGCCGTCCGGTCCACCTGGAGCCGGACGATTCGGTGCTTTCTACACGACCCTGAAGTACGACGAAATGTGGGATGAACCGCGCCGCGTCGGCTCGGATTCCGACGTCGTGGTCCGCTTCGACCGGTCTGCCATTCGCATGGTGTTCTGGCAAGGCACGAACTATGGCGGCGACTGGGTTACCGAGAATAACAAATGGTACACAGACGAATTTGTGGAAACCGGCGGCAAGGTCGACTGTCCGGGAGGCGAAGATTGCGAGCCCATGTCGGACAAGGAGAATCGGTATTCCCACGTCCGCATTATCGAGAACACGGACGCGCGGGTGGTGGTGCACTGGCGCTACGGCCTCTGTGAAGTTATCAATTACTCGTGCGCCAATCCGGATCCGATCACGGGCTGGACCGACTGGGCCGACGAATATTTCACGATTTATCCGGATGGCGTGGCCGTTCGCAAACAAGTTTTGTGGACATCGAACTTCAAGAATTGGCACGAATTCCAGGAAACCATCATCATCAACGGCCCGGGACAGCGGCCTGAAGACAACATCCAGCCGGATGCCCTGACCATCGGCAACATGAAGGGCGAAACCGCAACCTATTCCTGGGAAAATGGTCCGCCAGCCAAGAACATGGAAAAGCCGGAGAACCCCAACATTCAGGTAGTAAACCTCAAGGCGAACTGGAAACCGTTCCAGATTGTTTCGCCGGTCAACTCTTCGTTAAAGGCGTATACCGGAGAACCGACCTATTCGATGTTCGAGTGGTGGAACCACTGGCCGGTGGCACAGGTAAGATCGAGCGGCATCTCCGCGGTTGCTCCGGATCGGCCGTCCTCTTCGTCGTTATCCCATATTTACTGGGACCCGTACGCCCAGACCGCAAACTCAATGACGAAAATTCTGCTGCACGGACTTACCACGAAGTCTGCCGTGGAACTGGTTCCGTTGGCCAAGTCCTGGCTCTCTCCGCCTGGCGTGGAGCTCGCTGAGACTGGATTTCAGAGTCAAGGTTACGATCCTACGCAGCGTGCATTCGTGATTGTTCGTGAATCGGGTTCGTCCGCCTCACGCCTAAAACTCTTGCTCAAAGCAAGTTCTGAATCGCCGCTGGTGAACCCGGCGTTTGTGCTCAAGAATTGGGGAGAGAAGCAAGTAAAATTGAGGATCGACGGAAAACCAGTAGCGCCCGGAGCAGCTTTCCGCTACGGGTTTGTGCCGCACCTGGAAGGCACCGACCTTGTCGTGTGGCTGGCGACGGAATCGACCAATCCAATTAAATTGGAGTTTTCAGAAGCGAACTAGCAGGTCTGCGCCTGCTTCACAGTTCGGAGTTTCTTGACGGCAATTCGCCCCGTTCCTATTTTTTCCGCTCCGCCTCATTGGACGGACCAACTTACACGAGTCTCCCGGTTGCTCCTGGGGACGGAATCTGCGCATGGGGTTACGGACCGCAAATTAGGCCGGAACGGGGTGAAAGTTGGCCGGCGTGATTTTCTGCGCTCCTCTTTCGCCGCCGCCGTTCTCTCGGGCTTGCCAGCCCGCCCGCATTGGGGGCCATTTCCCCGTCACATCTTGTCGCGGATTTGCCGACCACGAGGGCTCTGAAACCCGTGTTCGCCCCTAAGGCAGTGGGGCAGCGGGAAAGGTTTTTCATGCCCTACGCTGTCCTTCGAGAATTGTAACTGACAGCATACGTCCTGAGGGTGGCTACAACTGGCGTTATAATAACCAAGCAAGCCTATTCCATTACCATCCGCCTGATTCTGTTTCCCATTCGACCGTCGTTACTGGAACCGCATCAAGAATCTCGAAACGGAGGTGTCTTTTGGTATCCCTGCGGGGGATGGGCTCAAGGGTCGACGGCGCGTACCGCTGCGCCCGGCCCATTGAGGACACCACCTGCGGGCGCAGGCCATGGAACCGATCCGGTACACGGTTAAACATCCTATTAAGGGCCGGTTTTGGTCCGCGAAAGCTTCTCGCCCTTCCCGCCACAAAATCCGATCCCCGCCGATGGCCTCTGGGTGTGTTTTTCCGAGCTCTCGCAGCTGCAGCCGACGGCAAAACAAACACACCGTTGGAACGACAGCTACAGGTTGACGGGACCGCGATGAAGCAAGAGCAGTGGTCTACCGCCCTATCTCTCTCGCAATTGCCGCCCGGCGCGTTTCTGGTTGGGACTTGGTTCGCCCCCAAAGGAGAGGACGCGAACTGGTTCAAGACTCCGCCGCTGCCTGCAGACAAAAAACAACCTTGGGCCGGAGCAGACCATCCAGCGGGTGCCGCTTTGGCAGTACACACTTCGAATCAACGTGTTCCCAACGGGCGGCCCATCACAGCGCCGAGCATAACCGGTCTGCCAATTCCTCATGATTGGCTCGACCACCTCAAGCTGTCACCGCGAAAAGGGTGGGCGGCGCTTTGTCTGAGCTTTTAACCCAGAAAGCCCTTGACACTCCAGATCCGCGCTACTACTATCTGATGCGATAAGTGGATGAACCAATTAGCCTACTCAGGGTTCTCCTCAATCCACGGGAGGAATTAAAGAATGAGCCTTACCAGGCGAGATCTGTTGACAGCCGGCTGCGCGCTTTCAGCAGGATCTTTGCTCGCGAATACCCCGCTTCCTTTGGTCGAAACAGCAGCCTCGACAAAAACCGATCCAAGGAAGAATTCCGGCGGCTTCGAACCAACCTGGAATTCCCTGAGACGCCTGCCTTCACCGCAATGGCTGAGAGACAGCAAGTTCGGAATCTACACGCACTGGGGAGTCTATTCCGTGCACGGAGTGGGCAAGAACGTTACCTGGTATGCCAACAAGGTTTACTGGCAACCAGATTCACCGGAGAGAAAGCATTGGGAGGAAACCTACGGTCCCATCGACAAATTCGGCTATAAGGATCTGATTCCAAGGTTTACAGCCGAAAAGTTCGATGCCGAAGAATGGGCGGAGCTGTTCAAGAGTGCCGGTGCGCGCTTTGCCGGCCCCGTCGCTGAGCACCACGATGGGTTTTCGATGTGGAATACAAAATATTCGGAGTGGAATGCCGCTAAAATGGGCCCGAAGAGAGACATCGTGGGCGAGCTGTCGAAATCGATCAAAGGACAGGGCATGAAGTTTGTTACCGCCTTCCATCACGCGGAAAACTGGTTCTATTTTCCAACTACCGACAAACGCCTGGATAGCTCCGATCCGCGCTACTCGGGTTTGTATGGTTTTATCCACGAACCCTATGCTCTGCCCACCAAGGAGTACCTGGACCGGTGGCAAGGCAAGATTATAGAGGTGATAGATAACTACGATCCCGACCTGATTTGGTTCGACTTTGGTTTGGAGTTGGTCCATGAGACTTACAAGAAGGACGTATTGGCTTACTACTACAACAAGGCAGCCCAAAGAAAGAAGGACGTGGTAGTGACCTACAAGAAGCATAATCTCGTCCCCATGGTAGGAATTCTCGATCTGGAACTGGGCCAAGAACGTGAATTGACTTACAACGACTGGATCACAGATTCGACCGTCGATAACCAAGGAGCGTGGGCCTATTGTCCTGAGGCTGGTTTTAAGTCGGCCGACAACTTGGTGGACAACTTAGTGGATCGTGTCAGCAAGAATGGTTACTTGTTGCTGAACGTCGGCCCCAAGCCGGACGGTACCATTCCCGATGAGGCCAAGGATCGGCTCCGCAGAATCGGACAGTGGCTGCAGATCAATGGGGAGGCAATCTATGGCACCACTCCGTGGCTGATTGCGGCAGAAGGACCGACTCAACTGGAGAAAACCGGCTCATTTAACGAGAGCAACGATATGAAGTATACGGCGCAGGACATTCGTTTCACCGCCAAGCCTGACTGTTTGTACGCCATTGCCCTTGACTGGCCTGGCGAAAAGGCGGTGATCAAAAGTCTCGCACCCAGAGGCCGAACCTGGGCCGGATTGTATCCCAGCGAAATCGTCTCGATCACCATGCTCGGAGACGGTAAAGATCTTAAGTGGGAGATGACCAAGGATGGCCTTGTAGTAGAATCCCCCAAAAGCAAACCGTGTGACTATGCCTTCACCTTCAAGATCAATCGCAGAAATCCGGTCTAATGGATGACCAATCAGCCCACGGAATATATAGGTGAGACGTGAAGCCGCAAATGTCGAATGTATTCTGATCGCGGACGATCTTGCGGGTGCTTGTGATACGGGGGTCCACTTTGCTCGCTGCGGCCTGCAGTCTCGAGTGGAATTAACTTGCTCAAAGCATCGAGCCCGATCACTGCCCGATGTTTTTGCCTTCAATACCAACAGTCGAAACGATAGTACTGCCCAGTGCCGGCACAAAATCGAAGCCCTGGCGGCTGACTACTCCCGGTTAGTCGCAAACGTCATATTCAAGAAAGTCGATTCAACCCTGCGCGGCAACGTGGCAGAAGAAATTGTCACAGCGATGCGGGTTTTCAAGTGCGGAGCCGCGCTCATCGCCCCTGCGTTTCCGGCAATGCGCAGATTCGTCTCGGACGGGATACTTAACTGGACCGACGCTTCAGGTAGCGGCCACATCGACATCGCCGGCATACTGGCGCAACAAGGAATATCTCGGGAAACACTCATACGAATGAACTCGTCGAGCCGGGATATGGCGAGTAAGTTTAATGCGTATGTGCAGGATGGCAAACAGTTCTTTATCGCAGATAGCGGGTCCCAACACGACCTGCATTTCGCGGTCGCTGTTGGAACCGCGACTTCGCGTCGCATTCTGTGGGTGGGATCGGCAGGCTTGGGAATCGCGCTCGCTGAGCATATGGCGAAGGCCGGAGCACGCAGATTCGTTCCCGACCTGACGGATGCGCCCACTCTGTTTGTTGTCGGCTCGACCCATCCTGCGAGCCTGCGCCAAAAACAAATGCTACTCGCAGCGACAGGCGCAGTCGAAGTAGCGCCCGAGACTAGAACCGTCGCCGTCGCTCGCCGCGCTCTACGCGAGAGGCGGCACGTTGTCCTTACCGTGAAGCGCGGACTCAGTGAATTCTCTCTGCGCCAATTCTTCGACAGCCTGAACGATCTTAGTGTTGCGGCATTGTTCCTCACGGGCGGAGATACCGCGACATTGGCCTGTAAAGCTGTCGGCGCGCGTTCGATCGACTTGCGCGACGAAATAGTTCCCGGATTCCCCTGGGGAATTCTGAATGGTGGTATGTTTCATGGTTTGGCGGTTGCATGTAAATCTGGCGGCTTTGGCGATGAAGACGCGCTGCTCTGCTGTGCGGAGTTCTTCGCTCCTGCGCGGAGGGCGTCGATATGACGGCGGGTTTGCACAGGCCGACCATCGCCGTAACCATCGGCGACCCGGCGGGAATCGGGCCGGAAGTCGTGCTCAAAGCTCTGCGCTCGCATGAAATCAGTGACTTGGCGAACTGGATCATTGTCGGAGACCAGGCGGCGGTTGAGAAAACATCGAAAACGTGTGGAATAGACCCGGCGGTCCTGCCTGCTACCGTTCGACCCTCGATGGCAATAACAAGCACCGAGCAATACCAGTTTGGCCGATTGAGTTCAATCTGCGGCGGAGCCGCCCTCGAGTATGTAAGAGTTGCGACCGAAATGTGTTTGAATAACGAAGCACAAGCGATGGTGACTGCGCCTCTAAATAAAGAAGCAGTCACATTGTCGGGCCTGGCGTTTTCTGGACACACTGAGTACATTGCGGGGCTCTGCCAGGCACCAGACTCTCGCATGATGCTCTCGAATGGAAAGTTAAGTGTAGTGCACGTAACCACTCACGTTTCTTTGCGAACGGCGATCGAGGCGACGACCGTGAGAATCTTGCGAACCATTGAGCTGGGCAACGAGGCGACGAAACTGCTGGGCTGTGAGCGCCCGCGCCTTGCGGTGTCTGGCCTTAATCCTCACGCCGGCGAGCATGGACTCTTCGGTGACGAAGAGGCCGCGACAATCACTCCCGCAATTGAAGCTGCACGAGCGAGAGGCATTCTCGTGGATGGACCGTACGCGCCCGACACCATTTTTCTGCGTGCGGCCCGGGGCGAATACCACCTTGTAGTGGCGATGTATCACGACCAGGGTCACATCGCCATGAAGTTGATTGACTTCGAGCGAACCGTCAACGTTACGCTCGGCATTCCGATCATTCGGACCTCGGTGGATCATGGTACGGCATTCGACATTGCAGGTAAGAACGCAGCCGACCCACAGAATATGATCGCGGCAATGAAGATGGGTGCCGCAATGGCAGCCACAAGATCAGGGCAGCGAATCGCGGTCTTGAGCAATAAGAGTTGAACATGGGATTACGCTGGCTAGACGCGATCGTCGTGGTGGCCTATATGACTGCGATGGTCGCAATCGGCCTTCGGTTCGCGCGCCGCCAGACGACGACGGAAGTTTACTTTGTTGCCAAGCGTTCGGTTCCCGCCTGGGCGCTTAGCATGTCGCTGCTCGCCACCATTATTAGTGCCGTCACCTTCATCGCCTATCCCGGATCAGGATACGCAGGAAACTGGTCCATGCTTGTTCCCGGTGCGATGGTCCTCGTGGTGCTCGGATTCGTCGGTGCCGTCATCATTCCGTTCTACCGGCGCGTGGTGGGTATGAGCGCGTATGAGTATTTTGAGAAGCGGTTCGGCTATCCGGCGCGCGCGTACTCTTCTGCCGCGTTTGTGATCGGTTCGTTCAGCAAGATGGCGTTTGTCGTTTATTTGTTGGCGCTGACCGTCGCCAGCATTACCGGATGGCGTCTGGAATTCGTGGTGATCGGTGTCGCTGCCACCACGATTTTTTATACGCTACTGGGCGGACTGGATGCAGTCATCTGGGCCGATGTCGTGCAAGGGTTCATTCTTTGGTTGGGAATTATCGTGTGCGTCGGATACCTCTTCCTTTCGTCACCCGGTGGAGCTTCGGCCGTCGTCGCTCTAGCGCGGGAAAATCATAAATTCGATCTGGGCAGTCCGGCGCTAATCTTTTCGAAACCCACCATCATTGTTCTGTCCCTCTATGGTTTCTTCTGGTATCTGCAGAAATACACTGCCGACCAAACCATGGTACAGCGCTACCTGGCTGCGAAGAGCGGCAAAGAAGCGCTCCGCGGCCTGATTTGTGGCGCCGCGCTTTGTATACCCGTCTGGATGTTATTCATGTTGATCGGTACCCAGCTCTGGGCCTTTTACCGCCTCACCGGAGAGTTGCTTCCGAGTTACATCACCAAGCCCGATCAGGTATTTCCCTATTTCATCAAGACTCATATTCCAGCAGGGATTGCCGGATTGTTCATCGCTGCGTTGTTCGGCGCTGCGACGGCAACGTTGTCGTCAGACCTGAACTGCATTTCCGTCGTGGTCGTGGAAGATTTTTACCGCAAGCTGCGTCCGCGGGCTACGGATCAACGCCGGCTGCAGATGGCGAAATGTTCTGTCGCAATCTTTGGCGTACTCGCCGCGGTTTCCGCCATTCGCCTTGCACATACCCAGGGAACCGCGCTCTCACTGTGGTACACAATTTCGGCGATCGTGGCGGGTGGACTGGCAGGCTTGTTCCTGCTGGGATTCCTAAGCACTCGCGCGAACCGGCAGGGCGCATACCTCGGCATTGCTGCCAGCTTGATGTTCACGACCTGGGCAACACTCACGCTGGACGGGGGGAACATCGTGAATCTGGGGAAATACAACTTCCCTTTGCACGATTTCATGATTGGAGCTGTCGGACATGTGGTGTTGTTGGTGGTCGGCTACCTGGCAAGTTTCTTGTTTCACGGCTCTGGCGGAAACCTCCATGCGGAAGACCTGACACTCTGGGGCTGGTTGCGCGGCAGCGCGACGCGACGCGATTTGACCCCAATACTGGCGGACGGAGCATGAGCACAGATCGGCTCAGGGAGAAATTGTGACGCGGCTGCAACAGCTTCTGCGGGAAAAGAAACCGGGGCCTCTATTGGGCGCGGCGGCTTATTTCAACGATCCCATCTTCATTGAAATGTGCAGCTATCTCGGCTTCTCGGTCATGTGGATTGAGATGGAGCACTCACACATCACTTTCGCGGAAGCGGCGAACTTGTGTCGAATCTCCCAAGGGTGCGGGCTGCTCACGATGATTCGCATCCCAAATTCGAGCCGGGAAAACGTTTTGAAAGCTGCGGAATGTGCTCCCGACATTATTAATGTACCCATGGCGAACTCTCCTCAGGAACTCCACGAACTCACGAAGCATGCCCGGTTCGCACCCAAAGGCGAACGTGGCTTTTTTAGCGTTTCGCGCGCCGTGAAGTACGGAACCGTTTCCAATGTTCCTGCTGAACAGCAGAAACTCAACGATGAACTTTGTCTTATGGGTCAGGTCGAAACCACTCAGGCACTCGCGAATCTGGAAGAAATTTGCCGTGTGCCCGGCGTAGACATCTTTCTCGGACCCTCAGATCTCGCTGCAAGTCTTGGTGTGCCGGGGCAAACGGGACACCCGCTCGTGCAGGAATCCGGCGAGTTGGTGGTTCGGACAGCACACAAACACGGGAAACTTGTTGCTGTCGGTTCCATGCTGGCCGAATACAAGCTCTGGGTGAAGGCTGGCGTGGACGTCTTGTTCTGCACCAACGACACGTCCTGCCTCAGGATCGGAGCCCAGTTCGTACTGCAACAGGCACGTGAAGCGTTGGCCTTCATTAGAGAGGAAGTGCAACCCGCGAAATAGGCGCACGTGCTGATTGCCAGTTCCCGAATTGCGAGGGCAGCTTGATCCCGTTGCGCGGAGCAGAACCAGAATGAATAAAGTGAAGCTAAAAGGAACCGATCTCGAAGTCTCCCGGCTGTGCCTCGGCACCATGACGTTCGGCAAGCCCGTGGACCAAATCACTGCGAACCGGATGCTCGACCATTGCCTCGACGCGGGAATCAATTTCGTCGATACCGCCAACATTTATCAGGCGGGACTTTCCGAAAGCATGCTCGGCGAAGCCATGCGTGACAAACGCGACAAGCTGATCGTGGCCACGAAGGTTCGTGGAAGAATGGGAGACGGCCCGGATGCGAGCGGGCTTTCCCGGCGAGCCATGTTCCGTGCGGTTGACGATAGCTTGAAGCGCCTGCAGACCGATTACGTAGACCTGTACTACCTCCATCAGCCAGACTACACCGTCCCCATAGAAGAAACCTTGACCGCAATGGAAGAACTCATCAAGCAAGGTAAGGTTCGATATCCGGGCACGTCGAATTATTCCGGCTGGCAAGTTTGCGAAATTCTGTGGATTGCCGACAAGAACGGATACACACCCGCCAAAGTTTCCCAACCCATGTACAACCTGCTGGCGCGGGGAATTGAGCAGGAGTATCTGCCTATGGCAAAGAAGTACGACGTGCCGGTGATCGCCTACAACCCGCTGGCCGGCGGTTTGCTCACCGGCAAACACAGTCAGGGCGCAATTCCTCCGGGCACGCGGTTCGACAACAACTCCATGTATCAGGATCGGTACTGGCATTCGCAGAACTTTGCGGCCCTGGACAAGTTGAAAAGGATATCGGAGCGCGCCGGACGTTCCCTACTCGACCTTGCTCTTTGCTGGCTGCTGCATCACACCCAAACCGATTGCGTACTGCTTGGGGCCAGCCGGATGGAGCATCTGGAACAAAATCTGGAAGCGTGCGAAAAGGGACCGGTAGCGCCTGAAGTCCTTCAGGTCTGCGATGAGGTTTGGGCAGAGTTGCGCAGTCCGGTTCCAATCTACAACCGGTAACGAACTAGAACGATCGCAGAGGCTGGGCCGGAGGAATGATGAGCTCAAAAGCTGAACGCGGGATGTGTTTTATCTGCGCTCTGCTGGTCTCTGTACTCCTCGAGGCGCAAGGAACGTCGCCAATTGCAGCAGCCAGCGCAGTACCACAATTTGACGGCGCCTTCCGTGCATCGAGCACAGAGGGATTAGAAGAAGCCTACCTTGGCAAATTATTTCGCTCTTCGCACGCCGCCAACCTCCTCAGACTCGCGAACGGCGATTTACTTTGTTTCTGGTTTTCAGGGACGCGGGAGGGAGAATCCAATGTAGCCATCGTCATGTCCCGGCTTGCGAAGGGTTCAGAGCAGTGGAGTAAAACGGTCGAGATCGATCATCAAGAGGGACGATCGTTCCAGAATCCAGTTGCGTTTCAGGCTCCTGACGGACGCGTTTGGTTGCTGCATACATCGCAACCTGCAGGACAAGGACAAATGAACGCCGAGGTTTTGTATCTTACCTCTGAGGATGCTGGAAAAACATGGACACCGCCTCGCGCATTGTTTACTCAGCCGGGTTCGTTCATCCGTCACCCTCCCGTATTGATCAGCAGGAAAGCGTGGCTGCTTCCAATTTATTACACCCCCAGCCACAGCATCACCGATGGTGCAGAATCAGATCACTCAGCAATAAAGTTTACGAATGACGGCGGCAAAAGCTGGAAAGAGTGCGCCGTTCCCCAATCGAACGGACTGGTGCAGCCGACCGTGTTAATGCTCGGCAAGAAGCATTTCTTCGCCTTCTTCAGAAGCCGCTACGCAGACTTCATTTACAAGAGCACTTCAACCAATGGGTGCGACTGGACTGCTCCCACTCCCACCCGTTTGCCCAATAACAATTCGTCGATTCAATTGGCTAAGCTGCGTGATGGATCTCTGGTCATCGCATTTAACAACAGCAGTGCAGGCCTCACGCGGGACAAAGCTCGCGCCAGTGTGCGCAAACCCCTTTCGATCGCGCTCTCCCAGGATGGCGGCACGACCTGGCCATGGTTTCGTGATATCGAAACCGGCAGTCCGGCAGAACAAGCGAACGACGTCAAGGGAAACCGCAACAAGCATGAGGAATATTCCTATCCATCCCTCCTCCAGGATGCAAATGGAAAAATCATTCTCGCGTATTCATATAACCGCGAGGCCATCAAAGTCGTGCGGTTCGACGAAGAGTGGATAAAACAGGGTCACACGGCGGGCAGATTCAGAGGGGACGACCCGAGTTAATCAATTCATTTCAGTCGCCGGTCGATGTGGATACCGGCGCCGAATCGACAAAACAATGGCTGCAAAACCACCAGAGTCGCTGATCAAAGGCGTGGAGCATGTCGCAATTGCAACCACAGACCCGCAGAAGCTTGCCGATTGGTACATTCAGAATCTCAACTTCGCTCCATTGCTCGACACCGGCACGACCGTGTACATCCGGTCGCCAAACTCTGTGATTCTGGAATTTGTAAAGGCCGATCATTCACCGTCCAAGCCGCGGATTCGCGACGCCGGGCTGCGGCACATCGCGTTCGCCGTCGACGACTTGGAAGCGGCTCATGCGCAATTGAAATCAGCCGGAGTGGATTTCGAACCAGCTCCAGTATTGCTTCCCGGCATGCGCCTGCTCTTTTTCCGCGATCCGGAAGGCAATTATCTGCACCTCATCCAAAGAGATGCATCGCTGTTGTGATGCCACTCGTCTCCAAGAAGCTGAATGGCTATATCGCCGCACAAGGCAATCGCGAGGCTCACCTATGCGCACGACAAAGAATCTGACATCAAAAATCAACCAACGATCCACTCCCGTGTTCATCGCGGTCGTCATGTTCAGAATCTTGACCATTGGCGAGCCCATGGTGGCTCAAACTCCCGACAAACTACTTCCGCAACTCCGATTCGAGAATTCCGGAACGGTCACGCGAGACATGGACTTCCGCTATTTCTATCAACCAGACGATTATCTTGAAAACCCCGATCTATGGAACATTCGTTCGCGAGCGATCTATCTCTATCGAGTCGATGGAGGTGAGAAACGCAGCCCACCTGACGGCATGCGCTCAGCCGTTCCTCTGGGCGGCCTGGGTTCAGGGACTGTTGAATTACTCGCTGATGGAAGTTTTTCCGATTGGAACATCTTCAACAACTCTCCCGCATATGGCGAGAAAGTGCAGATCGATGAAGCGTTTTTTGGGATTCGTGTTCGCCAACAGAACGGCAAAGTCTACATGTCTGCCTTGCGAACCAGACCGCCATCCGGACTGCCCGCAATTCAACAGATTCAGTACTCAGGTGATTTCCCGGTCTCCCGCCTGCGCTTCCGTGATCCGAATCTTGCAGTCACGACAGACCTCTATGCCTACAGTGAATTCAAACCACGAGATGCGGACGCTTCATCGACTCCGGCAGCGATCTTTACTTTTCTTTTAGCCAACCCGTCCCGACAGACGATTCATGCCTCTCTTCTATTTGTCCTTCCTAACCATACAGATGGGAGCGCCACAGTGAATGGCGGCCTCACCTTCACCCGTGAAGGTAAGCTGCCGCTAAGCGGTACAATCGCCGTCCGAATTGTCGGGGCCCATATTGACGCAGAGGCAGGAAGCGCTTCGGACTTTAAAACTCTATGGAAGTCCTTTGCCGTGGGCGAATCGTTTACCCATGCCGGCCTGGACGGCGAAGCACCCAGATATGGTGCTGCGACTGCGAGTGTCACGCTAAAACCGGGCGAAACGAAGGTAGTCACCTTTATTCTGGCTTGGTATCTACCGAATCGCCCTTTCCTGACAGAGAACCCTGGAAACTATTACGCCACACTTTACCAAGGCGCGGGCGAAGTAGCGGAAAAAGTAGCCGGGCGTCTTGAGGACGATTGGCGCACCATGCTTCAGTGGCAGCACGTGATGCGAGATAATTCCTTGCCGGATTGGCTTCAAGACAGCCTTACCAATAGTGTTGCCACGATCTACAAGACAGGCATGCGATTTCGGGATGGCCGGTGGCGACAATGGGAATCGTTTTCGTGCGCCGATGTTGATCCGGGCCACATCGATTTGTATGAAGCGCTCCCCTACATGTTTTTCTACCCCGAGCTCCGTAAGCAGATCCTTGTCCGGTTCGCAAGCATTCAACACCCCGACGGGTTTATACCGGAAGAGTTGATCACCGGGGGCGTTCCTAAGTCCGTCAAGTCCGCGGCGGGCCCGCTCGACCAGCCAGGTGGCCGCGACATGGGTGACAGCGCCACCGTCTTCGTGCTGGGAGTTTGGCAGTATTACGTATGGACTGGCGATCGGCAGTTTCTTGATTTGATGTGGCCGCATGTGCGCTCCGCCGCGTACTGGCAGGTCGCACGCAGCAAAACCTACGGCTTGCCGGAATACCTTCAGACTACCTATGACCTGTTTCAATTCGATCAGAAAACCTTGGCGTCGTACAATGCCATCCTTCACCTCGCTTCGATGTTGGCTGCAGAAAGGGTCGCCCAGGTCGAGAATGATCCGGAGAGCGCCGGGAATTTTCACGCAACATTTGAAACTGGACAGCGTAGTCTCGATCAAAACCTTTGGACGGGCAAGTACTTCCGCGCATGGTGGTCGGACGCCAAAGCCTTCCCGGATGCAATGCTTGCGGACACGTTGTACGGCCAATTATGGGCTTCAATCCTCAATCTCGGCTTGGTTACGGAGAAAGAGAAACTGGCCTCTCACTTAAACAGCGAAGCAGAGTTGAACCAAAGTCGATTTGGCCTTCGTGTCATGAGCGGTGCTGATCCGCAAGCTCCGCGTTTCGAAACGACCACAGCCCCGTGGGAACCGAACCAGCCGATGCCCAACGACAATTTGATTTGGCCGGCGGGATCGCTTGATTGGAGCAGCCTGAAAATATATTTAGGAGGCGACGTCAACGAAAGTTTGCAGGAGGCGAACAAGGTCATTTCCAACCAGCGGCTCGGGCTGAACGACCAGTGGAACTACACCGATCTCAACAATTATTGGGATGGTGGTCCGTGGGGGAATTCTCATTACACCCGGCAGTTAATTTTTTGGTCTCTACCACTTGCGATCTCTGGACAGCATTGGGATGCCACGGGCAAGTGTCTAAGGTTCAACCCGGCGAACTCCGCTCCTCAACGACTCCCGTTCTTTACTCCTGAGGCGTCTGGTGTAGTTGAATCGGTGGTGCCAGGCGAGTGGCGACTCGAAGTGATGACCGGACAACTTGCACTCCACGAAGTTCAGATCGGCGATGCCAGATGGACGGGCAATAAGACTCTCAACGCGGGAAATTCTCTTGATCTGTCTTCGACTGGGCGCTAGTCGCTCAAAAGCGAACCGCTGAAAAACAGCGTAAGTGAGTCGCTGGACCAACGTGAGATTCTCCGACGTAGCAGTCTCTGAGACCGTCGCTGCTTGGGGGAGGATTTCCCCCACCGCGAACTTAAAGAAGTGTTGCACTTGAGGCCACTCAACTGCCAAAAAGCGCGGTATCTTTGGCATCATTTTCAGATGGCGGAGAATGCAGCAGGCACACCGCAGGTGCGTACCGCCGCCCAGGTCGAAACCAGCGCCCTGCTGGCTCGACCAACAAATCCCCGCAGGGGTGGGTGCAAAAGCGCTCCCAGAGACATGAGACTTTATCAAACATCTTGCGGCACTTCAGTCCCGGTTCGCCCTGGCGGATAGCTCACGAACTGTGAGCTGACCGTCAGCGATGATTCCTCTACGAGTTGCCTTGCACCCATCAGTCGAATTGTGTAGGCCATTCAGGGTGAAGGAAGTGTTCGAAAAGTCGCGCGATTTGAGCTGGGGTCACACGCGTCAGAGACAGTGGTGGTATTTCATCTTTCGGGAAAAAATCGACGGCATCGGTTTCCTGTTTTGCATGAGCGTTTCCACCAACAAGATCGCACAGAAAAAACAGCTTATAGGCATGATAGGGAATCGGAGGGTGCCCGTGAAGGTTGCGGTCGAGCAATGCCAGGAGTTTTCGGGCTCTTACGTCGTAACCGGATTCTTCCTTGACTTCTCTTACGACCGCGGCGCTCGGCGAATCTCCAATATCTGCCCATCCTCCCGGCAAGGTCCACAGACCATCTTCCTTTTCCCGAACAAGCAGCAACTTCCCTCCGCGGAAGACAGCGGCTCGCACATCCACCTTGGGTGTGGCGTAACCAACGTCCTTGCTGAGGAGCTTAACGAAGAAATCCACACTTTGCTCGCCCGAACCAGCGGCCATCATCTCGGCAGCCATCAACCGAATCGATTCGTAGCGCTCGATGTCGAAGGGATCTTTTGCATAGGTAAGCCCGGTTTGTGCGATGCCCTGCAACTTCTTTGCCCACTTCAACCACCGGGGATCCATAATCTTCCGTTCGCCAAGTTTTGGATCAACTTTGGAGCATGCCAAGGGTGGTGGAACTCAGTAACCGCAACCGAAACAATGACTTAGATGAAACTTACGCCTTATAAGGCAGGCGCTGAAACCAACTGAGCGAACCGCCCATCCTCGGCAACTCCATTATTTCACAACGACTTACATATTGACCTTACATGTTGACCTGAACGTCTGGTAGCAAAGATCCTTTGGAGCAGTTTGGAGCAATATAAGCAGGAATATCGAATCCAACGCCCACTTGCGCGCTTTCCGCAAGTCTAAGCTCCGCCTCCTCGAACAGGTGCGAATACACCTCGGACATGGTCCGCGGTTTGTGATCGCCCTCGCCCGGCTGGAAATAATCTTCCTTTTCTTCTGAAAGGTTTTTGCGCTTTTCCTCTTATCCGAGTGATGGCTCCCATCCACCGCGGGAGCGAGCGAAAGCGAGTTTGATCAGAGGAGAAGATTATGAAACGTTTCCGGTACTCACCCGTAGTATTTGCCAGTGTCCTTCTGCTGTGCTCGTTACTCAGAGCTCAGCAGGCAGCCGTATCCACTTCAGCCGCGGCCGTGGTGCCGCGTTTGGTCAATTTTTCAGGCAAGGCCGTCGATCAGGGCAAAACGATCACGGGCATTACGGGAGTTACCTTCTCCATTTACAGCGAAGAAACTGGAGGCTCTCCACTATGGATGGAAACGCAGAATGTGCAGGCCGACAGCCGAGGCAACTACACGGCGCAGCTGGGCGCGACCAAGACTGAAGGCCTGCCGCAGGAGCTGTTTACCTCGGGTGAAGCCCGATGGCTGGGCGTGCTCGTCAACGGCGGTGAAGAGCAGCCGCGCGTGCTGTTGCTTAGCGTTCCTTACGCGTTGAAGGCGGCAGATGCGCAGACTCTCGGCGGACTGCCGGCGTCGGCCTTCGCGCTGGCGGGAACCGTCGCGGCGGCGGGCGGCAATGCAGCCGCAGCTACGCCTTCCGCGGACGTTGCTACGGCCGCAGTGTCAGGAACCGGCACGACCGACTTCCTGCCTCTGTGGACGAACTCCACCGGCGCTCTCGGCAACTCGGTTCTGTTTCAGTCAGGCACCGGGGCGACGGCGAAGGTTGGCATCAACACTTCCTCACCGGCTGCGACTCTGGACGTCAATGGAGCCGAGAACGTGCACGGAGCTCTGAACATGATGTCCCTAGGAGCTGCGACTACCTCGGCGGGCAAAAATTCGCAACCGCAGACCTTCACGGCCGCTGCCTTTAACAGCTCGAGCTCAACCTCAGTGGCGGAGAAGTTCCAATGGCAGGCTGAGCCGGTTAACAACGACACGGCAAGCCCGTCAGGTGTCATGAGCCTGCTCTTTGCGTCGGGGTCGGGCACTCCTGCCGAGACCGGCCTGAAGATCAGCAGCAAAGGCTTGTTGACATTTGCTTCCGGCCAGACGTTCCCTGGCGCGGGCAAAGGCACGGTGACCAGCGTCGGTCTGAGTGCTCCGAGTTCAGACTTCACGGTCAGCGGCTCGCCGGTCACCGGCAGCGGCACTCTGGCTCTGAATTGGAATGATGCTCCCACTCCGAATGACACCGCCAACGCCATCGTCAAGCGCGATTCGACTGGCAGCTTCAGCGCGACCAACATCAATGCGATCACCCTCAACGTGAATGCCACTGACGCCCTTGCGATCACCGCCAACTCCACCGGAGGGAACCCTGGAGTAATCGGGGGAAGCGACACGGCCTCAGGCGTCGCCGGCACCAGCGTGTCGGGCTTTGGGGTCTCCGGATTTGCGGTCGACGCAGACGGCATCGGAGTTTACGGCAGTAACTTAGCGGCAGACTCGATCGGATTGGAGGGCGTTGACACGACGGCGGAGAGTATCGGCGTGGTCGGTGTCGGCCCCTATGCCATGATTGCCAATGGCAGCATCTTCGCAGGGGAATTTATCGGCAATGTAGAGGTTGAAGGCAGCCTCTCCAAGGATAGCGGTTCGTTCAAGATTGACCATCCTCTTGATCCGGCGAACAAGTACCTCTATCACTCGTTCGTGGAGTCGCCCGATATGATGAACATCTACAACGGCAACGTGGTCACAGACGCGACGGGTGATGCGGTCGTCACCCTGCCCGACTGGTTCGAAACCCTCAACCGCGACT
>Ga0302325_10002818_pt1 | contig 41828 bp, 30 predicted proteins | sample Palsa_T0_2_FD_201948 | JGI IMG/M metagenome (GOLD analysis project Ga0302325, IMG submission 201948) | Peat permafrost microbial communities from Stordalen Mire near Abisko, Sweden - Palsa_T0_2 | ecosystem: Environmental > Terrestrial > Soil > Palsa > Peat permafrost | place: Sweden: Abisko...
GGTGGACCATGCGGCATCCGACGATCAACGATACCCGAACCGCGCAAAATTCGCCGCGTCGGGGCGGCAGAAAGGGGCACCCGGAGATTCCCCGGTTTTCAGGATCATTATTCGATTAGAAAATGCTAATGCCGCGCCTGAAATTCATGGCCCCCTTGACATTCTACCCAAGCCATTCTATGATCGCCTAGAATGTCTACTCGAAGGCGGGAAGACCGCGTCGAACTCCTGCAGGGCACCCTCGACGTGCTGATCCTGCGCACGCTCCTGTTTGGGCCGGCGCATGGCCACGCCATCGTCAAGGCCATCGAGAACAATTCCGAAGAGGTGCTGCAGGTGGAGCAGGGATCGCTTTACCCGGCTCTGCACCGCCTCATCAAAAGAGGTTGGATTTCGGCGGAAGAGGGGATTTCGGAGAACAACCGCCGGGCCAAGTATTACAAGCTGACCGCGCGCGGCCGCAAGCAGCTTCAGGTGGAAACCGCCAAATGGGAGAAGCTGGCCCGCGCCATCGCGCGCATCCTGAGGCCGGCGGGCAAGGAGGCCAAGTCATGAAACGGCGCACGTTGGATGGTTTGGACGACGATATTCGCGACCACATCGAGAGGGAAACGAGAGACAACATCGCGCGCGGCATGCCGCCCGAAGAGGCGCGCCACGCGGCGCTCCGTAAATTCGGCAATATCACGCGCGTGAAAGAAGAAACACGCGAGGTCTGGCGCCGCGTGCGGCTCGAAGAACTGCTGCAGGACGTCCGGTACGGCTTCCGCATGCTGCGCCGCAATCCGGGATTCGCGGCGGTCGTTATTCTGACGCTGGCGCTCGGCATCGGCATGAACACCGCCGTCTTCAGCGTGGTGAACGCGGTGCTATTGCGTCCGTTGGCGGGCTCGCATCCGGAGCGCCTGGTCTGGATCGGCGACTACGATCCGAACATCAAGCGCGACGCGGTGGAGTTGGCCGCCTTTTGCTATTGGCGCGAACATGCGCAGTCGTACACAGGCATGGCAGCATATGGTCCGCAGCAAGCTGCGATGGTCATTCCGAAGGATGCCCGACAAGTGAGCGGCGTAGCGATCGCCGGCGATTTCTGGACGCTGACGGGGGCACGGCCGGCGCTCGGGCGTCTGTTCGGGCCGCAAGCACAGGACAGCGTGGTGCTCGCCTGGGACCTGTTCGAGAACGAGTTCGCCGCCGACCCGCGTGTGGTCGGGAGTTCCGTTTCCGTGGATGGCCGTTCCGTGACCATTACCGGCGTGCTGCCCAAGGATTTCCGTTTTCAGTTTCCGATGTGGTGGCAATCCCTGGAGCCGCGGCCCGTGGAAGTCTATTTCCCGCTGCCCGCGAAGGACCTCGCGATGGGCCGCACCGGCGCCGTGGTGGCGTCGCTCAAGCCAGGTGTGCCGGCCGCACGGGCTTTGGCGGAACTCGATGTGTTGGAGAAACGCGCGCAAGGCGCCAGCCCGCATTTTCGCGGACGAACCACGGGGCTACGGATCGAGCCGTTGGCGGACCATTTGACTAGCGCCGCGCGCCCGGCGTTGCTCGTTCTGCTGGGGGCCGGCGCTTTCGTTCTGCTCATCGCCGTTCTGAACGTCGCGAGTGTTCTGCTGGCGCGGGCGACCGTACGGCGGCGGGAGATTGCTATCCGCGCTGCGGTGGGCGCGGGACGCGTGCGCGTCATTCGGCAATTGCTGGTCGAGAGCGTGGTGCTGGCTCTGATCGGCGGCGCCGCGGGGTTGGCCTTGGCACGGTCGGCGCTCGCGATCGTGATACGGCTTTCGCCAAACGCGGTTCCGCGTCTTCAGGAAACCAGCATGGATGGCTCCGTGCTCGCGTTCACGCTGGCCGCTTCGATTGGGACCGGAATTCTATTCGGAACCGGTCCCGCGCTGGCGCTATGGCGCACCAGCTTGTCTGACGCCCTGAAGGAAGGCGGGCGTACCTCGGCGGGGGCGGCCGGACTGCGCCTACGCGGATCGCTGGTGGCCGCGGAACTCGCGGTGGCGATCATGTTGCTCATCGGCGCGGGCCTGATGTTGAAGAGCTTCTTGCGCATGCACGCGCACCCGCCCGGCTTCTCGCCCGAGAATATCCTGACGATAGAGATCCGGCTGGCTGGACCACATTACCGCGAGGAGCCCGCGCAACAGGCGTACGTGCGCGAGTTGCTGCGGCGCGTGGAATCGGCTCCCGGAGTCGAAGCCGCAGGAGTCTCGCTCTGGTTCCTGTTCGAGGGTGTGCCGTTTCCCAGCGATATTTCACCCGGCCAGACACACGTGATCCGCCTGAATGCCACCTCGCCCCGCTATTTGAGGGCCCTGGGCATACGTTTGTTGAGAGGGCGCTGGTTGGGCGATACGGATTCAGGCGCCGTGCTCCTGAACGAGAGCATGGCGCGGCAGGCATTCGGCGCACTGGATCCGATCGGCCGACGGATTTCCGCTCCCGGGCCAGCCACCGTGGTAGGCGTCGTCACCAATTTGAAATACTCGCAGCTCGATGCCGCTCCACCGGCGGAGATCTACATTCCATACCAGCAGTCTCCCTTCTTCGCGGGCGGCAGCCTGGCTGTCCGGACAGCCGGCGACGCATTGGCGATGGCGCCCGCCATCAGGAAGCTCATCTTGGGCATCGATCCCACGCAGCCGGTTTACAGCGTGAAGACGCTGGAGCAGGCGCTCGCCGACTCGGTCGCGCCGCGGCGTTTCAACCTGTTCCTGATGGGGACTTTTGCGGCGGCCGCCCTGCTGCTCGCGCTGGTCGGCATATACGGCGTGATCGCGTATTCGGTGGCCGAGCGCACGCGCGAGATCGGTGTACGGATGGCGCTGGGCGCGCAGCGTCACGAAGTGGTGCGGATGGTCGTCGGGGAGGGCATGGCGATGGCGTTGGCAGGCATAGCCGCCGGGCTGGCTGGCGCTTGGGGACTGACACGTCTGATCGCCAGCCTGCTTTACGATGTGAAAGCCAACGATCCGCCGACGTTTGCCGCGGTGGCTGCGGCGTTGGCCGCCACCGCCATGCTGGCTTGTTGTGTCCCAGCGCTGAAGGCGGCGCGCGTGGATCCGATGGTGGCACTGCGATACGAGTAAATCAGTTCGCGGCGATATTGATGTAGAAGGGCATGCTCAGGTCGCCATCGAGCGAGACCGTCACAGGCACCTGTTGGCCCGTAACCGAAGCGGTCAGCACGAACTGGATCAGCAGATCGCCAGAGCCGTCCTGCGCCCGTTGAATGGTGAATGCCGGAATACTCACGCCCCCTTCGGCAACCCCGACGCGGCTGGGGGCGGACAGCACCGCCGGATCCATGCCGGTCACGGTCAGCGTGATGGTTTCGCCCGGCGCCGCGGTTTGCGCCGCACCCAAGGCAGCGCCGGCGGCCGGCGCCACGCCCACGATGACCGGCGGCGGTGGATCGATCTGCAGCACCAGCGGCAACGCGCCTCGCAAAGTCAGCAGGGCGGGCCCGGTGGGCACTCCTACCGGGATCACAAAATTGATCTGGGTGGGTGAAGTGTAGAGGATTTGAGCGCTCTGACCCGCCACCGTGAGGGCCGGGGTACTGGTGGCCGCCAGCAGATTCTGGCCATACATCGAGGCGATGGATCCGGGGTAAAGGCTATTCTGCACAGGATAGAAAGCGTTGGTGACAGGCAAGGCGATAACCGGCAGTTTCGGATCGGCTGGCGCGACCTGGAAACCCAGGCCTTGCTCGTAGACTTGAAATCCGGAGATGACGCTGGCCACGGTTTCCTGCTGCAGGGCGGTCGGAGACACCGTCACATTGGCGACCGCGTGCGTGGGACTGAGCACCCACAGCCGCCTTACGGCGACGTCGCCCGAACCAAAGCCGAGGGTAGTCAGTCCATCCACGAATTGCATGGTGGAGGTGGTGACATCCACCATGGCCGAGACTCCCTGCGGCAGTTGGGAGATCGAGATCGCGGCGGCTGGCGGACTGCTTTGCGGATAGGAATACGTGATGGGATTCTGCGAGGGCGATTGCAGGAAGGTCGAGTTCTGGCCGTCGGAGTTAAATACGGTAACGGTGGCGGTTTGGCCGCTGGCGCCGGGCGGAGGCATCACCGCCGGACTGGCGCAGGAGGAGTTGGGCAAGGGGCAGTTTTGCCCCGGCAAGCTATCGAAGAACACCTGGCTATTCGGGGTCAAGCCGGTTCCCGCAATGGTGACCGAGCTATCCGGATTGGGAGTGACCGCGGTCACCACGGGCGGCGGATTCTGCACAATCTGGAAGCCCCACGGCAGCACGAAGATATCGTCGGGCAGCGTGAAGAGCAAGTGTTCGGGACCGAAGGGGGGCGCCGACGGATAGGCGAAGGACATCTCGAGCAAGGTGGTGTCCGCATCCTGATACGGCTGCAACGCATAGTCGGCCAACCAGCCCCCAGGCGCGCCGAGCGCTAGAACGCTTTGCACGTTCGTGGAACTGGACCCGGATGTGACGCCGGTACCTTGCGCCACAACCTGCGGGATAGTAGTCAGGGCGGTGTTCGCATTCACAAGGGCCGGTTGGAGATAGCTCGATCCAGTCCACCAGTAAGAAGTGACATCGTAGACTTCCACGGCCGATCGCGGCTGCACTGTGAAATTGACGCTAGGGACACTCGCGCCCGGCGCGATAGGGATTGGTGTGAACTGACTCGGGTTCCACGTGCCGGGATAGAAAGTACTTACAAATGGCCCGCTGGGCGGCACCGGGTTGCCGTTCGGATCGAGCGGCGGAATGATATTAGCGGTCAGCGGCAGTGGATGCACATACACCCAATAACTCCCCGGCGGCAAGCCGTCGATTTCGTAGGTCCCATCCGGATTCGTCAGGCTGCTTACAGCCGAGCCGTTGGGCAGGATGGCCACAACCGAAGCCAGGTGCACGCCCAGTCCGCCCATGGTCACTTGACCGCTGATGGAGCCGTATCCGGCCGGAAAGCCTCCCGCCGGGTAAAGCGTGGAGATGCCGGCGATATCGTCGTCGTCGAGCGGCCGGGCGCGGTTTGTGGCGCGCGACACCGCAGTGGACATGGTGGCCGATGTGAAGGTGTGCTGCAGCCCGATGGCGTGCCCGATCTCGTGCACCAGGGTGGTGAAAAAGAGCTCCGCATAACTCGGGCCGGTGAAACTATCGATGTATTCCGGGCCCGCCTGCTGCGTCATGTCGATGTTCAGGTGAATGAGCGATAAGGTGATGGGCACGAACTGGGTGCCATCCGCCGCCGTCGCGAGGTTAGGGGGATTCTCGGGACCGGCGAACGCCAGCAGCCCCGGCGGCAGCTCTTCGAAGACCACCTCGCCGGTGGGCACGCTTTGGGGCGTGCCGGCGACCTGCAATCCGCCAAACGCCACCCGCAGATCCGAGCTGGCCACCGAGTTCCAGACCTGAGTGGCATTGCGGATTTGCTCCAGGACGGAGGGAAAACTGTCATTCGGCGTATAGCTGGTAGGTCCGTTGTCGGAGACGAAGAAGGTGACGGTCTTGTCCGGCAGTGCGCTGAGGTCGAACCTTTCAAAGGCTAGAGAGTAGCCGGACGATGAATTCAGATAGCGCACATAGTGGTAGTAAGCGGCCGACGGAGTCGCTGCGGCGGCCAGGACTCCGGCCAGCAGCGCGAGTGTCTTCAGCCGCGTCATGATTAAGTCGTGCCTCCGGCCGCAGCCGCCGCTGTAATAGCGGAAATCAGTTGCGCCAGCGGCATCCCGATAGGCTGGCTCTTCACCGCCTGTCCGGTACCCGGCGCCAGGATGGTTTCCGTGGTGGGCATCTGCATCGCGGTCACATTGCCGGACGCGTCCGTGGTCAGAGTGAACACGCCTTGGGTGAAGCCCATGGTGTAGGTCGCGCCTTTGCTCGAGGTCCAAAGGAATAGCACGTATTGCTGGCCGACGGTCAACTGCGGCGCGCCAGGATAGGTCTGGCGGAAGCCCTTGGCCGTTCCGCCGGGGACCAGCACGTCGATGGCGCTCTGGGTGGGGCCTTTCCACTGCGTCAGCACACTGACCTTATAGTGCGTGTAGATGACCGTTCCGGTGTAGGAGGCGGTAGATCCGGTCACCTGCGCCTGGACAATGGTGGTGGACTTGGAGATCAGGTCGCTCAGGCTGAGCAACTCCAAAGTGGCGCCCCAGGCGGGCGCAAGCCAGATGGCCAGGCATAGCGCGACTCGCACAGGTTTCCGCACGATATGCCACGGAGCACGTCGCATACCAATTCAACTCATTGAAAAACAAATACTTACGGTTCTGTTCCCGCGACCGGTTGGGTTGCTTGGACACGTACTCGTGGCGGCATGTCCCAGTGCGGTCACGATTTTCGGACGATCAGCAGGGGCACACGTAGTTCGTGCCGCACTGGATTAATTGTATTGCCGAATATCAAATCTTTCAAGCGGCGATGGCCGTGGGCGCCCATAATGATGAGGTCGGGCTGGATCTCCAAGGCATAGCGCACGATCTGAATGCCGGGCCGGGGAGCATGCACAATGGCGGTTTCGACCTCGATGCCATCGGCGCGGAGGGATTCGGCGATGCGCTCCAGATATTGCTCCCCTGCCTCGACTTCGGCGGTTGACGAGAGCGGCCCATATACCCGGCTGGTGACACCCTCTTCCACGTGCAGCAGGTACAGCTTGGCGCCGTGCATTTTGGCCATGGCGGCCGCGTGGCTGAGAGCCTTGCGGTCCAGTTCGGTATGATCCAGCGGGACCAGTATCCGGCGGTATTCGAGCGCGGCGGGCGGCTCCGCGCCCGGTTCGGGTATGGTGAGCGAAGCCCGTCCGAAGCCGTGCCGCGCCCAATGCGCGATGAGCGGCTCAAACGAGATCCAGACCAGCAGGCCCGACACGCCCGCTCCCGCCAATACCAGCGGGAACCAGACAATCGGGCGGTTGGCGGACGAGCCGAGCAACTGACCCAGGCCGTCGACCAGCAGCCAGATGTTCAGGGCCAGGATCAGCACGGCAGCCGACCAGGAGAGCCATTGCACCCAGAGCTTGTTGGCGAAAGGGCCCATGCGCCGGCGGTCGCTGGTGAAGTGAATCAGGGGGATCACGGCGAAAGGCAACTGCATGCTCAGAATCACCTGGCTGAGGATGAGCAATTGGTAGGTGCCCTTGTCGCCCGAAATATAAATGACGATGGCGGCCGGAATGATGGCGATGGTGCGCGTGATGAGGCGGCGCAGCCATGGGCGCATGCGGATGTTCAGGAAGCCTTCCATCACGATCTGGCCGGCCAGCGTGCCGGTGAGCGTGGAGGATTGCCCGGAACACAGCAGCGCGACGGCGAACAGGATGCCGGCGAACGCCGTGCCCAAGAGTGGGACCAGCAACAGGTGCGCCTGCTGGATTTCGGTGACCACGATGCCATGCCGGAAGAAGACCGCGGCGGAGAGGATCAGGATGGCCAGATTCACCAGCAGGGCGGCATTCAGCGCGACCACGGAATCCACCAGATTGTAGCGGCAGGCGCGGCGCTTGCCAGCATCCGTGTGGCCGATCTGGCGGGTCTGCACCAGCGCCGAATGCAGATAGAGATTGTGCGGCATCACGGTGGCGCCCAGCATGCCGATGGCGACATACAGGGTCTTGCCGTTGATGCGCGGAATCACGCCCAGCAGCACCTGCGAGGCGATCGGTTTGGCGAGGACGATCTCTACGCAAAAGCAGGCCGCCATCACGACGATCAGGGCCAGAATAAACGCTTCGACGTAGCGGATGCCGAGACCCTGGAACCAGAGCAGCAGGAGCGTATCGGCGGCGGTGAGCAGCACGCCGATCAGCAGCGGAATGTGAAACAGCAGGTTCAGGGCGATGGCCGCGCCCAGCACCTCGGCCAGATCGCAGGCGGCGATGGCGATTTCGCACAGAACCCAGAGCGCGATGGTGATGGGGCGCGGGTAGGTCTCGCGGCAGGCCTGCGCGAGGTCGCGGCCGGAGACGATGCCCAGGCGGGCGCTCAGGGTTTGCAGAAGGATGGCCATGAAGTTGGACATGATCAGCACCCAGATGAGCGCGTAACCGAAGCGCGCGCCGCCTTCCAGGTCGGTGGCCCAATTGCCGGGGTCCATGTAGCCGACGCTGACCAGGTAAGCGGGCCCGGCGAAGGCGAACATGCGCCGCCAGACGGGCATATCGGCGGTGTCCACGGTGGAGTGGACGTCGGCGAGGGAGCGGGCGGCGGGATTGGCGGTCGTAATCACAGTGTTGGATTGCGGCTTAACTACGGTTAACACAGGTGGGGTCGTGGTGTCAATAGTATGGATGGAGAGATGATCGCAGTGCGCTTGCCTTAGCTAGAAAAATGGACTAAGCTGATGATGTGCAGATCAATATCCACCAGGCGAAGACCCAACTCTCCCGGCTCCTCGCACTGGTCGAGGAAGGCGAAACGGTCGTGATTGCCCGGCATGGAAAGCCTGTGGCGGAGTTGGTCCCTACCCGTAAGACCGGGTTGCCACTCGGCGTCGCGCAGCAAGACCGGCTCGTTCCCCCGGGCGACCGCTGGTGGCAGCCCATGACCGCCGAAGAGGCCGAAGACTGGATTGAGGGGCGGTGAAAGCTCTCGCGGACACCCACGCGCTGGTCTGGGCGCTGTCCGACCCTGATTTGCTCAGCGTACGGGCCCGCCAGGTCTTGGGCGAGTCGGAGATTATAGTCAGTGTAGCCAGTCTTTGGGAGCTGGTTTTGAAGACCGGCAAGAAGGACGCCTTGCTCCAGGATCCGCTCCCATGGTGGGAGAAATACGTGGTTGGGTCGCGAATCCTCACGCTGGCGATCCGGACGTCGCACGTGCTGGCGCTGGGGCGCCTTCCCGAGCTGCACAAGGATCCGTTTGACCGCATTCTGGTGGCGCAAGCCATCGTGGAGAGAATGCCGCTAGTGACCAAGGATAGCCGGCTTCAACAGTATGGCGTCGCCGTGGTTTGGTGACCCGTGATACGGTCACTGGGACGATGCTTGATTCGGCCAACGTGAACTCATTGGTATGACTCTGTCCGAGACGTCGACCCTCCTTGAGCAAGTTTCCGCAAAGCTGCGCCGAAATGGCAGCAAACATTCGTGACTCCTATTCAGGATTTGAAGCGCTTCGTGGCTACGATTGTCTCGGCAGGGCAGCTCCAGGGAGGCTGCCTCACTGTCGAGCAGGTTGTTTTTGAACCCACGCATCTGATCGCCCTGCTTAGTCCGTATGCGATTGCACCACGATACGGCGCGGTTTGTCTGTGAGCGCTGACGGCCAGGACGAAGTTGAGTCGCTTCTTCACGAGGCGTTCCGCGATGCAATCGATTTTCTATTCGTTCCGAGACCGAAAGCGTTCACGATATATGGGGATCACGATGAGTTCGCGACGTTTTATTCGCATAGACGTTCCCACCTGAATCGAGTGGCGGGAGCATTATTGAGCCAGGGCGTCGTGACGGTTCGGGATTATGTGCGGCGGTTGTGAAGGCCGGGCGTCGGCACAAGTGCCGACGCGGCACGCAAAGTGCGTGCGCCACGTTGGCGCATGTTAGCCTAGAATTAATATGCAGTTTTCCGAGTCCTTCTTCCCGCACCGTTTTGGCATCACCGCGCGGGATCTGGAGAATTATCTGGCCGAGGCGCTGTCACAGGGGGGCGCGTACGCGGATCTTTACTTCGAATATCTCTCGACCAGTTCCATCGGCATCGATGAATCCATCGTGAAGAGCGCGTCGCAGGGCGTGTCGCTGGGGGTGGGCGTGCGCGTGATCGCGGGCGAGCGCACCGGGTACGCTTATAGCGACGATCTGAGTCCGGAGAAGATTCGTAAGGCCGCGCGGGTGGCGGCGTGCATCGCGGCGGGACCTGCGACTGTGGAGAAGGTTTCGCTCAACGAAGGCGGGCGGCGCAACCTATATCCGGTGCTGACCGCGCCCACTGAGACAGCCTTCGCCGAGCGCGTGGCGCTGATCCAGCGCGCCGATCGGGCCGCCCGCGCTTACGACTCGCGCATCTTCCAAGTGCAGGCCAGCTATGCCGACAGTCTGCGGCAAGTGTTGGTGGCTACCAGCGACGGGGTACTTTCGTGGGACCGCCAGCCCATGACTCGGCTCAACGTGGCGGCTCTGGCGCGCGAAAACGGCGGGACTCCGCAGCGCGGCCACGCGGGCGGCGGCGGACGCGTGGATCTGGGCTTTTTCCTGAACGAAAAAACGCCGGAGCATTTCGCCGCGGAAGCCGCGCGCGAAGCCATCGTGATGCTGGACGCGGTGGACTCGCCGGCCGGCGAGATGACCGTCGTGTTAGGTCCGGGATGGCCCGGCATCCTGCTGCATGAAGCCGTGGGCCATGGCCTGGAAGCCGATTTCAACCGCAAGGGCGTCTCCAAGTTCAGCGGACGCATCGGCCAGCATGTGGCCAGCCCGTTGTGCACCGTGATCGACGACGGCACCATCGCCAACCGGCGCGGCTCACTGAACGTGGACGACGAAGGGCATCCCACGGGGCGCAACGTGCTGATCGAGAACGGCATCCTGCGCGGCTACCTGCAAGACAAGCTATCGAGCCGGCTGACAGGCGCGGCGGAGACCGGCAGCGGCCGCCGCGAGAGTTACGCGCACATCCCCATGCCGCGCATGACCAACACGTTCATGCTGGCGGGCGAGAGCGATCCCGAGGAGATCATCCGCTCTGTGCCGCGGGGCCTGTATTGTCCCGACTTCGGCGGCGGGCAGGTGGATATCACCAGCGGCAATTTCGTCTTCTCGGCCGCGGAAAGCTATCTCATCGAAGGTGGCCGGGTGACGCGCCCCGTGCGCAACGCCACGCTGATCGGCAACGGTCCGGAAGCGTTGAAGTACGTCAGCATGGTGGGCAACGATCTGAAGCTGGACGAAGGCATCGGGATATGCGGCAAGGAGGGGCAAAGCGTTCCGGTGGGAGTGGGAATTCCGACCATCAAGATCGATCGCATGACGGTGGGGGGCACGGCTTGAGCGCGAACGGCTACGCCGGTATGGCTGCTGAGATTGTGGAGCAGGCGCTGGCGGCGGGCGCCACGGATGCGGAGTGCACCATCGGTGAAGGCGACGAATTTTCCGCCAACGTGCGCCTGCGCGAGGTGGAGACGCTGAAGGAAGCCGGGTCGCGCGCCGCGGGAGTGCGCATCCTGCGCGGGCGGCATACCGGGTCGGCGTACACCTCGGATCTGTCGGGCGAGGGCATTCGCCACATGGTGCGGTCGGCCATCGAACTGGCGGAGATCACCACGGAGGATCCGCATGCCGGACTGCCGGACGCCGCGGATCTGGGGTCGATTGACGGCGACCTGGGGATGTATTGCGGCGACGTGGAGGGCCTCGCCACGGAGTTGAAGATCGACATGGCGCGCCGCGCCGAAGATGCCGCGTTGCGCGCGGATGTCCGCATTACGAATTCGGAGGGCGCGTCCTTCGACACGCACGTGGGGCGGCATGCCTTCGCCAATTCGCGCGGGTTCGCGGCGGAGTATCGGGCGAGTTATTGCTCGCTGTCGACGGTGCCGGTGGCGCGCGAGGGCGAGTCCATGGAGCGCGACTACTGGTCCACGACGGCGCGCGGGTTCGCGGGGCTGGAGAAGCCGGAAGACGTGGGGCGCATCGCCGCGCAACGCGCCGTGCGGCGGCTGGGCGCGCGCAAGGTGGAGACGCAGAAAGTGCCGGTGGTTTTTGAGCCGCGCACCGCGCGTTCGCTGGTCGACAACATCTTCGACGCCGTGCATGGCGGGGCGATTTACCGCAATGAGTCGTTTCTGGCGGGTAAGCTGGGCGAGCGCGTGGCGTCGGAAAAGCTGACGATGATCGACGACGGGACCATCCCCGGCCTGTTCGGCACATCGCCCTACGATGACGAAGGCGTGCCCACGCGGCGCACGGTGGTGATCGAGAACGGCGTGCTGCGGAGCTATCTGCTGAATACGTACACGGCGCGCAAGCTGGGGCTGCGCACCACCGGCAACGCCTCGCGCGGCTTGGCGGGAAATGCGGGCGTGGGCAATGGCAACCTATATATCGAGAGAGGCGGCGCGACGCCCGAGCGGTTGATCGCAGGGATTCGCGACGGATTTTATGTGACCGAGTTGATCGGGTTCGGCGTGAACATCGTGACCGGGGATTATTCGCGTGGGGCGGCCGGGATGTGGATACGCGACGGCGAATTGGCATTCCCGGTTTCGGAGGTGACCATCGCGGGGACTCTGCAGCAGATGCTGATGAACTTGGAGGCGGTCGGGTCGGACCTGGAGTTCCGCAGGTCGATGGCTGCGCCCACGTTGGTGGTGAGTGAGATGACGGTGGGTGGGCGGTAATGCGAATCTGGTTGTGGGGCAGGTTGGCAACCTGCGGGCCGATTGTTAATCGGCCCAGTTTGCGCCGATTGCCAATCGGCGCGCAGGATGCCATCCTGCCCCACATCAAGTTGATCTTGTGCTTGTATTTATTGGCGATTTCGATTAGCTCTTTGCGCGCCGATGTGAGTGCCGCCGCGGAGATGCTCACGAAGGCATGCAGGCTGGGCGATATCAAGACGGCCGAGAGCCTTCTTGCATCCGGCGTCGATCCCGACCAGCCCGACCGCTACGGGGCGTCGCCCCTCTATTATGCCGCATCGTTTAACCAGACTGAAATCGTGGAGCTGTTGCTGGCCTATCATGCGGATCCGAACGCGCGGCTGAACATAAATCGCAATCCGGCGACTCCACTTCAAAATGCGGCCAGCGTCGGTAACTTGCGCATCATCAGGATATTGATCGCAGCAGGCGCGAGCGTCAACACGAAAGGGGCCGCGGGACGTACCGCTTTACATTCCGCGGGCACCCAGGTGGGCATTATGCACCTCCTTATCGAAAAGGGCGCCGACGTGAACGCGCGCGATGAAGAAGGGGTAGCGCCACTGGATAACGCAGTCTGGGAGGGGTCGCTGGATGCCGTTGCCATTCTGTTGGCGCACGGCGCCCGCCTCAATGAGATAGAGCCGCAAACCGGCGCTACACCCATCAACGAAGCTGCCTACCGGGGCAATGCTTCAGTGATTCAATATCTGCTTCAATTCAAACCGGATCTTGGAATTCCCGATAAGCGCGGCAATACTCCGTTGGAAAATGCAATAAGGATGGGGAAAGAAGATTCCGCTCTGTTACTGCTTGAGGCAGAAGCGACGGAGCGGAACACGCCTCAATTCTTCGAGAAAACGATGGACGCCGCCATTAGCAAAGATGAGTCTGCTCTGGTGGAGACTCTTCTCCGGCACGGAGTAGCTTTGAACGGTACTCTACCATCGGGGTCCACACCTCTTGGAGCGGCCGCGTTCGCGGGCGCGGCGAAGGTTGTGGGTCTTCTCTTACAAAGCAACGCCGACCCGAACATAAGCAGCCGGGACGGAACCAGCCCGTTGGAAGACGCTTCGCTCAAAGGATTCGACAAGGTTGCCGGTATGCTGCTCGATCAGGGCGCTCTGGTGAACTACATAAACAGCGGTTCGGGAGCGACAGCGCTTTATGCGGCGGCCTCTTTCGGGAGGGGTGACGTAGTCAAGCTGCTGCTCAGCCGCGGGGCGAATCCGAATTTATGCGGTACGAATCGGAGGAGTCCTTACCAGGCGGCTCTGGAAAACGGCAACCAGGACGTGGCGGAGCAGATTAGAATGCATGGCGGCGCAGAGGGTTGCCAATAGCGGGAAGGACAGCGGGTCCTGGAGGACCCGCGCAGGCCTGGAGGCCCGCCCCACAATCTACAATAGTAGCTGTGCTGTTCGAGATCTACCGGGCCGAGTCCGCCGGCATTCTCTCCCAAACCTCCGGTTTCATCGCCCAGGCGGGTTTCACGCACTCGCTTTCGCCGGCGCGCAACTGCACATTCGCTTGCACCTATTGTTACGTCCCCACCATGCGCATCTACGGAGGGCTGAAGCCGGACGATTGGAACCACTGGGGCCGCTTCACCACCTTCAAGAGCAACGCGCCCGGCCTGTTGCGCGCGGCGCTACGGCCGAACCAGATTATTTACTGCTCGCCGCTGGTGGACCCGTATCAGCCGGCCGAGGAAACCGAATGCATGATGCCGCGCCTGCTCGACGAGCTGATCGCGCGCCCGCCGCGGGTGTTCGCCTTGCAGACGCGCGGCCCGCTGATCCTGCGGGATCTGGCGCGGCTGCAGCGCCTCGCCGAGCGCACCACGTTGCGCGTGAGCTTCTCCATCACCACGGATAGCGAGCGCGTGCGCCGCCTCTACGAGCCGCACTGCGCGCCAATCGGGGAGCGTCTGGAAACGGTGCGCCGCCTGCGCGCGGCGGGCATCGCGCTGCTGCCTTGCGATCCGGAGGCGCTGATCGATGTGGCGCTGGACGCCACGGACCGCGATATCATCGGCGATCCGTTGCATGTGCGCGCGGTGAAGAAAAGCGGCGCCACCACGCGCGAGGCGGGTGTGCACATCAGCCGCGCGCAGGGGTTTTCGGAATGGCACGATCCCGCCTTTCAAACGGCGGTTGTAGAAAAGATGCGGCAAAGGGCCGCGGCAGCCGGGCGGCGATACGCCACCGGAGTCACCGCTTTTGGCTGGCTTGCGGAGATTGCTTGCTGAGACCTATAGCAATCCCAGAAACGTAGCCCAGTGCCTCCATGGGAAAACGGAAGTACCCGCCATTAACTCCGTCCGAAGTAATCGCCATTCTTACCAGCCTCGGATTTGTCAGAGTTCGGCAGGATGGCTCTCACGCGCATTACGAACATGCAACGGCCGATGAATACCCGAGAAGCATCGTGACAGTCGATATGGCCTACTCAGAGTTCAGCGACGACCTGATAAAAAGCATGATTCGGCAGTCCAACCGGAGCCGGGAAGTATTCTACGGCGCAACGAAACGAACGGCTCGCCAAGGCATCGGTGCCACTCTTCAAGCCTACGTCCGCGGATCCCGATTAGCGCAGAACCTTCCCCAGCCTGCGACCAGCGCGATTGCAGCGTGGCGGGGAATGGAAGAGCGGCGGATATGCCTGCCAGTTGATTTTTGTTGGGTTTTAGGCGCATAATCAATGTGCAGGAAAGGAGAACTTCGCTGTGTCTGCCGTTGCCGATGGCGCCAAACCGCAAGCCGGCGAAAGCTCCGGCGAGTCGCACCTAAAGGCTTTCAGCGACTTGGTGATGCGCTGCGTGGTGTTTCAAAGCAAGGCGGGGGAATACACCGCCGAGTGCATCGATTTGGACATGCTAACCAAAGCGCCCACTCCGCACGAGGCGCTCCGGGGCCTAAAGCAGGCGATGCAGGGATATCTCTTAGTCGCTCTGGATGGCGATTTGAAGGGACTGGTTCCACGACCCTCACCACCCAGTCACCGCGCCCGATATCACTTCTTCGCCTTGCGCGCGGCGCTTGGGCTGACCCCCAAGAGAAACTTTCTCGTTAGCGACTGGTCTCCCGGTCCGTCGCCCTGCTGCTAAGCATCCACCTTCCGATCCATCATGACGGCAACTGCTAACGAAGTTTTGGAACGATTGGAAATTGAGCCGGTCAATTCCGGCGCGTGCGACGGCGATTGGATCCCCCATCCCTCGGGCGGCGAACTGGCATCCATCAACCCGGCGGATGCCTCCGTAATCGCGCGCGTCAGCATGGCGGGCCGCGAGGATTATGAGCGCATCGCCGCGCACGCCGCCGCCGCTTTTCGCGAATGGCGCATGATTCCAGCGCCGAAGCGCGGCGAGATCGTGCGCGAGATGGCCGACGAGCTGCGGCGCTGCAAAGCCGATCTGGGTGCGCTGGTCAGCATGGAGATGGGCAAGATTCGCGCCGAAGGCCAGGGCGAAGTGCAGGAGATGATCGACGTGGCGGATTTCGCCGTGGGCCTCTCGCGCCAGTTGTACGGCTTGACCATGCACAGCGAACGGCCCGGCCATCGCATGTACGAGCAATGGCATCCGCTGGGCGTAGTGGGCGTCATCAGCGCGTTCAATTTTCCGGTAGCGGTGTGGGCTTGGAACGCCATGATCGCGGCGGTCTGCGGCGATTGCGTGCTATGGAAACCGTCGTCCGACACGCCGCTGACCGCCATCGCCGTGCAGAAGATTTCGAACGTCGTGCTCGGCCGCCACGGACTGAAAGGCATCTTCAACCTGGCGATCGGGCGCGGCGATCCGGTCGGGGAAGCCATGCTGAACGACGCGCGCGTCCCGTTGATCAGCTTCACCGGCTCAACGCAGGTTGGCCGCCGCGTGGCGCAGACCGTTTCGCACAGGATGGGCCGGACGATTCTGGAGTTAGGCGGCAATAACGGGATCGTGGTAATGGATGACGCGAATTTCGATCTGGCACTGCGCGCGGTGCTGTTCGGCGCGGTGGGCACCGCCGGACAACGCTGTACGACTACCCGCCGGCTGTTCCTGCAAAAAGGCATCGCCGGCCGGATGACGGACGCGCTGGTGCGCGCGTATAAACAAGTTGCCATCGGCAACCCGCTCGACCCGCATACGCTGATGGGTCCGCTGGTGAACACGCGCGCGGTCGAGGACATGATGGAAGGTCTCGAAACCATCCGCCGGCAGGGCGGCGAAGTGATCTACGGCGGCGGGCGGCTGGGCGGCTGCTTCGTGGAGCCGGCGCTGGTGAAGGCCAAGCTGGAGATGCCCATCCTGCGCGAGGAGATCTTCGCGCCGATTCTTTACCTGGTGGAATTCGACGATATCGACCAGGCGATTCAATGGCACAACGATGTGCCGCAGGGCCTCTCATCGGCCATGTTCACGACCAATCTGATTTCCGCGGAGCGCTTCCTGGGCCACGCCGGCAGCGATTGCGGCATCGCCAACATCAACATCGGCACCAGCGGCGCGGAGATCGGCGGAGCGTTCGGCGGCGAGAAGGATACCGGCGGCGGGCGCGAATCCGGCAGCGATTCGTGGAAGGCCTACATGCGCCGCCAGACGAATACGATCAACTGGTCGTCGCAACTGCCGCTGGCGCAGGGCATCGAGTTCAACGTTGAATGATTTACACCTGCTATGAAATGATCCGGGATTGCGGCGCGGGCCGTCCCGAGGGCTGGTCCTATTTTCTGACGCAGTATGTGCCGGTAATTCGCGGATTGCTCGCGCACTATTATCCGGAACGCGAAGGCGACCGGGCGCTTGTCGAACGCGTGCTGGTAAGGCTGCGGCAACCCGGATCCAGTTTGTTCCAGTCGCTCGAACCCGCGCCGGAACGGGCCTTCGTGGCCGGATTGCGGCAGCACGTGCTGCGCGCGGTGGAGGCCGATCGCGCCAGCGCGGCGCCCGACGTGGCCATCGAAATCGAGGCGCTGGGCGCGGCGTTGGAGCCGTTCACGCTCACCGAGAAACAGGTGGCCTGGTTCGAAACCATGCGCTACAGCGAGGCGGATACCGGCCGCATGCTGCGCATGTCGCCCGAAACGGCGGAGAAGATCCGCGCGCGCGCCGCCGAGTTGGTTCGCAGCGGCGTGGATGCGTGGCGCAGCACGCTGCTTGCCGACAACGGTGCGCTGCTGGGCCAAGCTGCCGGCGAACGATCCACGAAGGACTGCGTGGGGGCCAAAGCCTTCTTCGATGTGATCGACGGGCGCGCCACCTGGCGCGGCCGCGAGGAAATGGAGCGCCACGTGAAAGGCTGCTGGCATTGCCTGGATCATTACTGCCGCCTGCTGGAAGTGGTGGACGCGCTGCGCGCCTCGAAGCCGCTGCCTGAAGCCGAGGCGGAAGGCTATCGGCGCCTGCTGGGAATCGAGGTTCCCAAGCGTTCGTTTTGGAAGCGCTAGATTGAGGATGCTTTGCTGAATCCGCGTTCATCTGCGTTCATCAGCGGCCAATTATAAATGCGTCCCTATATCCGATAATTCCCGGAACCAAAAAGTCTTGGCCGCTGATGAACGCAGATGAACGCGGATTTCCGGATTCGCTGGCCGAGTGGAGCGTTAGCGCGGAGTCCGCGTCAGCCTGAGGGCAATACCCTCGCGGAACTCGGGCGACAGCAGGATTTTGTCTCCGCCCCGGTGACGGAAGCGCTCCGGCCGCGCGATGGCGCCGGTTTCGACGTCGATCCAACCGCCGGTGTATTCGCCCGCTGGTAGATCGAGCGTCACTTCGCTCGGGCCACTGCCGTCGAAATACACGTCATACTCGCGTCCCGGACTGGAGAGGGCGCGCGCGTAAACTCCCGCCGCGTGCTTCACCGTGCGCGCGTCCGGCGCCAGATCCTCCAGCGGCAGCTTTTGCAGAAACTCGCTCAGGATTCGTAACTGCCGCCGCAGCGCCGGGCTTCCGCCTCCGGGACCATTCGGCTCGGTGTCGCTGCCATCTTCGTGGCCGGCGCTAAACGAATAGTCGAGGCTGTCGAAGACGCTGCCGCCCGACAACATGAAGTTCCACGCCTGCCGCAGATATGGCGCGTCGCCGCGGCCGAGGAAGCCCGTTTCGTCGTAAGAGATAGCCTTCCCGAGTCCGTAATTCAGCAGGACGGCATCCGGGAAGGCGTAATGGAAATTCACGATGCTCACGCCCGGCACAAGCCGCCGCACGGGAAACCTGAAATTGCAGTAGTTCTGCGCGATCAAGTGACGGTTCGGCAGTGTGCTTTCCTCGTTCGCGATCCATTCGGCGACGCGCGCCTGCCACGCGATGGAAAGATCGTCCGCCACGTCGACCGAGTTCGGATATGTGTCGCGCGCTGGCAACTGCAAATACGGGTTCACCACATCGGCAAGCACGGCGCGGTCCGACCACGGCTCATTCTGGATTTCAAAAATCACGTTGTCGAATGCGTTCGCTTCCCGAACCAGCTTGCGCGCGTAGCGCTCCTGGCGCGCCAGGATGTTGCCGTTTTCCAAGGTGTGGAGCTTCTTCCAATCGATGAGGTCCGTGCGGTTGACGTTGTTCACCGGATTCAGGGCGCTGATCTTCCACTGCATCTCCTGGTAGTGCGAGGAAAACAGCGTGACTTCCACCACGATGCCCCGCTGGGCCGCTTCGGACAGGAAGTCGCGAAAGCGCGTAAAGAATTCCGGGTTCCAGCGATCCAGGTCGAATTTGTTTCCGCCGCCCTCATAGCCGGGCGTGTCGCTGCGCGTCCAGGGCGCCACGAATCGTCCCGGCGCGGGCGCCAGCGTGTTCCGTTTGATCCCGAACGACTGCGCGGGCACCTCCCGGTAGCTGCCCCCGAACAGGCGCGTGTAATTCATCCCCTCGGCCGCCAGAGTTGCCAGGTAGCGATGGTAATCGAAGTCCGCGTTCATCACCGAGCCGTAGTGTTCGGCGCTGGTGACGAGCGCGACGGCCTTTCCGCGGAACAGGAAATAGTGCGGATTTCTGGGGTGCAGACGGATTGGCTGCGCCGGCGCGGCGGAAAGGGCGAGCGCCAGCAGCGCGGCGGCGCAGGTGGTGCTGGTCATGGTCACCTTACTGGCGATTCTACCTGATGCATCGCACTTCTTGGTGCGCATCGGGGGCTGACGGGAAGTCGGCGTCGTGGCCGTTCCGCCTCGGCAGGTTCCGCCCGGCGCAAAGAGCCGCCTAAAGTGGCTTTGGACAAGGCGCGAGGGCCGTCCGTGCCGGCTAACGAAACCGAATTCGGGCTGCACCGACCACAGTCAGTCTGCCGGCGAGATCCATCTGCAGCAGCTCCGCAAGCCTTGTCCGCACGAAGGCCATGACCGCCCGCCGGCCGGACGTGTCCGGCCGAAACAGAACCACGCCGGCATGTTGGCTGGCCGGAAACCGGCGAACATCCGCGATGCCTTTGTCGAGAGTGAACAGAATGCGACCCGAGGCGCGCGCGGCCTCCACGACTTCGGGGTCTATCGCTCCGGCAAGGCCCTCGCCATTAGACCGTATCGGCGTCGTGTCCGAGCTGGCGGAGATCGTCAGCGAGACTCCGTGGGAAGATTCTCGTCGATCTTGAAGTTCATTTCACTCGAAGCGGGACCAGGCTTTCTTCGTGAGCAAGCTCCGCCGCGTAAGCGAGCGCCGCTTCCAAATGCTCGGCCTGGAGAGAGGGATAGCTGCGCAGGATCTCTTCCCTGGTGGAACCCTCGGCGAGATTATCAAGAATGACGGTTACCGGGATCCGCGTTCCCGCGGCGCAGATCTCACCGCCGCAGACCTCCGGGTTGCTGCCGAGGAAATCCTGCCAGATGATCATGCCTTCATTCTACGCCCCGCCGGTGGAAGTCCCGGCGGGCTGAACCACACGGAAGGACTCGCGGGCTATTTCCCACTCCTCTTCGGTGTGCACGACGAGCGCGCGCACGGCCGAATCGGGCGCGGCGATATCCGCATCCGGCGGGGATTGCGCGTTCTTCGCCTCGTCCAGCCGGACGCCCAGGAACGCAAAAGCTTCGACAGCCTGGGCGCGCACCTGCGGGGAGTTCTCGCCGACTCCGGCGGTGAAGACCAGCGCGTCGAGGCCGCCCAGGCTGGCGAGCATGGCGCCGATCTCCGAGCGCAACCGGTGCACGTAGATATCGAACGCCAGTTGCGCGCGCGCATTGGCGCCGTCAATGGCCGCCAGCACGGCGCGCATATCGCCGGAGACGCCGGAAACTCCGCGCAGTCCGGACTCCTTGTTCAGTACGCGGTCCAATTCCGCGGCGCTGTAGCCGCGATGGCGCACCAGATGAATGATAATGCCCGGGTCGACGGTGCCCGAGCGCGTGCCCATCATCAGGCCTTCGAGCGGCGTGAAGCCCATGGTGGTATCGATGCTCAAACCATCGCGGATGGCCGCCAGGGAGCAGCCGTTGCCCAGGTGGCAGGTAATCATGCGCAACGACGCAAGATCCTTGCCCAGAATCGCGGCTGCCCGGCGCGACGTGTATTGGTGGCTGATGCCGTGGAATCCGTAGCGGCGGATGCCCTGGCCGAGCCATTCGTAGGGTCCGGGATACACGTAAGCCGGCGGCGGCAGGCTGGCGTGGAACGCGGTGTCGAAGACGGCCACTTGCACGGCGTCCGGGCCCAGAATACGTTCCATGGATTCGATGGCTTCCAGTTCCAGGCGGTTGTGCTCGGGGGCGAAGCTGGCCATTTTGGCGATGCCCGCGCGCACCTCCGGCGTGATGCGCGTGCTTTCGCGAAAGGCGCGTCCGCCGTGCACCACGCGGTGTCCGGCCACGTGGATCTCGCTGCGATCGGGCAGCATCTCCATGAGCGGAGCGAGGGAGTCCAGCGGCGACTTCACCGGAACGCTGCGGTTCGAGACCGCGCCGGCCGCTTTGATTTGGATTTCGGCCGTGCCCGGGTGGCGTTCCCAATCCACGTGCGCTTCCCAAAGCGGGTTGGGAGCGGCGGAGCCTTCGTGGCCGGTGACGTCGAACAGGCTGCTCTTGAAGCTGCTGGAACCGCCGTTGATGGCTAGGATTTTCATGGTTGGCTCGAAGAAAGACAGGCCAGGAGGCCTGTCCTACATCAGTAGGGCCACTTCCAGTCGCGGATCTCCGGCATATCGTCGCCGTGAATGGCGATGTATCTCTTATGTTCGATCAGCTTGTTGCGCAAATCCTGTTTGATGTGCGCGGCGACATCGCGCAGGCGCGGCACGCGGTCGATCACGTCGCCGGCCAGGTGGAAGCGATCCAGGTCGTTCAGCACGGTCATGTCGAAGGGCGTGGTGGTGGTGCCATTTTCCTTGTAGCCGCGCACGTGCAGGTTGGCGTGATTCGTGCGCCGGTAAGTCAGCCGGTGAATCAGCCACGGATATCCGTGGAAGGCGAAAACCACGGGCTTGTCCGCGGTGAAGAGCGAATCGAATTCGCTGTCCGGAAGGCCGTGCGGATGCTCGGTGGAGGGCTGCAACACCATGAGGTCCACTACGTTGACCACGCGAATTTTCAGATCCGGCAGATTGCGCCGCAGCAGGTCGACGGCGGCCAGCGTCTCCAGCGTGGGGACGTCGCCGCAGCAGGCCATCACCACATCCGGTTCGACGCCTTTGTCCGTGCTGGCCCATTCCCAGATGCCGATGCCCGTGGTGCAGTGCTCGATGGCGGATTCCATGTCCAGATATTGCAGCGCGGGCTGCTTGCCGGCCACGATCACGTTGACATAGTTCCGGCTGCGCAGGCAATGATCGGTGACCGAGAGCAGCGTGTTCGCGTCGGGCGGCAGATAGACGCGCACGACGCCCGCCTTCTTGTTGACTACGTGATCGATAAAGCCGGGGTCCTGATGGCTGAAGCCGTTGTGGTCCTGCCGCCAGACGTGCGAAGTGAGCAGGTAATTAAGCGATGCGATGGGCCGCCGCCAGGGAATGCGATGCGTCGACTCCAGCCACTTGGCGTGCTGGTTGAACATGGAATCGACGATGTGGATGAAGGCTTCGTAACAGGAGAAGAAGCCGTGGCGGCCCGTCAGCAAATAGCCTTCCAGCCACCCTTGGCACATGTTTTCGCTGAGCACTTCCATGACGCGGCCATCCGCGGCAACATGGTCGTCATAGGCGAATACCTCCGCGGTGGAGCAGCGGTTGGTGACTTCAAACAACGCGTCCAGACGATTCGAGGAGGTCTCGTCCGGCCCCACCACGCGGAAGTTCGCGGCATCCTGGTTGAGCTTCATCACGTCGCGCAGCATGCGGCCCATTACGCGCGTGGCTTCCGCCGCGATCGTGCCGGGCTTGGGCACGTCCACCGCGTACTCGCAGAAATCGGGCATCTTCAGATCGCGCAGGAGCAGGCCGCCGTTGGCGTATGGGTTGTCGCCCATGCGCCGCTTGCCGGGGGGCGCGAGTTCCTGCAACTCCGGAATGAGTGCGCCATTGGCGTCGAACAATTCTTCGGGCCGGTAGCTTTTCATCCAGTCTTCCAGCATCTGCAGATGGGCGGGCTTGGTGGCCAACTCGGTGAGCGGCACCTGGTGCGCGCGGAAAGTCCCTTCGATTTGGACGCCGTCCACCACCTTAGGTCCGGTCCAGCCTTTGGGGGTGCGCAGCACGATCATGGGCCAGCGCGGGCGCTTGGTGAAGCCGCGGGTCCGGGCATCCTGCTGGATGGCCCGGATCTGCGCGAGGGCTTGATCGAATGCGACGGCCATGAGCTGGTGCATGGTGTCCGGGTCGTCGCCTTCGACGAAAAGCGGCTCGTGGCCGTAGCCGTGAAAGAGCTCCGTCAACTCTTCCCGCGGCAGACGCGCCAGCACGGTGGGACCGGCGATCTTGTAGCCGTTCAAGTGCAGGACGGGAAGCACCGCGCCGTCGCGCGCAGGATTCAGGAATTTGTTGGAGTGCCAACTGGCGGCCAGCGATCCGGTTTCAGCTTCGCCATCGCCCACCACGCAGCACGCCAGCAGGTCCGGATTGTCGAACACGGCGCCGTACGCGTGCAGCAGCGAGTATCCCAGTTCCCCGCCCTCGTTTATGGAGCCGGGGGTCTCGGGCGCGGCGTGGCTGGGGATGCCGCCCGGAAACGAAAACTGCTTGAAAAGGCGCCGCATGCCTTCCGCGTCGCGCGAGATGTTCGGGTAATATTCGCTGTAGGTGCCTTCCAGGTACGTGTTGGCCACCAGTCCCGGACCGCCATGGCCGGGTCCCGCGATGTAGATCATGTTCAGATCCTGCTGGCGGATCAGGCGATTGCAGTGCACGTAGACGAAATTGAGCCCGGGCGTTGTGCCCCAGTGGCCCAGCAGGCGCGGTTTGATGTGCTCGATCCTGAGCGGCTCCCGTAGCAGCGGGTTGTCGTAAAGGTAGATCTGGCCCACCGACAGATAGTTCGCGGCGCGCCAGTAGGCGTTCATTTTGCGCAGTTCTTCGGGGGATAGGGGACCGGCCATGGCAACTCCATAGATCCAGAATCGCAGAAAATGGTTGCGATTGCGTTACAGCGGGCGCGAAAGGTGATGGATCATCCGGGTTGGCAATGCAGGTGATCCTTCATTAACTAAAGACAGCATGTAATTCGCGAGTTAACTAGCGTTAGCATTGCATTACTGGCGCTGAGTATTAACGACGCCTCCGAGGAGTTTTGTATGAACACGTTCGCAGAAAACCGTGCGACCATTCTGATTGTGGACGACGATCCGGGGGTACTGGTCCTTATTCAGAGCATCCTCATAGCTGCGGATTACCGCGTATTGCTCGCCTCCGAGCGCGCAGACGCCGTCCGCATGGCCCGGCAGAAACATCTTCACATTGACTTGGTCTTGCTGGATGTGCGAGTTCCCGGCGTGTCGGGAACCGAGTTGGCGGACGAGATTTTATCCGTTCGACCGAATATTCCGGTGCTTTGGATGTCCGGTTTTGTCGACGACGAGTTCATCCGCGTGAAATTATTCGATGGGTATGCGGGATTCCTGACCAAGCCGTTTCACCGCGACGGCCTGCTGCTGGCGGCGCGGCAGGCCATTGAGGCAGCCCGGTCGAGCGCTTGGACGCCAGGACATCCGGGTGAAAAGGTGTTGACGGCGGGCGCCCGGCCCTAATCCACCTGGGTGCCCAGCAGCGGGGTGGCGCCGGTCGAGGGCTGGTTGGCGACGGCTGGACGCGCGGGCGTCCCCTTTTCGGAAAGTCGACGCCGTCCACCTCAGGAGAAGCTGGGCCAGAACGGCCGGCGATTCCACCAGCACTACTTCCGATTCAGTTACCGGCATGCGCGCTGCATAACCAATGAGCGCAGGCCTCCTTGGTCCGTTGAAATGCCGGCCATGGCGAGATTATGAAGGCCTTGGAGGGCCAGCTCAAAGCGGTCTTTGGCGCCGGCCTTCTGAAAAAGACGAGACATGTAAACCTTGACGGTGCCTTCCGCAAGGCCTAGTTCGCGGGAGATTTCCTTATTCTTGAGGCCCCGCGTCAACATGCCGACCAATTGGCTCTCCCGCCGCGAGAGCGCCACGCGCCGAACGGCGCTAAAGCTGTCCATGAGGCTCTTTTCGAACCAAAGTTCGCCGGAAGAGACTCGGTGAAGACACTGCAGATGCGCCTCCAACGGCAACGCCTTGCGGAGGACGCCGCGTATGCCGATGGTCAGCGCCTGCAAGGCGAAATCGCCGCCAATCGTGTCGGTCCACAGGATCAGCTTAGATTCCGGCGCCAGGTCCTGCAGTTCGTGGAGCGCGGCCGGCGTGATCTCGAGCGTCAAGTCCAGTACGGCTAAGTCGGGATTCTCTTTGGCCAGACTATCTTTCAGGGCGGCTAGGTTCGAGCAACAGGCGATTAATTCAAGTGCCGGGTCGGCGGCGATCAAACTCTCCAGCCCCCTGGCCAGGACCGGCTGGTCCGAATAAACAATGACACGCACCATTCCGTCTTCTGTGCCTCGCAATCGCTGAATCGAATTCCTGAATAGATCGGTCGGCGAACCTTTCGCGCCATTGTTGCCGCGGCCAGGTCCCTAGCCTTTTGCCGTGGCGTCGCCCTGGGCCGCCGCCAGCAGCCGGCGAATGCGTATGCGCAAGCGCCTGGCCTCATTCAATACCTTGTTCATCTCCATGTGCAATTCCCGGCTGGCTAGAGGGCGATTGCAGCCGGTCCGGTCTTCGAGTATCGTCATCGCGCCTCCGCAAGGGTGGAATTGTGCCTGACTACGAGGTGGCCGTAATACGCCGGATCGGCGAATTTGTCCTTGAATATCCGGTCCCAGCGGGCGTTGCTCAGGCACCACTCGCACTGCCCGCATTTGCAATACCGGCGTCGCTCGGGGCGGAAAAGGCCATCCCTCTTGTTGACCGGGACGCGCCCTCCCGAAGCCCTGGCTCCTCCGCGCGCCACGGTCCGCTGCGGGGCGGGCTGCGGGGAGGCCACCGCAACCGCAGGAGCCGCCGGCGGCATTTTGACCGGCGTATGCATACGGAGCAGCTTGGACAGAGCCTCCTCTACCATCTGCTGGTCACGCTGGCACTGTAAAGAGCGCAGGCCGCGCGAACTGGCCAAGTGAGCAAGGACGCCGACGAGATCTGCGGTCGACGCCAAGAAATCTTCGGGAACGAAGCTGATTGGATCTGTTAGCCCATTCATAGTTAGCTCGCGAAAGCCGGCATAATTTGGCGGCGACACGTAGTCGTCGCCAGTTAACTAAGGAAAACTCTTAGGACTATTAAGGGATTGGCGGTAGCCGGTATTAACTATGGACCTTAGGCGGGAAGTTGTCAAGGCGATAATCGGGTTTAATCGTCTGAAAACAAAGATTATCCGAACGGGACCGTTCACTTCTATATGAACGCTACCGGACAAAACGCCGGGGAGCTAAAAGGTCAGAAATGAGCGCGGCTGCTCCTTTGAACGGCCGGAAGCAGCGAATCGTATGCCGTGAGGATGGCTCGATAGCAGGCGCAAGAGGTTGACTCCAGACCCGCCCGGTCAATGACCGTCACTTTTCCCCGCACGTATCCGATAAACCCGGCCTTCTTCAGCATTCCCGTCGCTAGATTTACGGTGGCCCTCCGCACGCCGAGCATATGCGAAAGAAATTCCTGCGTGAGCGGAAAGGTATCCTGGCCGGCGCGATCGTGAGTCATCAACAGCCAGCGGGCGCAACGTTCTTCCATGCTGTGGATCCGGTTACAGGCTGCTCCATATAGTATCTGCCGCATGAGCGCGTAGAAATGCCGATGGATCAGTTTCTGCACTGGCGGCCGGCTCTCGAGCAGTTTCCGGAAAGCACTGGCTTCGATCCGCACCGCGGCGCCAGGTAGCTGAACGAGATTCAGCCCCATCGCTCCTTGTGCTTGAATCAGCTCTGAGGCTCCCACGACTCCCTCATTGCCGATGGTGGCCATTTCCACCTGCGGCCTGCCATCCGTGGTGACCAACAGCGAGACCATGCAGGATAAAGGGAAGTAAACGGCGTCGATATTTCCGTCTTGGCGAACCAGCCGCGTGCGGAATTTCAAAGAAACGACCTTGGCGTCCAGCATCAATACGTCATAGTCTTCCCGTTCCAGACTGGCTAGCAGACGGTTCGAGGCAGGGTCGGCATTCCGCGGTTTCTCCTTTGGCATGTTGTTCCTCGTAGGGATCTCCTGCGTCCTTTGAACACCGCCGCGGGAATTCACTACGCCTCCCAAGCCGCGCTTTCCCAATCGGCTCCCGAATCCAGTCCTTCCAGCCTGACGCCCCGCTCATCGATATTGCAATGGAAGGGCCAATGGTTTGGCGCCCCGTCTCAGAGACCAGTCGCGCACCTGCTCGTGACCGCTCATACCGGCTTGAATAGCTACGGAATGAATTGGGACTTGGCTCCGCGTTAGAAACAGGACGGCGTCCTGCGCGTCATTTGTCAGCAGCACCCGATTTCCCTTGCGGGCAAGAACCCCCTGGGCCAGGGCCAGGATGCGCAAGTCGCCGGCAACCACCAGAACGGTGGGTTCCACCGAATTCCCGGGCTGAGCGTGCATTACGGTCGCTTCTTTTCAACAGCACAGGCGGTGCCCCTGCCGTTTCAATTTTAGCTACCAGAGAAGTAGCAGATTCCGGTCATTCTGTCTGGTCAAAATTGCTCACCGATTTGGGATAATCGAGGGAACGAGCGGTGTCTTGCCCTACGTGGAACTAAGATAATCCCTATGGAATCAGAGATATCCTTGATAAGGATACTCCATATGCTTCCCATAAGAGATATTTGATCGCAAACGTAAGGAATTGCACAATGTTATCCAAGAACGCCATAGGAATCTGTTTTTCGGTTTAGTTTGAGCGCTCACGGCACAGCGCTTCCATGCGGCACCGCAGATTCAACGGCAGCTTCACGCGACTGGCTTGGCTGCGATTTTGCCGGCGAGCCGTACCAGCGACGTCTCTTTTCGCCATACATTTGCGCGTCGGCGAATCTCACCAATGGGTCCGGCCGGTCTCCGTCAAGCGGCCAGATGGCGATCCCCACGCAGGCCGTAACCGAAAGCCGTTGGTGATTCGAGTAGATGGGCTCGCGCAGCGCCGCCGCGATCTTATCCGCAATCTGTGCGGCGTCCTCTCTGCTGCCCAGCAACGGCAGCAGCACCACAAACTCATCGCCTCCGATGCGCGCGACCGTATCTCCGCGGCGTACGCCGTCGATCAAGCGCTTGGCGGCTTCCTGCAAAACCACATCCCCGGCAGCGTGACCATGCGCATCGTTGATTTGTTTGAAGCCGTCGAGATCCATATAGAGCACGCCCAGCAGGCCTCCGGCGCGCGAGGCCCGCACAATCTCGGCTTCCAGCTTTTCGTAAAGCAGCGCCCGGTTGGGCAGCCCGGTCAGACCATCGTGCTGCGCGCGGTAGGACAACTGGTCGTGCAGCCGCCGCCGCTCCAGGGCCAGCGCGGCGACATTGCACCATGGGCCGAGCTGCGGGCTGGGCGCATTCGCGGCGCGCTTCTCATTCCGGAAGAACGCGGCGATCACACCGGCGGTGGCGGCGTCCACTTCGATGGGCGCCGAGCAGAACGCCCGGAAACGCGCGCTGGGCTGTGAATCGATGAAGTCCGCCCACGCCGGATCGGCGGAGAACTGTTCGGGTGAGCCGAACTCGGGACTGAACGAAACCGTGCGCAGGTCGATCCGGCCCAAGGCTTCCAGCCAGCCGGCGGGCAGGGCGGGCACTGCGCAAACCCGCGGGCCATGCTGCGCCCCCAGCAGGATCGCGCAAACCGCGCCCTCGCAGTGCAGGGCCACGGCTTCGGCGATGTGGTCGACGATCAAATCCACCGGCTGGTCCCGGGCGATCAGTTCGAGGATGCGATTACTGTCCAGTTCCAGGGCCTCCGCCTCACACGCTTTCCCCAGCGCGTCGCGGGTGGTCTGATGCGCGGCCTGCAATTGAACCGTTTGGGCGCGCAGGGCGAATGTTTGGGCCCGGACCCGCTTGCGGAGGAGCGCGGCCCAAGCCAAGGCGGCGATCAGCAGTAGCGCGGCTCCCGCCAGGATCGGGAGCACTCGGTCCGCCGTTAACCAGGGTGGCCGGCCCAGGATGACGACATCCGCCGGGGACCGCAGCAGCAGCCGGTATGTCCGCGGCGGGATCAAGTCGTAGGATGGCTGGGTTTCCACGGAGCAGATCCCGGTCAAGCGCAGGCGCGTGCCGGACGGCAAGGGTTGCGCCGCTCCGCGGACAGGGAGATTCGCGTTGAAGATGATTTCACCGGATGCCACCGCCAGGATCTGCTCCGCCGGCAGTTGCAACTGGTCTACGAGGGTACCCTCGATCTGCACCAGTTCGCCGTCGAGGTCCCTTTTCGTGGCCTCCTGGGCGGTGACGCGCAGCGGCGCGGGCGGCGCGCCGGATTGCAATCGCCGTACCCGCGCTCCGCGCAACGCAGGGCCGAATCCGGCGATTTCCGGGAAGCCCACGACATCCACTAGATCGCCCGCCGCCAATGCCACCGCGTCGTGATCCTGGATCATCACGCCGCCGGTCGAATCGCGGATCCAGGTTGGCCCCGAAAGACTCGCGTAGGTTACCGTTCCCCGCAGCCGCACGCGATGTCCCCTGTCGGGCACCCGCGAGAATCGCAGGAGGTCCGTAACGGGGGTTGCAGGCATGGAGAAGGGATCCGGGGAAGCCGCCCGCAGCACGCGGATGCATTCCGCTCCGGGCACGTACATCTGGATGCCCAGCATTTGAAGTTTCCCGTTGAAAAGCGCGCCGCATACGCCGCGCAGTTTCACTTCGGCGTCCACCAGGTGCGCCAGGGAGCCGGCCGAGGCCAGCACGTGAGCTTTGTACGTATCCTTGCCCCAGGCCAGCGTGAGCACGGTGTCCCCCTTCCCCTGCGCGACGTGCTGGACAATTCCCCCTACTTCGATCCAGCGGCAGTCCTCGCGGCCTAAACTCGCGCTTTCGAAGCTCGCGGTTTCGGGCGCCGGCAAACCAGAGTGGCCGAGGACGTCGATCCAGGCGTTAGCCACGTCCGGAGCAAAATCGGCGATGGTCACTCCGGCGACCTCCACGTCGTCCCCCGCGCGCATGGACACTTTTTCGTGGCCGGTTACTTCGACAAAAATGCCATCGCTGCGATCCTGCACAAACAGGAGGTGGTTGGCGGCATCGAAGTAGGTCACCACGGCGCGCAAACGAACCGGGTATGCGCGTTGGGCGGCGGCCGGCGGCAAATGGTGCACTTGGAGCGCGGTGGTCAATGTGGAACCCGGAGCGGGGGTATGTTCCCAGTCTCCGCTTTCGGCGGGCTGGGCGCGGCCGCAACTCGCCAGCGCGGCCACAGCCAGCAGCGCGCATTGGCTCCTAGTGGCGGGGCGCGGGCGGCGGGCCGGCCGGCGCGAAATACCTCGCCGGGTATTTCCGCTAACGACTGTCCGGAGTGCGCAAAACACCTGCCCCTTAATCGGCACAACGGTTTCAAGTCTGTATTGCGGGTTTATTACCGATTCTGAATTCAAGTGACAAGTGCTTTGTTTTTGTGTTGTTTAGAGGCTATTTGATTAGATATCCAAGGAGAAGGTGAATTAGATTAGCACCTGCGTCTATAATCGGAAGCGTCGTGGTGTGCCGATCATGCTCCTGAATCCGAATGCGTCCGCACCGGGGATTGGGCTGGGCAGCACCGGGGCTGCGTTCGGTCTTTCCAGCCGCCGCTTTACCGGCAGGTTAATCAAGGCATCCCTGGGGTGTGGGGTGGCTTGGTTTGCTTATCAACTTGCCATCGAAATTGGATCTCATCGCACCTTGCAGCAGTCCTCCGCCGCCACCATCGCGTTCCTGGCGCTGGCCCTGACGGTGGCTGCGTACGTGGCCATGCGCCAACAGGCGGATCTAGCCGGGCGAACGCGCACCCCATCCGGCCGGGAACCGGGCGCGGAAGTCGGAGAAGCCGGATTGGTGGGCGCGCTCGAAGAGGCGTCCGACGCGGTGGTGATCACCGACGGCGAAGGCAACATTCAGTACGTCAATCCCGCCTACACCAAGATGACGGGCTACGGCGCCGGGGAAGTCATCGGCCATAATCCGCAACGCGGGAAGCCGGGCCTGGGTCCCGCATTCCACCGGCAAGTGGAGGAGGCCGTCGGCGCTGGAAAGGTCTGGCGCGGCGAGGTCCCCAACCGGCGCAAGGACGGTTCCTCTTATATGGAAAATATTACCGTCGCGCCGGTGCGGGACGCCGGCGGCGGCGTTCAAAGATACATTGCGATCCGGCGGGACATGACCGCCCACCATACGGCGAACGAAGCCAAGGCGTTTCTGGCTTCCATCGTGGAGTCTTCCGAAGACGCCATTATGAGCAGCACTCCGGAAGGCGTCATCCTGAGCTGGAACCGCGGCGCGGAGCAGCTCTACGGATACCCGGCGGAAGAAGTAGTGGGGAAGCCGGTCTCCATATTGGCCCCCGGCGACCAGCGGGCCAGCCTGAAATGGATCTCGGACAAACTGCAGCGCGGCGAGAGCGTGGGCCAGTTCGAAGGCGTGGGTCTGACCAAGGATGGCAAGCGGGTCGATATTTCGATTTCCGCCTGTCCGATACGGAATGCGGACGGACAGATCACCGCGCGCGCCGCCATCATGCGCGACATCACCGCGAGGGTACAGGCGCAAGAGGCCAGGGCCTTGCTGGCGTCCATTGTGGATTCGGCTGACGACGCCATCTTCGGCGTCGCGCTGGATGGCGCGATCCTCAGTTGGAATAAGGGCGCCGAGCGCATGTTCGGCTACCGCGCCGACGAAATTTTGGGAAAGCCCCTCGCCATCCTGCAGCCGACGCCGGCGCCCGCCGCCGGCGAAGCCTCTCAGCTTCCGGACAGAATCGGCCGGGGGGAAACCGTCTCGCAATTGGAAACGGTCACGGTGAACCGCGACGGCGGCCAAATGGACGTTTCTCTTACTATGTCTCCGGTGCGGAACGCCGCCGGGAAGGTTGTGGGATCGTCCACCATCGCGCGCGACATCAGCCGCCGGCGGCGGGACCGGGAGGCCCTCCGGCAAAGCGAGGAGAAGTACAGGTCGCTGGTCGCCAACCTTCCCGAAGTGGTGTGGGTGGCGGACGGGGCCGCCCAACCGGTCTTCGTCAGCTCCAACTGCGAGGGGTTAAGCGGATACACGCCGGAGGAGATCTGTCAACCGGGGCTGTGGATGGGCCGGATCCATCTCGAGGACCAGCCCCGAGCCGCGGCCGCGCAGCGGGCAGTTTTCGAAAAGAATGAGCCGTACGACATCGAATACCGCTTTCTGCGGAAGGACGGGCAATGGATCTGGCTCCACAGCCGCGGCGTGAACGCCCATGAACGCGACGGGAAATGTTACTGGGAGGGGCTGCTCTCGGACATCACCGAGCGGAAGCGGATGGAGCAGACGCTGGCGCACCAGTCCACGCACGACCTTTTGACCGGCCTTCCCAATCGCGCCGTGTTCGAAGGCCGGTTTCGCCAGGCGCTGGCGCGCGCCCGCCGGCAGAGCGGCATGGCCGCGCTTCTCTATCTGGACCTGGACCGTTTCAAACGCATCAACGACACGCTGGGGCACATGGCCGGGGACACTTTGATCCAATTGGCGGCCGAGCGGCTGAACGGATGCCTGCGGCAGTGCGAGACGCTCTCGCGCAGCGGCGGCGACCGGTTCATGCTGGTCCTCGGCGATGTGGGCGCGCCGCAAGACGCCGTGCGCGTGGCGGAACGGATTCTGCAGACTCTGGCGGCGCCGTTTTCGGTGAAGGGCAACGAGGTTTTTCTGGGCGCCAGCATCGGCATTGCGATTTACCCGCGGGACGGCGAGGATCCGGCGGCCTTGCAGCGGGCGGCGGACAGGGCCCTGCAGACGGCCAAGCGCCAGGGCAAGCGGCGCATTCAGTTGTCCAACCCGGAAATCGGCCAGGAGGCCGACCGCCGCCTGGATATCGAGACCGAACTGCACCATGCCTTGGAGCGCGACGAAATATCGGTGCATTACCAGCCGCAATTCGATCTGTCCACCGGCCGCGTGGCCGGATTGGAGGCGCTGGTGCGCTGGGAAAACCCGAAGTTCGGACGAGTTCCGGCGAACGTCCTGGTACCGATAGCGGAAGAAAGCGGGCTGATCGTGCCCATCGGCGCGCGCGTGCTGCACGACGCCTGCCGCCAGGGCAAGTTGTGGCGGGACGCCGGCTATGGACCCTTTCAGGTGGCCGTGAATACTTCAGCCGTGCAATTCGCGCGGGGCGATCTGGCCGAGATCGTGGCGGCCACGCTCGCGGAGACCGGCCTGGAGGCGTCGCACCTGGACCTGGAAGTCACCGAGAGTGTGATCATGCAGGATATCCGGGAAACTGCCCGGCAACTCAAGGAACTGAAGAAACTGGGGGTGAGCGTTTCGCTGGACGACTTTGGGACCGGCTATTCCTCCTTGAGCTACCTGGAGGAACTGCCCATCGACAATCTCAAGATCGACCGCAAATTCGTGCAGCGGATGAACAGCGCGGACAACACCCGCACGCTGGTGCAATCCATCGTGGGTCTGGCGCACGGGCTGGGCATGCGGGCGGTGGCCGAGGGCGTGGAAACCGGCGAGCAGCTCGAACAGCTCAAAGCCATGGGGTGCGACCGGGCGCAAAGCTTTATGCTGGGAGGACCCGCCCCGGCGTTGTGCATTCAGGCGTTGTTGGCGGCGCGCGCCAGACAGGCCGCGTAGGACAGGCCTCCTGGCCTGTCCCTTCTCTGTGTCACAAACGCGGCACGGACAGGCCGGGAGGCCTATCCCACCTACTGCCAGACTACGTTCAGGCCCTGGATGAAGTGATAGACGATATACAACGCATCCAAGCCGGTCGGCAGGGTCAGGTCTGCCGGACAAGTGGTGCTGGTGGCGCTGGTGCTGCTGCACGTGACGCCGGCGGGCCCCACCAGCAACTCGCCAGGAGGCACGAACGCCGTGCTGTTGGCGGTGGAGGGTAGCGTCTCCAGCACATAAGCCGGAATCGAGAACGACCCGGTTTGAGCGGACGCGATACATTCCACCAGCACGCCGGGCGTGCCGGCGGAGGGCTCCACGCCCGATTGGAGCGTGGAAGCGATAGCCGTGATGTCCACGAAACCGTTGGGATCGCCGCCAGTCCAGGTGATCTGTAGAGGCGTCTGGCGCGATACCTGACCGGTCACGCCGCTCTGATCCCACTTGAAGGACGCGGCGGCTGGCGTTACGGTGATGGGCGCCGCAAACGCACCCACGTTCGCGCCCCCCGGACCGGTCACCGTGTAGACTCCCGGCGAGATGGCGAAAGTGGGCGTCAGAAAGAACGGAGTGCAATTGTCGGTGCTGGTGGTGGGGCAAGCGCCAGAGGTCAGCTCGGTTACCAGCTCGCCGATGGTTTCGCCGCCTACCAGGCCGGTCTTCAGGGTCAGGTTGCCAGCCGGCTGCGCGCCGTACGCGCTGGTGTTCTTGGCTATGGCTTGCGTTCCGTTCGGTCCCTTTATGCTCAAGCTGGCTCCGGCATCCAGGGACGTCACCTGGGCCAGTCCATAATCGGCGGGCGGCGGGAATTGCAGGAACTGGCTCACCGTGCAGGAGCCCACCGATGGCGACAAGGTGAAGCCCTGGAAAGTATTCAAAGCTCCCGCCTTGAAGGTGCCGATTTCCGCGGTCACGGTGTCGTTGTCCCATGCAGCGTTTTCAAGCGCGGTGGTCACAAATAAGTAGTCGCTAAAGAGGATGATGCCGCCGATGTTTGCCTGGCCTTTGCTCTGTACCACGGACGCAATATCGTTGTAATTGATGCCATCCGCGTCCTGGCAAACGTCGCCGTGGGGATCGACCGCCATGCTGGTGAAGTTTCCCACCACGGAGCCGGTCGCGGAGCTGGTCTCGACGGCCACCGGCACGTAACAGCCTGGTTCCACCGGCGGCACAATGAAGTCGATCTGATCCTCCGCGGTATAGCCCGAGCGGCCGGCGTAAGTAACGCTGGCCTGCTGCCCGCCCACCCACACCGTCACGGGGCAATTCGCGGCGGTCGCGCATAAATTGACCTGCGCAGGGGCAGCGGACTGCTCGGTGGAGACGTCCGGCGCGGCGCCCAAGCCGGTGCCCCAAATCGTCACATATTGCCCCGGCTCGATGGTATTGAAGGGCGTCAGCAGTTGGTAGTTGACGGCATTGGTGAAGATGCCCGGACCCGAGCCGGCTTCGTTCCACGCGAACGTGCCAAACGATCTCGCCGCTACGGTGATGGGAAACGTGGCGCTGGTCGATCCGTTGTAGGTGACCGTGAGGGTGCCCGTGCCGGTAGGGGTGTTGGAATTCAGTACCGCGTTGATCTGCGTAGAGGAGACGTATGCGGGATACGCGGGCTGGGCCGTCCCGTTAACCGTGACGCTCACGGAAGTTTGCGAGAGCATGGTGGGCAGCGGATAGGGCTTCCAGACGGCCCCGGTGGCCGGCCCGATACCGCTGCCGTAGATGGTAAAATAAGACCCTTGCGCGATGGAAGAGTTCGGCAATGGGGAATAGCTGGAGCTGGCCGCGTTAACGATCAAGCTGACGCTGGGCTGGGCGAATCCGGAGGCAGCCAGCAGCCCCAAAGTAAGGATGATTGCAAAAAATGCCTTCAAGTGTTTTTCCTCTCCTGTAGGCTACAAGTTTATCACTACGCAGCCGATGTTGGATGCGGGGGTCCGCACGCCTCCCAGGTCGACGTGGCGACCGGTACTAAGGGTAATGGAACCATGCCGTGCGGGTCCGGCGCCAAAGTGCGATCCAATCCTTGTACACTAGCGTAGTCTGGATTATTTCTTGGATTTTTCAGCCGATAATAGATAGTACTGGCCGCTGGACCAGCGGAGGAGAGCGACTTGGCCACGAAGACGTCTTTTTTAATGAAGCCGATAGCGGGATTGTGCCTATGCCTGGGCATGGCCGGGGGTCTGGCGGCGCAGCCGACGGTGACCCTGACGATTACCGGCACGCTGGGTCCGTACATCAGCGGCAGCGGTTGGATTACCAACGGGGGAATATACCAATCCGGCATCACTGCCACCGGAACAAAATCGACGCAGTACTGTGTGATCACCTACAGCGGCACTAACACCACTCCCGCCACGGCGAAGGTTTATCTGGGGAGCAACTTCGGCACAAACCAGCCAGTTCTTGGACCGCAAACGATCGGCCAGGGCTCGGCACTCACGGCTTACGGTACCGGGTACCAGAGCCCGCCGGCCACGGCAACCGTTAGCGATGGGCCCGGCACCACTTGCACGGGGACCGCGGAGGTCACGGGCGCGGTGGTCGACGACCCGCTCGCCCTGGTCGGCTCGACGTTCACGGCCACGGCCACTCTCGATGCCCAGGGCGTTACTTATGCCCCGACGTCCCAGACATATCTTAACGTGCCCCTCACGTTAGTCGACATCGGCAGCAAGGGTTCGTATACGTTTTCGTGCACGACCTCCGCGACCGTCTCGACCGCCGGCCCCAACGATACGTTGAACAGCAGTTGCGATTTCAAGGCCGGGGGCGGAGTTACGTTCACCACGACAGGCGCCTTTCCGGGGGGCACCATTCCCGCGCCGATACCGCTAGCGTTTCCGCTGACCGGCATCGTCAGTTCCGCGAGCCAGGGAACGTACGAGCCCGACGTGGACTCCGGCCAGACTTTTGCCGGAGACTCGACCACTCTGGGCGTCACCAACGGCCAGGTCGTGGCAGCGTGCACCTCGGACTGCCCTGCGGAGAACTTGAATCCCACCACACTCCCGTTCACCGTCGCCGCGGGTAGCGGCGCCCCGCCGACGCAGCCCGTTACCGTCTCGACCGCCGGCATCGCGGAGGCTTATGCGGTGACCACTTCGGCGAGTTGGATAACGGTCAACAACGGGTCCACGACCGGAGGGAGCACGGGAGGAACGTTCAACGTCGGGGTGAATCCCGCGGGGCTTGGCGTGGGCACCTACACGGGCACGGTCTGTGTCTACACCGCCGCTTCCAATTCCTCCGCTTCCACCACCCCCTGCAATAACACCAGCAATTCGACGCAGACCGTCGCCGTGTCCCTGACCGTAACGCCCGAGGCGGTTACGTTAGTACCCAGCTCTTCCGCATTCACCTTCAATTCCGTGAATTCGACCTCGCTGCTATCGCAGAATCTCTCCGTCACTACTTCTCCCAGTTCGTCTGTAACGTTCGGGGCCGCCACCAGCACCAGTTCGGGCGGCAATTGGCTGAGCGTGTCGTCCCCCACCGGCACGGCGGGCGGCGCGGCAATTTCGGTGATGGCCGATCCAACCAAAGTGCCGGGTCCGGGCACGTATAGCGGAACCATCACGCTCAGCGCTTCCGGCGCCACGAATGTGCAAGTGGCGGTGACGTTCAACGTGACCAGCGTCCCAGCGCCGGCGGCCTTGACCTTTACCGGCACCGTGGGAGGCGCTACGCCGGCCTCGCAGCCTTTGAGCGTGACGGCCACCGGCCCCAACGTAACGTACTCCGCCGCCGTCACCAGCGGCTCCTCCTGGCTCTCGGTCTCGCCGGCGAGCGGCACGACCAACGGCGCGGCCGAGACTGTTTCCGTGAATATCACCGGACTCGTCGCGAACACCTACAATGGCACGATCGCTATAACGCCCAATGGCGCCGCCGCCATCTCCGTACCGGTCACCTTGACGGTCGGCTCACAACCCAGCCCGACCGCGGCGCCTTCGTCGCTATCGTTCAACTACACCATCGGCGGTACTGTCCCCGGCTCCGCGACCGTCGGCGTGGGCAGCTCGGGAGCCGCCCTCAGCGGCGTGACTGTGGGCGCGCCGACAGTCCCCTGGTTGGCGGTATCCCAATCCGGTACGACCACTCCCAACGTTACATTGACCGTTTCCTTGGTTCCGGCGAGTCTTCCCGCGACCCCCGGACCCTATTCGGGATCGTTCGCGATCAACGCCACGGGCGCTACATCGCTGACCTACCAGGTCACGTTGAATGTATCTCCTCAGCCGGCGCTTACCGTGACCCCCACGCCGCTGAGTTTCACCGGCCAGGCGAACGCCGCTAATCCGGCGGCGCAAACTCTCTCCGTGAACAGCACTAACGGCTCGGTAAGCTTCTCGGCGGTACCCACTTCGGCCGGCAACTGGCTTTCCGTCAAACCCACCAGTGGTACCACCGATGCCTCGCTGCAGGTATCCGTGAATACCGCCGGGCTGGCGGTCGGCATGTACAGCGGCTCCATCCTGGTAACGGCGTCCGCAGCCTCCGGAAGCCCGGTGACCATTCCAGTTTCACTCTCGGTGACGTCGACGCCTTCATTGATTGCCACGCCGGCCACGCTCGCGTTCAGTTATACGACTGGCGCGGCCGCGCCCGCCGGGCAGAGTGTTGCGGTTTCGACCTCCAATGGCGCCAGCGCGACGTTCGCGACCAGCACGAACGCCCCAAGCTGGCTGCAAACCTCGCCTACCAGCGGCGCGTCGCCGTCCAGTTTCACGGTGAACGTGGTACCGGGCAGCCTGGCGGCGGGCACTTACAAAGGAACCATCACCGTCTCAGCCTCGGGATTCACTTCGGCCACCGTGGCGGTTACATTCACCGTTAGTGCGGCGCCGCCATTGAACGTTACTCCGGCTTCGCTCGCGTTCAGCTTCCTGATCGGGGGCGCCACGCCCGCTTCGCAAAGCTTCGGGGTGACCAGCGGGAACGTGCCGGTGAATTTCACGGTCGCGTCACCCGGCAATTGGCTGCAAGTGAACCCGTCGCATGGCACGACTCCGGAAAGTGTGACGGTGACGGCGAATCCCGCGGGTCTGGCGGCGGGCACTTATGGCGGCACGATCTTGGTAACTCCTACCGGCTCGGCCAGCTCGGTGGGGGTCGCGGTGACGCTGACTGTCACCGGTGTGTCGCAACTGACCATCGCTCCCAGCCAGCTTACTTTCGCGGCTACCGTGGGCGGAGCTGCGCCGGCGCCGCAGACGCTGGCACTTACAAGCAAGGCGCCCCTCGCCTTCACGGCGGCGTCCGGCTCCGCGTGGCTCAGCGTGACGCCCACCGGCGGGAGCACGCCTGCCACGCTTTCGGTGTCGGTGAACCCGGCGGGTCTTGCGGCCGGAGCTTACAACGGCACTATCGACATCATGCCGGCTGGCTCTGTAGTTCCGGAGGTGGTTCCGGTCACACTGCAGGTCGGAAACGTGACTCCCACCATTGCTGGAATCATCAACGCGGCCAGCGGGGCCGTCGGAACGGTCTCTCCGGGCATGGCGATTTCGATCTTCGGCTCGGCGCTCGGACCGCAAACCGGCGTCGGATTTGTCCTCCCGCCGAAAGGTGGCACGGTGGCCACCACGCTGGGCGGTACGCAGGTGCTGTTTGACAGCGTTCCGGTGCCGATGCTCTTCACTGTGACCGGCCAGGTGAATGCCTTGGCTCCGTTCGAACTGTCGAGCAAAACCAGCACCGTGCTGCAGGTGGTTTACAACGGAGCCACCTCGGCGGGCATGACGCTGCCTGTGGTGCCCGCGTTGCCGGGCCTGTTCACGGCGAACGCCACCGGCAAGGGTGAGGGCGCCATCCTGAACCAGGACGGCAGTATCAACAGCGCTTCGAATCCAGCCGCGGCGGGATCGACCATCCAGTTGTTCGGCACTGGCGGGGGCGTCACCATACCGCCATCTGTCGATGGCGCGCTCAACCCGTTAACGATCACGGGCGCGCTGGCGCTCGAAACCACCGCAACGGTCGGCGGTCAACCGGCGGTCGTTTATTATTCGGGACCCGCGCCCAACTTGGTTTCGGGCATCATCCAGATCGACGTGACGCTGCCCGAGGGCACGCCATCGGGCAACGTTCCGGTGGTGGTGACGATCGCTTGCCCCGCGGCCGGGTTGCCCGTCCCTTCCTCGTGCGGCAGCTTCGATGGTTATACGGCCAGCAGCCAGACGGCGGTTACCGTAGTGGTGCAGTAAGGGGCTCTTCCGGTCCGCGGCTTTCGAAGCGGGCCGCGCCGCTATTCTATACTGGGTGCGTGCGCTCCATCGCGTGTATTCTCGTTGGCGCCGCGCTTTCCGCCGGGCCTCCGGTGCGCTTCGCCGAACACACCGTGGCCACGGGCCTGACCGGCGGTTACCAGGTGGTCGCGGCCGACCTGAACCACGACGGCAAGATCGACCTGGTGGCGCTGGCGAGCGGCATGACCGAGCTGGTTTGGTTCGAGAATCCCGGTTGGCAGCGCCACGTAATCGCCGCTAATCTCCCTGCCACGACCGGCATGATCAACCTGGCGGCCTGGGATGTGGACGGGGACGGCATTCCCGTAATCGTGCTGGCCTCCGGCTTTTCCATGAACGCCAGAAAAAGCGCGGGCATCGTCTCGGTGCTCCGCCACAATGGAGATCCGCGCCAGCCGTGGACCATCCGGGAGATCGACCGGCTGCCCGCTTCGCACCGCCTGCGCTGGGCCGATATCGACGGCAGCGGCAAGAAAGTCGTGATCGACCAGCCGTTGACCGCCGCCAATGTCGAGCATCCCGAGGATCACGCGCACACGCCGCTGGTCTTCTACCGGCCGGGCGAATGGAAACGCCAAACCATTTCGGAGCAGGATGAGGGCGTGGTCCACGGGATCTACATCGTGGATTGGGATGGCGACGGCCGCGACCAAATCCTGACCGCCGGCTTCACCGGTATTCACCTGTACAAACTCGGCCAGGACGGGCGATGGAGCCGCACCGAAATCGCCAAGGGCGACCCCGCGCCGTGGCCCAAATCCGGATCCAGCGACGTAGCCGTGGGCCAACTGGGGAAACGCCGTTTTCTGGCCGCCATCGAGCCGTGGCACGGTAACCAGGTAGCTATCTACCGGGAGAGCGCCGGCGCGTGGCAACGCCATGTGATCGACGATTCGCTCGCCGACGGCCACACCATTCTGACCGCCGATCTGAACGGCGATGGCTCCGGCGAAGTGATCGCCGGATATCGCGGCAAGGGCGTCAACGTCTACTACGCGCAGGATGCCGAGGGCGCGGAGTGGAAAAAAGTGGTGCTGGACAACAGCATCGCGGCCGCTGCCTGCGCCATCGCTGATTTGAATGGCGACGGGCGCCCGGATATCGCGTGCATCGGCGCGGCCACCGCTAATCTGAAGTGGTATGAGAACCTGGGCCGCCCCTGATCGCCAGTCGAAAACACAACCCCGGCCCCTGTCCCCGGCGAACGAAGCTCGTCCACAGGGTGGTGCCTGAAAGGTGAGTTTACTATCTTCGGTGGGGCTTGACGGGTGAGGACGGCTGTGCATCATTGCCCAGTCGGTGGCGTATTGCTCGTATCGTCCTTCCGCGGCCGTGTGGAATCAGCCGATTCAATTTCGGCCTCTGCCGCTCCTTGCAGGGGCGCATAAATCGCAATTGGGGTTATTCCCCAATGGTCTTGGGGGCGTCCGATGAGTTCCCGCAGGCCAGCCATGGCTGTAATAACTCCATCAAGAAGAGGGTTGAGCTTCCATGGCTCCGTAGGAGAGCCGATGCGAGCATCAACTATGCCTACGACCGTCCATAGGCCGTCTAAAACCGCGCCATATTTCATTACAAGGTCTTGACTACTGATAGTCAGATAGTCTGGTTGCACCGCCCCCCACAAGCTAAAGATCCTATTCTCCGATTGGGATAAAAAGGTCATATGGAGCAAGTGGGGGACTTCCTTCAGGATCTCAAGACCGATCCTCGTCGCATCATCTGCTACCTGGGGCTGCTGCGTTGACTGCTGCCGTTGCTGCGCCCGTCGCTGTTGCCGGGATCCAGCGGAAGGGGCAGCTGCTTGAGCCTGCTGTTGGGATTGAAGAAAAATCTTGCCCGCAGGTTCCCACAAATTGCGCATTATTCGTAAGCGTCTGGTGAACCCCTCTTCCCAAGCCTGCCGGGCAGGTTGCATACTGGCTTCATGACCAAAGCCATCGTAGGAATGGGAACAAGGGAAGACTATTGGCGCGCACGCATCGCTGAACAAGAA
>Ga0302325_10002819_pt1 | contig 41824 bp, 63 predicted proteins | sample Palsa_T0_2_FD_201948 | JGI IMG/M metagenome (GOLD analysis project Ga0302325, IMG submission 201948) | Peat permafrost microbial communities from Stordalen Mire near Abisko, Sweden - Palsa_T0_2 | ecosystem: Environmental > Terrestrial > Soil > Palsa > Peat permafrost | place: Sweden: Abisko...
GCACCGAACGCTTCGGCGTAGGCCGCCCTGGTCGCCCGGGCCACATCGACCAGGGTCAGGTCGATATTCCACAGAACCAGGCGGTGAATGGCGTCCTCCGAAATGGGTGTGTTATCCCATGTGAGGGAAGTTACGCCGTACAGGCTAGTCCATCGCGATGCGGAACCGCCTGATCAGGCGCAGCAGGGCTCCTCTATTCAGTCCAGATCGGTCCACGCTGATTCGGGGGCGTTGGCTCCCTGCGTGGCTCCCCAGGCGCAGCGGTTGTCAGCTCAGTTCGCCGCTCGTGCCGTTGCAACCACCGGTAGGAGGTCACCATCGGTCCATCGCACAAGAACTGTCTGGTGCTTGACCTGAGTGCCGCTGCCAGGGTCGATCTTGAAGCCGCCAAACAGGGTCGACGTTTCCAGGCTGGCCGCAGCTTCCCACAGGTCGTCACGACCCAGACCGCCAGCCAGCCGCGCGCAGTGGGCGGCGATCGCCGCTCCTGCAGCTGCCTGCGTCGCAGGGTAATCGGGCAATCCTCGTCCAGGGTCAGCGTAGGCGCTGAGGAAGTCCTCCTCTGATGGTCCGATCGCCACTTCATTCCTGGCGCCAGGGAACCACTGGGCGATACCGAAGATGCCATCAGGATCGTCAACGACACGGCCGAATTCACGCACGCCTGCCGCTATGGCGCACACCCGCCGCGGCGCCCCTGCCGAGCGGAGCGCCTTGCTGACGAGCTCGGCATCTTGCTCGAACACCCCCGCGCTGAAGAGATCCCATTCTGCCGAGATACCCGACGGCGGGATCTGGTCGGCAGCAGCAACACGTACCGCGCGGATGCCTAGCCGCCGCGCGATGGCCTCGGCCCCGTCGGTCACCTGGCGCCCGAAGCTACCGGGCCCGTGAACGATGCACAGATCGCGCCTCTCCCCCGGTTCGCTGGCCAGCCGCAGCAGGAAGGGCTCCGCGTACCGGCTCGTAGGCGTCAAGACGGATACGACGTGACCGGGGTGGGCGCCCTCGACGTCATCGCCGGAACCACCGTGGTTCCATACGAGCCAGTCCGATTCCGCGGCCATGCGGCCCGCCACGCGCATCAACTGAGTGGAGTAGGGGCCGAGTAGCAGGTCGCAGCGCGCGGCCACACCGGGCAGCATCGTCTCAAGCGTTCGCCGATCGCTGCAGTCGTCCTCGACGATGATCTCCGCGGCGCCGTCCAGGGAACGCCACGCTTCGAGCCCTTGAGCGGCCTGGCGGCCGAACTGCGCGAACCTGCCGGACAAGGAAAGGCAAGCCCCGATGCGCAGCCGACCGTTCATGGCCTCATCCCATCCCGACCTCGTAGCGGAAGCTGTGCCGGTCGGCGGCGGCAACCGAAGCTTGCACTTCGATCGGGCGGCCCTCGGTGTCGTAGACCGTCCGCAAGATGCGGAAGACCGGAACGCCCTGCGACAACCCCAGTTCCCGCGCCTCGCCCGGTGTAGGCATCCTGCCCGAAATCTCATCGACTGAACGCGCGATATGCCGGCGGATGGATCCCTCAGGATCCTCGATCACGGCGTGTGCGCCGCCCCGGATCCTGCGCGGCTGCTCGATGGCGGTCCCGGCCACCAGGTCCGCGGGGAAGTAGCCATCGTGGAGGGCCACCGGCATGTCCTCGAGCCAGAACGTGAGGCGCCGCACGACTACGTCCGTGCCCTCGGCGATGCCCAGCCTGGCCGCCACTTCGGCGGGGGCCGGGATGCGGGCTACCTCGCGGATCTCCTGACGGGGCCGCTGGCCCTGCTCGAGCGCCTGGGCGTTGAAGCCGGGAAGGCCCAGGCCGCGGTGCCGCCGGTAGTTCGTCCCGGTGACGGTTATCCCGACACGCGCTCTCGGCCGGACGACTGCCCGGCGCCCCTGCCCGGTGGTGATCAGCCCTTCGGCACGAAGAATAGCGAGCGCCCGGCGGACGACGTTCCGGCTCGCCCCGTAGGCCTCGGCTAGCTCGTTCTCCGACGGGATCTGCTCGCCGGCCGGGAAACGCCCGCCCTCAACGTCGCGCCGCACGCCGTCCGCGACGCGCTGATATGGGAACTCATCGGCTGACATGGACTTGATATTACAAGTCACCCTCACCTGGTCCCCGGGTTGGCCAACTTGGGATAGCAAGTTGTTGACTTGCTACCCTAAGCAGGCTTAGCGTGGGGGAAAGAGCCGGAATCCCCGGCGATTCCCCCGAGGGCGGCCAGCATGACGGTTACCGCAACAGAGGCACGGACTAGAGCGGCCGGGCAGCCGCGGCCCCCCGCGGCGCGCAAAGACAGGCTGGTGCCGTTTCCCGAGGCCGCGAGGCGCCTGGGCAGGAGCCCCGACACTCTGCGCTTGTGGCATGACGACGGTCACATGCCTGCAGTAGTCACTCCGGGTGGCCAGTGGTCCGCCTACGAGAGCTTCATCGATGCGGTACTGGCCTCAGCGCGGCCGAAGCAGGCCGGATCGATTGAGCAGATCGCCCGTCACTGGTTCGCAGAGCACGGGCCCGAGGCGGTCGCCTGATGCCTAACACGCCCTTTAACGACAGCAGCGCCGGTGCGGACACACCGACGCTGCGCAGTAGCCATGCCCAACCGCCAGGAAGGACAACGACTGATGGCCAACCTAGCACCTGCACGCCCCGGGTCCCAAGAGGCGGTAGCCCTGTGGCTCCTCGACCTCGGCATCACCGCGGCGGAGGCGCGGCGGTGGGCGACAACGGACCCGGAGCACCCGGCGGCCTCCTGCCTGGAACTGATCGACCTCATGGAATCCCTGGTGGGTGCGCCGTGACGAGTTCCGCCATCACCCGGTCGTTCCCGGGGCGCCCTGAGTCCGTCAGCGCGGCCCGGTCGTGGGTCGCGGGGTTCTTCCCCGTCCCCGCGGCCGCGGCCGACGCCGCGCTGATGACCTCCGAGCTGGTCACGAACGCGATCCTGTACTCGGCCTCGCGGCTTCCCGGCGGCCAGGTCACGGTCAGCGTCGGCGTTGCCGCCGGGGCGCTCCGGGTCGACGTCATCGACCAGGGCGCGATCGCGCCCTGCATGGCCGCGCCGCGCGGCCTCGGCCAGGGCCTGGCGCTGGTCGCCGTGCTCGCCGACGCCTCCGGCGCTGACGGCACGGACCGGTGGTTCTGCCTGCGTACTGGCGGTGCCTGATGGCCAGCCAGGCGCAGCGTATCGCCGACCTCGAGCGCCAGGTGCTCGACCTGCGCGCCGACTTCGACGCCGCCACCGACGCCCTGCGGTTCGCATTCCAGGCTGGTGTGCAGAGCGTCCTCAACCCCCGCGTGCCCCAGCCGCTTGCCCGGCACCTGCGCGCGGTCCGCGATCCTGAGCCCGAGCTTGAGGCAGGTGCGTAATGGCCGCCCTCCCGGATCCGTTTGCCCGCTACCTTCACCCGGCCGAGACCGCCGAGCTCGTGCAGGACGGACGCCACTGCGATATCCGGCGCTGCGGGGAACCGATCACGGTGTACGGCTGGTACCGCCGCCGCGAGGGCGATCTGCGCCTGGGTCACGAGCGGTACCTGTGCACCGGGCACGGCGCGGATTTCGCGCGGCGGCATCACCTGCAGATCGAGGCTGCCCCGGCCGACGCGGATGTCCCGTCGCACCGGCGGCCCGATACCCCGTGGGTGCTCCTGTACGGCATGAGTGCCGACATGCTCGAGGCGCACCGGGCGGCTGGCTGGCACTGTGACGCTCCCCGCTGCCGGGAGGGTGCCCGGTACCTGGCCTCTCGCCGCTACCGGCTGCAGAGCGGCCGCATGCGCCAGGAGGGCCGGTTCCTCTGCGACCGGCACGCGGAGAACTTCGCTGCCCGCCATGGCGTCGACATGGGCGCCGTGACGCCTCCCGAAGGGGAATCCCGGTGAGCGCCCCGAGCGTGGCCGTCGCCCCGGCCACGGTGCCGCCTGGCCGCGGCGGCGCGGCCCATCAGCTCCAGATCGCACCGACACCCGATCTGCGGCAGGTCGCCGTCTCGTGCACCTGCCGCACCCGCGCCGAGCGTGGTCCGCTCGGCGTCCGGACGCGTTGGGCAGGCGGCGAGGCGTACCGGGCCTGGCTGGCGCACCTCGAGGCCGAGGCCGGATCGGAGGCGGCCAGATGAGCGCCCCCACCGAAGCCGTCGGCCTGGTCCCGAACTGGAACCGCCGCCCAGGCGAACGGTCCGACGTCCGCCCGCACGGTACCGAAGCGTGTGCCCGCCGCGAGCGCCGCCACGGCCGCAAGCCGTGCCCGGCCTGCCTGGCCGCCGAGAACAAGGCCCACGTCTGGCGGGCCGCCCTGCGAAGGAGGTCATCATGACCAAGCACGCCATCACCATCGAGATCGACGATGCCAAGCTCGCCAGCTACACCGATGAGTTCCTGGCGGTGTGCTGGCACGCCGCCCAGCAAAACCCGGCCGAGTACGGCGACTACATGGCCGGCGAGCTCGTCGAGCACATCGGACGGGAGATCGTCCGCCGCTGGCTGCGGAATGTCCCGCCCGAACTATGGCATCACCAGGGACAGGAGCACTTCCGCCGTGAACTGACCCAGTTCGCCACCTACGAGCCCGGTGAAGGCTACAAGCAGGGCGCCCCCTTCGGTGATGACGAGAACACGCGGGCGTTCCACTCCGGCCACTGGGTGCTGAAGGCTGCTGACGACGACGCGGCCGGGATGGTGCAGCCATGACCGGCCCGCTCACCTACCAGGAGGCCAGCACCGGCAACCTCGCGGACCAGATGGACCGCTATCGCGATCTGGCCCAGCACGACGCTCTGGCCGGCGCCATCGCCATCGGGAAGGCGCGCGGCACGTACGTGCCGAACAAGCACGTCAACGACGAGAGGTACCCGCCGCTGACCGTGGCCGAGCACCTGGAGATGCTGGCGCTCGGCGAGCGGATCGCCCGGTACTACCGTCACCCGTCGCAGGTCGACAAGGCCGTCAAGGCCGGGGCCAGCTGGGACCAGATCGCGGCCGCCGCCGGGACCACGGCCGAGGCGGCGCGGGCGGCTTACCGCGAGTGGGCCGAAAACCTGCACCGTCTCCACGCGGACATCGGCATCGGCCTGGACGACGACGAGTACGCCGCGGCGCTCAAGGCGGCAGGCGGCCCCCAGGCGGCTCCCGCGCCCGACAGCGGGACCGAGAACACGCGGCGCCTCAATGCGATCCGCGAGGTACTCAGCCATTTCGACTGGGAGCACGACGACCGCCAGCTCGCCCTGGAGGCCATCGAGCGGATCACGGACGGAGGTCAGTCATGAGCGACTTCGAGACCACCACCGCATCCTTGCGCCGCTGGGCCGCCCAGATGGACCTCTCGGACCGCGCCGCCGTCGACCTGCTGATCTGGCATGAATACTGGCTGCGGCGACCCAGCTTCGTTGCCGCGGCGGTTGAGAACCGCGGTGTTCACCTGGCGATCGACTGGACCCGGGCCCGTGCGTACTACGACGCGGGCCCCGGGGCATCCACATCGGAGATGGCCATCCTCGACCTGGCCGTGACCCTGGCCGAGGACCGGTTCCGGTTCAGGATCATGGGCGCCGGGCACTCAAAGGCGATCGTGCGCGCGGTCGCTCAGGCGCTCGGGGAGGACCGGTGAACATCAGGCTGCACGGCACCGAGGACGAGTGCCGCGAGGGCCTGCAGCTGCTCGAGCAGATCATGCTCGTCCAGTCTGTCCGCGGGCCCTATCAGGACCGGAACCGCAGCGAGCTTGACCGCAGCGTCCTGGTCCGCGTCTACGTCGAGGCGATCCCGCGAGGTGACCGGTGACCGCCATGACGACACTGATCTCCTACCAGTCCTCCGGCGGTGACCAGGGCCGCTGTGACGCCAAGTGCTACGACGCCACCGAGCCGGAGTGCACCTGCATCTGCGGCGGCCGCAACCACGGCGCCGGGAAGCAGCAGGCGATCGACAACACGCGAGAGCTGGCCGAGAGCTGGATCGAACGGGCCCGCGCCAGCGGACAGGACGTCTCGCACGTCGAGCTCGCGATCGACGCCATGCACCAGCCCCTATTCGACCTAGGAAGTGCGCGATGACCGCTCCACTATCACTCGTACTCGTCCTGCTCGGCCTGGTCGCGTCGGCCCGGATCCGGCTCAGCGGCGTCATCCTCGGCCAGCCGGTCAGCGTGCCGCTTCTGGGGATCGTCGCCGCCGCGGTGGTGCTGATTCTCGCCGCGCTCGTGCTGATCCTGCTCCGGCTGCTGCTACGCGACGGCCTCGGCCTGCGACCCGTAGCGAGGACCACGTGAACGCAGACCGTGCCGTCCGGTGGACGGCCTCGGCCGCCGTCGCCGCTGTCGCCGCGGTCGCCGCCTACGTATCGTTCTGGCACGCGGTCGAGGTGGTCACCCGCCACGGCGAGCCCGGCATCATCGGCCACCTCTACCCGGTGCTCATCGACGGCATCATCGTGGCCGCCAGCATGGTCGTCCTCGACGCCGCCCGGCACGGCGAGGCCGCCCCAAACTAGCGTGGTGGCTGCTCGGTTCCGGCGTGGCCGTGACGCTCGCCGCGAACGTCACCTACGGGGCCGAGTCGGGCCTGTCCGGTGCCCTGTGGGCCGCGTGGCCCGCTACAGCTTTCGTCGGCACCTACGAACTCATGATGCTGCTGGTCAGGGCATCCGCGAGGCGTAACCAAACCGGGGTGCCCAGTTTGGTCCCGTCGCCGCTCCCAAACGCTGCCGAGACTGCCGCCGAGGCGTCGCTGCGCGCCACGCTGGCCGCTGGCAATCCGTGGTCCGTCAACGCGCTAGTGACCAACTTCCGTCTAACCCGCGCCGAGGCGACGAACCTACGCACCCGCGTGCTAGCCGAGGCCAACGGGCACGCACCCGAACCGGACCCGCCCGACAACCCGTAAGCAGCCAGTGGCGGGCCGCATGGCCTGAGAACCCGAGCCCGCCACTGGCACAACTCCCACCCGAAGGTGAGGTAACCAATCATGGCCGAACAGCCACTTGGCGGCCGGCACGACGACGACCTCGGGCCGTTCGAGCCCGACGCCGACGCGGCCGACGAAATCGCGCTCGCGCCCGACGACGCCATAACGGGCACGGTCGTCCCGTTCCCCGGCACGCCGCCCCCGCTGGCCGAGCCGCGCAAGGCAAAGTTCGGCGAGGTCGCCGAGCTGCGCCCGATCCTGCCCGACCACCTCAAGACGCGGGCAGCTGCCCGGAAACACTACGGCTGGCACCTTCGGCGCGGACGGCATCATCTGCTCTATCACCTCGTACGGATACCTATCCGCACGTGGCACGCGCTCCGGTTCGCCGCGCTCGGCGTGGCCAAGCTGGCATTCGTTCAGGTCCATTGGTGGTGGGTCACTGAGCAGACATATCTCCGCATGCGGGCGGTCGCCGACAATGACCCGCGCACGTGGGAAAGCCTGCACAAGCACGCCGTCAAGCGGCGCGCGTTCCGTGGCGGGGTGCTCGCCGTCCAGTTCGCCGCGGTCGCGCTCGCCGCTGCCACCGTGACCGCGCTCTACCCGCTGGCCTGGATCCCTATCGGCCTGGTCGTCGTGCCCGTGCTGGCCTGGTTCGGCAGGCCCGACGACAAGCCGATCCTGACCTCGGCCACCGTGCCCGTGGCGTACGAGGCGCTCACGTTCGAGGTCATCATCCGCGCCCTGGAAGGTCTGCGCATCGCTGGCATCAACTCGGCGCTAGCCAAGGACCGTACGAACGCCGTCGTGCTCATCGACCCGATCCAGCGTGACGGGCCCGGATGGCTGGCAAGGATGGACCTGCCGCACGGCGTGACGGCCGGCGAGGTGTCCGAGCGGCGCGAGAACCTCGCCTCGGGCCTGCGCCGGCAACTCGGCTGCTGCTGGCCTGAGACGATCCACAAGCGGCATCCTGGTGCGCTCGCGCTGTTCGTCGGCGACGAGGACATGACGACGGCCGACCAGCCGACGTGGCCGCTGCTGCGACGTGGCATGGCCGACGTGTTCGGCCCGGTGGTGTTCGGCACCGACCCGCGGGGCCGCACGGTAACGCTCACGCTCATCTTCGCGTCGATCATCATCGGCAGCATCCCGAGGATGGGCAAGACGTTCCTGCTCCGTCTCCTGCTGCTGATCTGCGCCCTTGACCTGCGCGTCGAGATCCACGCCTACGACCTCAAGGGAACCGGTGACCTCAAGCCGGTAGCCCAGGTCGCGCACCGCTACCGGGCCGGAGACGACCCGGAAGACATGGAGTACATGGTCGCCGACTTCCGCGCCCTGCGCACCGAGATGCGGCGCCGGACGAAGGTCATCCGCAACCTGGACGAGCAGCGATGCCCCGAGAACAAGGTCACGCCCGAACTGTCCAGCGACCCGCGCCTCGGCCTGCACCCGATCGCCGTCGCGGTGGACGAATGCCAGATCGCATTCGAGCACGACGAGTACGGCAAGGAACTGGAGGCCATCGCCACCGACCTGGTGAAACGCGGGCCCGCGCTCGGGTTCATCCCGATGCTCGCCACCCAGCGGCCCGACGCCAAGTCGATCCCGACCAGCATCAGCGCGAACGCCGGGCTGCGGATGTGCCTCAAAGTGCTCGGTCAGGTCGAGAACGACATGGTGCTCGGCACCTCGATGTACCGGAACGGTGTCCGCGCCACGATGTTCGCCCGTGAGGACAAGGGCGTGTTCTACTTCGCCGGCGAAGGGCTCAACCCGGTCATCATGCGCGGGTACGGGTTCGACCTGCCCACGTCCAAGGTCATCGGCGCGCGTGCCCGCGTGATGCGACAGGCTGCCGGACGCCTGACCGGCTACGCGCTCGGCCAGGACGCCGACGTCGAGGTGCGGTCGATCGCCGAAGACGTGTTGCTCGTGTTCCGCGACGACCGCCAGCTGTACCTGACCACGATCGCCAAGCGGCTGTCCGAGTCCATCCCGAGCGCCTACGCGGACATCACGCCCGACGCCGTAGCGAGCCAGCTCCGCAACATCGGCGCGAACTCCAAGAAGGTCCGCGAGCCCGGTGGCGCACCGCTGGCCGGGTTTGAGCGCAACGCCATCATCGCGGTTCTGGGTGAGCCCGGTGAGTAGGCGCACCGGAACACTGTGTTCCGCTAGCGGAACACGCGCTGACCTGCGGTTTCGCGATTCTGCGGAACACGCGGAACACGCCCTTAACCGTTGTGACCTGCGATGTTCCGGTGGTTCGCCGTACTGGCCGGATCGGCCTTTTCAGCACCCCCGGGGGGTCCGGCGATGAGAGGGAGCGGACGTGCGGAACAGACCACGGCTGGTCGTCACGTGCGGTCGCTGCGGCAAGCCGCGCACGGGTCTGCGGCACGACTGCATCACGAGCAGCGGGCGCGCATCGGGTCGCCGGGCCACGCTCAAGCCGTCAATCTCGTTCGGCAAATGCCCGACGTGCAAGAAGCGCCTCGGCAACCCGCTGACCCACGTCTGCGCGCCGAAGTCGGACTTCAAGGCGCGCAAGTCCAGGGCCGAGAAGCGAGCCAAGACGGCCGAGCGCGAACGGGCGCGCAAGAAGCGGCAGAGCGAGCAGCACCCGTTCGAGTCGTGCCGCGACGACTCGTGCAAGCGCCCGATGTGCGTTGCCTACCGGTCGGGATGGCACGAGGGGCATTTCGCGGGGTTCGACGAGGGGTTCGCGGCGGGGTTCGGCGCCGGCTTTGCGGCCGGTCACGAGGAAGGGTTCAAGGAAGGCTTGGCGTCCTGTCCAGGCCCTCACGGCAGCGGAAACTAGGAGGTGCGCCGTGCTGGTCATGGTCGTAGAGCGCGTTCTGCTCGTGCTCGCCGTGGCGCTCGGTTACGTGGTGCTCTGCATCGCCAAACCCAAGCACCGATGCGGGAGGTGCAGCGGGAACGGCAGCCGGGCAGGCAAGCGGTCGCGCTCGGCGTGCGGGAGGTGTGGCGCGACCGGTCGCTCGTTCCGGCCGGGTGCCCAGCTCGTCCATGCCGGGCTCGTGCTGGTCGTCCACACGTGGCGTGAGCGCCGGGCAGGTGATGAGTGATGGGCTGCCCTGGCCTGCATTGCCCTGGCTGCTCGGACGGGCAGTCACTCGGGATACTCGCCGCCGCCGTGGTCGGCCTGGCCGTCGCCGACGAGGCGTGCACGTGGGTCGCTGACCGGATCTTCTGGATCGGCGGCACGGTGTTCGTGGCCTTGGCCCTAGCCGTCGCCGCGAGCATGTGGCTGGAACGGTGGGCTGACCGCCGCGGAGCCCGGTTCGCCGCCCGGCACGGGATCTTGTCTCGCGCTGACGTGATCCAGGCCCAGGTGTCACATCCGGCTGTCACAAACGTGCCCCCGCGGGGCGAGATTGTCACAGCGAGATTTGACAGCGAGCGTCCGGCGCTCGGGTTCCGTGACCTTCACATCCACCTGGACGGGATGCCGGACGCCACCCAGGCCGCCATCATCCGGCAGGCACTCAACGGAAGGACCGATCAGCTATGACCGCCACGGGAGACGACGACACGGCACCAGCGGGCACCCCCGATCCGGCGCATCCGGATGGACGGTGACCTCTGGGAGCGCCTCGAGGAAGCCGTCAAGCGCGCCGACCCCGACGACAACCGCCCCGCCCTGCTGCGCCGGTTCGCGCGGTGGTACGTCGGCGATATCGACCAGATGCCGAAACGGCCCGAGCCGAAGGCACCCAGCAGCATCAGGCAATCTGGCACCTCTGGTGAGCAGTCATCACCAAGAGCAAGTGACCGCATTTCGTGACGAGATGGTCACATGTTGTAAAAGGCCCGGTCAAGGATCCATCTATTCGCATGCCTCATACCAAGAACTCTGAGTCACTTCATACATGCAATCCGCAAAGGGGAGGATCAGTGCCATGACCATCACCATCGACCGCACCGCCGAGCTCGCCGCCGCCATCACCGCGCCCCAGCCAGCCCCAGCGACGGCAGACACGGCCCGGGCGGACGCCCCGCTCCCGTACTGGCAGGACCGGCCGTGCCCGCCCTGGTGCATGATGAGCGTCCCGCACCAGGACCACGATATGCCTGGTGACCGCTACCACATGAGCGTCATCCACCACCTCGACCTGACGCTCGAAAAGCCGGTCAGCGACCGTTCCGCCAGCGGCGAACTGCTTGCATGTAACCCGGCGTTCCTCACCGCTGGATTGCATCAGCACTACCGCGAGCGCGACCCGCAGGTCATCCTCACCTGCAACGGGGAGGTCGACATTCCGTTCACGATCACGGAGGCCGACGAGCTGGCACAGGAACTGGCCGCCCTCGCCAGCAGGGACTCGGCGGAGGCCGGGCGGTGCCCGTCCTGGTGCACCGGTGGTCCCTATATGGACCCGTTCATCGCGGACCGCATTCACGTCAGCGACTACAGGATGGTGGATCTCGCCCTCGCGGACCCGAACGTGTGGTACCCACCGGAGGGTTCGCCGAAGGGGACCAGGCCCGAGGTGACGCTTGCAGACATCAGCGTCCGTCTGTGGCAAGGATGGCTCGAGCGCGAGGCCCAGGTCGATATCGTCCACCGCGACGAATACACGTCGCTGACCCTCGCCGAGGCCCGGGAACTAGCAGAGGCCCTGTCTAGCCTCATCGCCGACGCTAGGGGCGGCGCCCGGCTAAACGTTGCGGCGTAGCGTCACGGGTATGAAGCTCGCCCTTCGCGCAGCGGCAGTTACCGCCGCTGCCGAGGTGGCGAGCTTCACCTACCAGAGAATCGCCGAGACGCGCGACCGGCGGCGCTACCCTCCGCCCGGCCGACTGGTCGACATCGGCGGTCGGTACCTGCACCTAGTGACGGCAGGTGAGGGATCGCCGGCCGTGGTCATCATCCCGGCGCTGGCCGACAACGTGCTCGTGTGGCTACGGGCACTTGAGGGAGTCGCTGCGGAGACGAAGACGTGCGTGTACGACCGTGCGGAGGTCGGATGGAGCGACCCGCTGCCTCGCGGACGGCGGACGTTCGATCTCATGGCGTCCGACCTGCATGCACTGCTGTCGGCCGCTGGCATCGCGCCGCCCTATGTCCTGGTCGGCCATTCGATCGGCGGCATTATCGCCCGCCGGTTCTACGCGCAGCATCCGGACCTGGTGGCAGGGATGGTGCTCGTGGAATCCAGCCACGAGCAGCAGGTGAGCCGCTTCGCCGCAGTGGATTGGACAAAGGGCCCTGCCTTCTATCTCACGGTGATGGCCCGGCGCCAGACCCGGATACTCGGCGCTCGCCGCGTCGCTGCCTCGCTCAGGCTGATGCGGGGTCTAGACGCCGACATAGCCCGCGAGGTTCTGCCCGAATGCGCTGATGCAGCCCGCGCGATCATGCTCTCAACGCGTTTCCAGCGCGCCGTGGTCGGCGAAATGCTCATGGTGGTGCGGGCTTCGGGTCAGCCTCCAGGGCTCGGCTCCATCCCGCTGACCGTGCTCAGCGCGGCCAGGCAGGCGCCGCGGATAGGGCCGACATGGGCGCAGATGCAGGACGAGCTGGCCGCGCTCTCGACCGACAGCGAGCACATCACAGCGCCGGAAGCCGGGCACTACATTCACCTCGACGAGCCCGATCTGGTCATCAAGGCGATCCGCGATCTCGTCAGGCGCTGCCGGTAAGCGCCGTGCCTATCGCAGAAAAGCGAGGCGAGTCACGGCGGCTCGCCGCGCGTGTTCCCGCAGGACGGCAGGCGCGCTATCGCGGAAAACACTCCGCTTCCTGCGGTAGGGGCGCAGGCCCGTGTGCACTGCCAGATACAGCCCGGTCACGGAATTGCGTCGGATTAGCACCTTCCGTACACCGTTAGCCCGGACCCGGCGTCTCCACAACGGGAGCGCGGCCAACGGCGGCCGCGCAGGGGAGGGACGCGATGAGTCAGCCGCCGTGGGATCCGAACGGCCAGCAAGGCCAGCAGCCGTATCCGGGTGGGCAATACGGACCGGCCGGAGCGCAGCCGCCGCAGGATCCGCGCCAGCCGCAGCCCGGATGGTATCCGGATCCCAGCGGCCAGCAGGTCCTCCGCTGGTGGGACGGTGCGGCGTGGACGGCGTACACGCAGCCGATGCCGGTGTCGCCGCCCGGCGCGGCCCCATTTGGCGCAGGCCCCGGTCCGAGCCAGCCGCAGCCTGCGGGACACCGGTCGGCGAAGCGCGGCGGCTCGCATTGGGTCCGCAACGTGTTCGCGGGCATCGGCGTCGTCGTCGTCGCGGGCATCATCATCAGCGCCCTGTCGGCCACCCACTCGACGGGCAGCGGCGCCTCTCCAGGCAACAGCGCCGTGGCGGCCTCGGCCTCGGCATCGGTCCCGGCATCGGCCCCGGCTGCGGCATCTTCCGCCGCCCCGTCGCTGCCGACGAAGGTCGAGTTCATCGTCTCGGGATCGGCGCCCGATGGGATCGACATCACGTACGGCCCCGGAGGGACGGAGCTGAGCGGGCCATCGACGCTCGACGGGACAGCGACGATGACCGTGCCATTCGATGCGTCCGCCTTGTACTACGCCATGAACGCCCAGCTCCAGGGAGACGGGGACATCACCTGCAAGATCGTGGTGACAGGCCCCGGCGATGCGCCGCTCACAGCCTCCAGCGGCGCGGCGTCAGGCGGGTACAACATCTGCTCGGCGCAGGCAGCCCCGGAGAACAGCGGCCTCAGCTGGCAGAACGAGAATTAGGTGTCCCTGGGGCCGAGATCGGCCGGGAGCGGAGGGCGAATGCGGGCCGTCCGCCGTTCCCGGCTCCGGACTACCGGCGCCGGGGCCGTCGCCGCCCAGCCGGGCTGTCCCCGCGCCGAGGATCCCTGTAGCCGCCCGGCTATCAGGCGGACGACAGGAAGGACCCCGACATGAAACGACTGAGCCACCTCGTGGCCGCAGCGGCAGCGACCGGCCTGCTGACGGCGGGCGCAATCGCCGCGAGCACGGCAGCAGCGAGCGCGAGCACCACGTTCGCCTCATGTAGCGCTCAGGGGCAGTACGCGATCTGCGATGCCGCCGGCACCGCCACGAGCCCGGTCACGATCACCGTGAGCGTGACCGCCAGTCCCGACCAGGACGTCTACGTGGCCTGGGATACCACGTGCTCGGAGGGGCTGTCGGCGGGCAGCTCGTCGGGGAGCTTCACCGCCGAGACCCCCGTCACCCGCACCATCTCGCACCCGTACTCTCAGCCGGACTCGTGCATCGTCTCGGCTGGCGCGCAGCTGCAGGCCGGCGGCAACAGCGTTCACGTTTCGCTGGCCTACTCCCAGAGCGTCACGGCTCCGGCTCCGGCCGCGCATGAGGTCAAGGGATACGCGGGCCTGTGCGCTGACGACTCAGGCGGCAGCTCTGCCCTCCGCACGAAGATCGTGGACTGGAAGTGCAACAGCGGCGACGCGGCCCAGTCGTGGTCGTTCAGCGGCGGGGAGCTCAAGCACGGCAGCCGGTGCATGAACGACAAGGCCTCCGGCGGAAGCGGCAGCGCGATCATCCTGTGGTCCTGCAACGGCGCCTCCGGCGAGCGCTGGACCCATAACTCGCACGGCGAGTACGTCCTGCAGGCCCACGGCGGCACGCTATGCCTGGACGATCCGGCCTACTCGACCAAGAGCGGCACCCAGCTGATCGTCTACACGTGCAAGGACAGCGCCAACCAGCGGTGGAGCCTGCCCTAGGTGCCCACGCCAGGGCGCCATCGGACAGGGTCAGCAACCGCAGCCAGCGCACTCCGCTTCCTGCGGCAGATCAGGCGCGCCGAGCTGCTGGCCGAGGTGGCGGGAGTCGAGGAGGGCTTCTCCGAGGGAGGGCTCGATGAGCCTCTCGCGCGGCAGGCCGCAGCACTGTGCCGCAAGGCCGGGGCAGATCCGGAGGCGATGCCTGAATGGATCGCCGAGGGGCGGCGCCGCAGGGCTGCGGGGAGGATGCCGCCACCTTCGGGCGGCGTACGCTGACCGCAGTTAGCCTCCTGCGCCCCACCTAGGTCTAGCGAAATTCGACATAGGGTATTCCTGCGTCGTACCCTGCTCCTATGAGCGCTCCGAAGATCAGGCTCACGGCGGTGATCATGGACATCCTGGACGTCCTCACCAACTCGCCGTCTGATGATCCGGCATGGGGCCTGCGGCTGTGCGAGGTCACCGGCTACGGCACCGGCACCATCTACCCGGCACTAGACCGGCTCATGAAGGCCGGGTGGATCACCGACCACTGGGAAGACCCGCCTCCCGAAGACCGGCCTCGGCGCCGCTTCTACGAGATGACCTCGAGCGGGCGCGAACAGTACGCCGCCGGGCTGCAAGCACGGCGCGAACGCCGCGCGGGATGGCTTCGTCCCATCCCCCATGCTGGAGCCGGGCAGTGACCGGATATGCAGTAAGGCGGCTCCGTCGTACAGGCTCGCGCAGACGCAAGCTGGTCATGCTCGCGACGCTCGTACCCACCCTTTCTATGCCGATGATCGTCATCATGCTGAACGTGCCCGGCCTCTGGGGCTTCGTTCTGGCAGAAGTACCCGTGCTGGCGATGTTGGTGCTGAAGCTTCCCGACTGGATCCACACCGTGGCTGGGTTGAGGAAGAAGATCCAAGCCAACTCGGAACAGGCACTTGCTAGATCCTCCGTCCGGAGCCTTACCAACCTGGCCGCCTGGCTGGCCGGGCCAGCTCGTCCAGCGCTGCGCGACGAGTGGCGTGCACACCTGGCCGGCGAAAGCGGCCACGACCCGCTCACCTGGCCGAAGGTCAGGAAAGCGCTCGGTTTCGTCGCCTCTGGCATCCGATTCAGGCTTGCCGACGCGTCCGGCCTGGCGTGGCGGCCGGCCGATGCGGTGCTGGGCTCACGCACGCTGTCCAACCTGTTCGTCTGGGGCCCGGTCATCGCGGTGCTCGTGGCCATCGTCCGCCATGACGGCCGGTTCGGGCTCGTGGCCGACGACCAGGATCCCGTCGCGCTCGGCGCGTTCCTCTACGTGGTGATCAAGACCGGCCGCTGGTGGCGGGGAGTCAAGCCGCCGGAGCCCAAGGCTAGGCGGGCCCGGAGTGACGACGGGAATGGGTAGCCGAGCGGTGGCGCCCCCCCGCCTCGCAGCGATCATGCGACAACTCGGTAGGGCTAAAGATGACCGGTTCCCCCCGTCTGTGGCTCAAATGCGGGACCTGCAACGACGCCACGCTGGCCAGGCTTAGCACCGACGCCCAGCCACTGCCGGGAGAACCCTACGGGGTCGAGCGGTGGCCTGGCGGCCGCTGGGAGGCCAGGCCGGCTTGGGACCGGGACGGCTGGACCCACGAATTCCAGTGCAAGACCTGCGGTGCAGGCCACCAGGTCCGCGATCAGCGCCTCGCCGGATGGTGGGCCGAGTTCGCGGCATCGGGGAAACGCCGCGGCGACCGGTACATCGACCGGGACGACTAGTTCTAGACTTCATTCATCAATTGCATGGAGGCCCCGGAGCTTTCGCCAACGTAACGGCGGGGCAGTCGTAAGCCGCTGACCTTAACAGGGTGAGGGCTAGATCGGACTGCCCGGAATTGACCGCCAGGAATCCCGTTCGCCAGCAGCTCGTCTCCACGATCGCAGGCCGTACACGCCACCATCCCGATGACCCGGAACTGCCCGCGCTGCGGGCCGAGCTCGCCGTTGAGGGCCTGGTCGAGCGCATCACCAAGACCATCAGCACCTCGCCGCCGCTGACTGCCGGCCAGCGTCACCGCCTCGTCCGCGCCGTATACGCCGGGCTCGGCGATGCCTGAGGCAAGGGCGGCCGTGAAAGCGCCACCGACCGCCACCCTCGCCGACCGCGTGATGAAAGCCCGCCGGGACTCAGCCTGTGCCGCCTGCGAAAGACCGATAAGACGCGGTCAGCAGATTGCCAGGATCGGGCAGCGATGGGTGCACATCGAGCACGTCCTCGAGTGGATCCGCAGCCAGCGCGACGAGCTGGCCGCCCAGGAGGCGGCCGGATGACCGGCGGCCGACGCAATACCTGGACGCGGCGGTCCGGACCGCTCACCTGCTCGCGATGCAGCCACGCCGACGAGATCGGCTTGGTCCTCAGCGCAGACGGCAAGCAGCTGCTTTGTCACGAGTGCCTGCTCCTGGAGCAGCGACGGGCAGAGCGTCACGGTAAGAACGTCCTCGCACCAGAAAGGCCAGCATGATCGCCATCCCGCCCGCGCTCGCCGAGAACGCCCGCACCGCCCAGGCGCCCGGCCGGTGTCCTCTATGCAAGCCCGGCAAGATTCATGTCGGCCAGCGCATCGCATGCCTGCCCACCGGCGACTGGGCACACACCTGGTGCCTGGCGTCAGTCGACCCGGGCCATCTGCCGCAGCTCCGGGCGCGCGGGCGATGACGGCACCAGGCACTGCAGATGATGGCGGCGCCGAGGATCAGGCCGGTGCCGCCGACCCGGTCGAGCTCATCCGGAGGCACTGCCGCAGCATCACGAACGCGCTGCGAGTCGTCGACCTGGAGCATCCCGACGCCGGGGCGGTCACCCGGCAGTGCGCTGCGATCCTCGACACACTGCTGATCAGCGTCGGCGAGCTCCGCTACTTCACCAGGAACCGGAAAGGAACACAATGACCGATGACCGCGCCCGGGATGGGCGGCCTAACGACGCCACGCCACCCCCCATCGCGGACACGCCGCCTCGGCACGACGCGATCGCCGAGGCCGGCATGCGGAAGTACTTCAACCCGGCGCTGGCCAACGCCCGGAGACATCTCAGGCCGATGACCAGCGAGCCGACAGCCGCGAACAGGGCAGCACCCCTGCGCGGCCAGCACGAGCCTCGCGTCCGCAACATTGCCGCCCTCGTCGACGACGACAACGACACCGTCGTCCGCGTCGACTACGTCGAGGCCAGTGACCCGGCCCAGGACGGCGAGGCGCTGGTCGGCCTGGCCGTCTGCAAAGACGGCGCCTGGGTGAACGTCCTCATCGGCGCCGAGGAGACGCTGATGCTCGCCAACCGGCTGACCTGCGCCGCCAACCTGACGATGGTGCCGCTCTTCCAGCAGAAAAAGGGCTAGACCATCCGGGCCCGCGGGAAGATAGACCATGCCGCGCAAGCCGCCACCTCGCAGGTACAAAATCGGCGAGGCGGTCATCTGGACTGACTACACCGACCAGACCGAGCATCCGTGCACGATCCTCGAGCACGTCGAGCCGCAACCCGACGAGGGCTACGACCTGGCGGCCAACGGGCCGCTGTACTCCGTCCGCTTCAACCCCGGTGACCGCTGGGGCAGCCAGGTTGCCGAGGTCGACCTGTCGCCGTGGCCGAAGCCCTCGCTAGGGCTGGTCGGCGACAAGCCGGAATCGCGCGGCCCGCAGGCCGGCCCGGATACGCCGCCAGCTGGAGGCTAGACATGAGCAACGAAGGACACGGAGCCGAAGACGAGCACCAGGACGACGGCGACCTCAGCCCGCTCGAGAAGCTGAGAGCCCGCCACCAGGCGGATAACGAAGCGCGGCGCCAGGAGTGGCTCGCCGAGCACGCGGGCGATCCTGACGACCCGTTCACCGCCGACGAGATGGACGCCGTCGTCGGCCCCATAGACCAGCCGATCTGCCAACTCAGCCGCGAAGGCGAGGACGGGACCTGGCTGAGACTCACCTACCTGCCGCGGCCGCCAGTCAAGCTGATCGACGTCACCATGGGCAACGCCGGATCCGATGAACCGGCGGTCAGCCTGATTATCAGCGACACCGAAGCACGCGACCTCATCGCCCGGATCATCGACGCCATCGGACCGCAGCAGCCCGACCCGCCGTTGGAACCGCGAACCGACTGCGGGACGGCGGAAGAGACAGGCGAACCGTGCCCTCGGTGTGGCTACCGCCCAGGTGACGACCTGGACCAGACCTGAGTCATGCCCTGGAAGCCCGAACACAAGTCGCCGGAGTACGGCCGCGCCCCCTGGCGGCGCGCCCGCGCCGCGGCGATGGCCAGGGCCAGGGGGCGATGCGAGATCAGGGGACCGAACTGCCAGGGCGTCGCCGTCAGCGTCGACCACGTCTACGGCCTGGCCGCTGATCCGGAGCACAGGTTCCTGCAGTGCGCTTGTAAGCCCTGCCACGACGCCAAGACCTCGAGTGAGTCGAACCGCGGGCACCGTGAACCGCCGGCAACACCACGGACCCAATGGTGACTACACCCGGTGACAGCGATACGATGGTCGCATTGCAGTCGTGGTGACAATTAGTGACACAGGTAGTGATTGATCATCGCACATCACGTCGTGTCATCACGTCTCTGAACTGCGAAGATGTCCAGTGACGAAAAGGCCGTCCAGAGCAACGCGCCCGTGTTATTTCTCGCGATCGGGGTCAACACGCGAAAATCCGGCTTCGCTCACGGATGGTGACCAGTCCCCCGGGGAGCGGGTGTCACGGATGGTGACCATCACGGCGGGCCATGACCGCTCCGCGTGTCACGCAGCGTCAGAAGTCGAGGAGCCGGATCCGGGTGCGCTGAGGCCGCGGCTCGGACATGACCAGGTGCGCCGCGCCTGCTGCCGCGTACGCCGCGGTGATGCTCCCATGGGAACCGCGCCGGACGAACCGCCATCCGTCGCCAGCCGAGCCCTTTTCTGCCGCGGCGATGTGCTTGTTCAGTAGCGGGTCGTCTCCGTGGGAGAGCTGGCGGCTGGCGGTGAGGTCGGCCAGGCCCATGCAGGCCTCGGCGATCGCGGGCCCGGTGATCTCGGTCGACCCAGGCCGTGCCCGCAGGATCGGGGCGAAGCCGGCCGCTGCGGACGGGAACCATGCGAGCTTGCGGGGCCGGATCCGGTCGAGCAGCGGGCCGAGTTCGGTCCTGGCGCTGGCGACGGAATCCCAGCTCCGCACGAGTTCTACCCGGACGGTGCCATCGGGCAGGCCCGCGGCGGCCGCGAGGACGGAGTGCTCGCCGAAGGAGTCGAAGCAGCAGACGACCCGGGCGCGGTGGGCGTCGAGGGTTCCCCCGGCGTCTCCGCACGCGGCCCACGCCTCGAGGTCGACGGCGCTGTTAAGTGCGATGACCCGCTGATTGAGGCATTCGGACCGGAATTCCGCAGGGTTGAGGGCCTGGTACTGGGCCTGCAGGACGTCCAGGTCGAACAGGTGGCCAAGGGCCGGGTTGGCGTACCTCCACGCTTCGATGTCGTCGCGGTCGCAGCCGGGAGGCGCCTCCCAGGACATGACCAGGATGCGCGAGTCGGGTCCTCCGGCGATACCCGTCGCATAGAGGTTGTTCAGCACCGTGCTTTTGTCGGATCCGGCGTTGGTCAGCGCGACTATCTGCCCGTTGGGGCTGGCGGTAATGGTGGAAGTCACCGAGGCCCACCCGTCACCCTCAACCTGAGTACGGAGTTCGTCGAATACGACCATCGCGCACGTCAGGCCTCGTCCGGCGCGGGCGTTCGCCGACCTGATGGTGTACTCGGCGCCGCTGGCCAGCCGGAACCGGTACTGACCGCTCGCCCGTGATTTCAGCACGATCGACGGGGCGAGGTAGGGGCAGTTCTCCGCGGTCCGCAGGGCCAGCTCCCAGGCGTAGGCGCTCTGGCTCAGGTCCTGCGCGACGCCGAGGATGGTCTGCGGCCTCGAGGACATGTACATCCGCCACAGGGTGATGACCCGGGATAGGTGCGTCTTGGCATTCTGCCTCGCGGCCTGGATCAAGACGTACCGGAACCGCAGCCTGCCCGTGTCCGGGCTGAGCTCGAACATCCGCATGACGGCGATTTCCTCGTGCGGCAGCAGCGGCTCGCCGATCGCCGCGGCGAACGCGATCACCTGCGGGCCGAGCGACGTCTCCTCGCTGAGGATCCGCAGGGGCGCCGGGACCGACACCCGGGGCTCGGCGTGGCCGAAGACCTTAGAGGTCGACGGTGCGGAGGCGGCGGACAGGGTTGTCGAGCTCAACGGGCGGCTTCCCTCCCTTGATGCGGCTCCGGGCGGCCGGGCTGGCGCCAAGCTCGGCCAGCACTTTGACGAGCTCGGGCACGAGCCACCGCGCGCTGTATGCAACCTTGGCCGCGGACGCCTGGTCGATGACGATGGCGAGGTGCTTGGCGACTTTGACCATGCCGGCGTCCTCCGGCTCCAGGTCGAGGGCGCTGATCGTCTCGACGACAGCCGGGAGAAGGAACTCGGACGGGTCGCGCTGCATGAGAAAAGCGTAGACGAGTCATACCTTTGCAGGTAGGCAGGCAGACCTTTCCGCTATGATGGTCTAGACCAGCGCTCTGCCCGGCCAGCCGGGATGTGCGGCACGGCGGCACTGGCGTGTATGCAGGTAACGCCCGGATTGACCCGCCGGAGGTGGCGCTGAGTGGTCCGCAAGAACACGCCGACCGGCTCGGCCGCGGAGTTTGCTGCTATGTGGAACGCCTTGCCGTCGGCAAAGCAGCAGGCGATGCTCGCGGAGCTCCGGGACGCGCTGCACGTGGTGAGGGACGCGGACAGCCCGAGCCCGATCCAGCCGGTACATCCGCCGTTCAGCGGGCGGCACGCTCATCCGCATTACCAGTACGACGGCCACGGGGCGACCGGGACGCATAACCACGTGCACGAGCACGGCGCCGATGGCACCCCGGATGCCAGCCACGACCACGAGCACGCTGAGGGCGCCGCGGCGGCCGCGCATCACAGGCACGCGCAGCGCGGCCCGGTGCTCAACGCTGCGGTGAGGCGGACGCCTCCAGCGAACCCGCAGCAGCGGGCACGGCAGGACTCGGCCTGGGCCCGCCTGGCCGATGGCGTACAGGCTTCCGGCCAGCGAAAGGGGCAGTAAATGGCGACTCGGCATAAGACGGCGGCGGCCGCACCGGCGGATCGCGAGGTGGCCGCGGCACCGGTCACCGTCGCGGAGCTGAGCCGACGCTCAGAGACGCATGTGGCGGCGGTGAGGCAGCAGATGGCCCGGGCCGCGGCGGTCGAGCGCGTCGCGACAACCAGGGTGCACGACCGGCCCCGGGATCCTGAGACTGCGGCTCCTGTCGCGCCCAGGTCGCTGGGCGAGTGGGCCGACTTCACCATTGCTGCGAGGTTGACCTCGGTCTCGCCAGCACCCGCGACGGCGATCCTGATCGTAGACGCCCTGCGAAACGGCCCGGAAGCGGTGGCGGCCGTGATCGCCTCGCTCAGCGACCTGGGCGCTCCGCGGGAATACGAGGATGTGGCCGCGATACTCGGCGGCCTTCCGCGTTACGGCCTGGCCGATGCCCAGCGCGGCATGGTGGCCGTGCTGGCCGCGTGGCGGCGAAAGCAGCAGGCAATCATCACCGCCGCGGCGGCCGCGGCGGAGGACCCGCACGCCGGGTCTGCCCGGAGGCGGAAGCCGGCACAGTGAGCGGGCCTGCAAGTGCCCGGCGCGGAGGGAGCGGCGTGGCCAAGATCATCGCTACCGGGCCAGGCGTGAGCATCGCCACCCACCCGGCGGAACGTCCGGGACCGCACGCGGGCGGCGGCGGAACCGGGGATCCGCCTGCCGGACCGCCTCCTGCGGTCGGCCTGTCATCGCCTGTCTCGCCAGCTAGCCCGGCCCCGGTCGCGTAGGAGGCAGTAGTGGCCACAACGCGAATCACCATTCAAGGTCCGATTTTCGATGGCCGCGCGGCCGCGGCAGCCTCCGACTTCTGCGACAGCATCTCGAACGAGGTCGCCGAAGTTGCCCGGACCTGGATCGCGACCGAGGCTCACGGGTTCGACCGGTCCGGCCGCGGCGGCACCGGGGCGGCGGCGGCCGGGCTCGAGGGGCCGATCGGCAGCAACGGCCAGTACGTCGTCCGCGGTGGTATCCGCAAAGGTTCGTACTCCTGGCCATGGTTGGAGGGCTCATCCGAGAGGAACCGGACGACGCCGTTCGCCGGATATCACGTGTTCAGGCGCACCCGGCAACGGCTGCGTCGCCAGATCGGCCCGCTGACCGAGCTGCGCATGCAGGAGTTCATCGAACGGATGGGCGGAAGCGAGACATAGCCGTGGCGAAGGCAACCGACAACAGGCCCGTGATCCGCGTACCGGGGCACGTTTGCGTACACGTGGTGAAGTCGCACCAGCTGGCGCGGCTGCTGACCTCCGCCGGTCCGTGGACCAGCCGCGCGGGACTGGTGGCCGCTGCCACGCCGGGCAGTGGCACGGCGACCGCCGTGACAGTGCTATCGCGCCACGCCGGGGCAGTCGCCGCCGAGCTGAGCCGGACGCTGCAGCAGGCTCGCGAGACGAACGACCCGGGGGCCGACGAGCTGGCGACCGTGGCCGGATATCTCGGCATCTGCGAGGCCCCGGTCGAACCGACACCTGAGCCCGCGCCAGCACCTGCGGCCGAGGTGCCGCAGGCTCCGTCGCTGACCTAGGTGATAGACGTCCCCGGCGGTAGCGTCCTCGCTCCTTTCAGCCGCCGGGACGAGGTCCCGCAGGCCGGGCCTAGAGCTACCCGGTAGCGCGGGACCAACGCGGCGGGCGCCGCGGCGGCCTAGGTCACCGCCGCGGCGCCCAGGTGGCAGGAAGGAAGGCGGATCGTGACCGGAGTAAAAGTCACCGAGGTCTACGTCCGCGCCGAGACCACCCGCATCCCCGCGGTGTCACAGGCCGAGGCCTCGCTACGCGAGCTCGCCGAGTGGAATCTGACGAAAGAAACCATGTGGGCCGCCGTAGGGCGGGCGCAGGCAGCCGACGGGCCGCCGCGGCTGGAGCCACTCACCGAAGGGCGCCGGGTGCGCGTGTCGGCACTGATGACCGGCTACAGCCACGTTCACGTCGCCGAGCTGATGCTCGCCGGGATGCCGGTCAGGCAAGCCTTCGACCTGAACTGCCTGCTGTTCTACCACGTGTTCGCCCTTCACTGGGGGATAGCCCGGGGCGTGGCCACCGGGCGGCAGTTCAACAGGAACACGTTCGGCACGATGTGGTGGCCGCTGAGCGAGAACAGCCCGTATGACGAGCATTTCCTGCAGCCCTCCGAGAAGCGGCCGGTGGCGAGGTGCTTCGCGCGGGCCGCCGGGGAAAACAGCAGGATCCTGCTGCGGGACGAGCCCGAAGGCGGCGAGTTCTCCGCGTTCGCCGAACCCGCCCTCGCCGACCGGCTGTCCTGGATGCTCGAGATGATGCGGCGGTTCGGGTCGGGCGGGGGCAGCCTCGCGCAGTCCGCGCAAGGTGCCCTGGACGCGGCAGCAGGGCGCCCTCGCAGGCGCCGCAGGCCTGTCGATGAGGAATGGCTGGCCGCCGAGATCAGCGACGCGCTGACCGCCACATGGCCGGCCATCGCCGCCACGGTGACCACCTTGCCGACCCAGCGCGTCACGTTCAGATCGGAGGTGAACGGCGATGCCAGGTGAGGGCGGCGCCGGGTGGTTACCCGGGCCCGGGATGGTGACGATTGTCCCGGGCGCAGACGTGGGACGGCCCTGTGCTCTCACGAGAGGGCAGGGCTGTCCCACCTGAGCATGGCCCGCGGGTCGTCAGGCGGGCCCGCTGAGCTTGGTTCCTGCGGCGTCGGCCCATGCACGGCTCTCGGCGTGCGATGGCCCGAGCGCGGCCGCCGCCGCGGCGGCGAGGGTGGCGTGCACCTGGGCCTCGGCCAGGATGAGGACGGCCTGGTGCTGTAGTCCTGTACTACTTCCGGGCGGATCGGGGCTGTTCGGCGCCGTGCTCTCACATGTGATCTTGGGTCCGCGAGGTACCGGGCATCTGATTCGGGCCTACGACAGCTGCCCAGGCACCATCTTGAGCGTCATCGTGTACTGGAGGTTCGAGTACTGGGTCATCCCGTAGATCAGGGCTACCACGATGCCGGCCAGGAGGAAGCCCCCGGCGACCAGTGCAGACTTCTTGACGATCGTCGCGACGAACGGATCCATGCTCCTCACCTCCTCCCTGAGCGCGGCTCGGTCTTCTTGGGATGGGCGACGCTTGCCTCGATGACCCACACCGTGCGCGCGCTATCGTCCGGCAGGTACCAGATCCGGGCACTCCCGCTCACCTTGACCTGCCATTGCTCCAGGTCCCTGCCGTTGAGCGAGCGGGTCGCCAGCGTGCCCCTGAGCTGGTAATGCGTCTCGTCCTGAGGCGGCCGCGGATTGGACCGCATCATCTCGAACGCCTCCCGCGCCTTCACGGTGGCGTGCGCGCACAGGTCGTCCCAGCCCTTGGCGGCCTCGGTCGTACCGAACCGGACGTTCCACTCGTCGCCGACGGGCGGCGGAGCGACACGATCGAGGCGCTTCGGGCTCACTGGTCAGCGACCTCCGGCACCTCGCCGTAGTCACCGCCATCAAGCGGCGCAGTGGCACGCTTGAGCAACTCGGGATCGGAATAGATCTCAGCAGTGGCCTGCCACGCCGCGATAACAGGTGCGAGCGCAGCGATGTTGCCCAGTTCAGCGCAGGCGTGCATCGTGTCGACAACTTCCACGAGGAACGCCTGGACATCCTCCTGCGGCAGGAACCGCACCCACGGGAAGACGTCAGCCAGAGACAGCAGCAAGGCGCGGGCGCCAGGGTCATGCTTCATTAGGGAGATGAACATGCGGCTGGCCATACCCAGCGCTCTATCCTCGGCATCGGCGCGGTCCGCCGACTCCAGAATCAGGTCCTCACCGTCCCTCCGGTCTAGCCGGATGCGGCGGCGCGGGCTCCCCTCCAGCTTGGCCATTGTGTCCTTGGGATGCTGGACAAGCTGGGAGAACGGGATCTCCTCGGTGACGCACATGACTGCATAGTATCTTGACTTTTGAAGTACTTCAAATGTCTTGATAGACTTCGCCTTCCATGGATCACCAGACCGCGGTCTCCGAGCGGATCAAGGCCGGCCTCGCCCGGCGTCGCGCCGACGGCAAGCAGCCCGGCGCGACCGACCGGACACCGGGTAAGCGTTCTGGGTATTACGAGCGGTGGGAACGGGAGCGTGCAACTGCCCGATGAACCCTCCGCTCCTCCGGGCTTACGTCGACGAGACCGGCGACCGCGGCCACACTGGAGGCTCGTCGCCCTTCTTCGCGTTCGCGGCCGTCGTCGTGGCCGACGAGGACGAAGCGGGCCTGCGCGCGGCGATGTCGCAACTGCGGCGCGACCTGAAGGTGCCGACCGGAAAGGCACTGCACTGGAAGGACCACGTCAAGACCCACTCGCGTCGCCAGCACGTGTCCCGCGTGCTCAGTCAGGTGCCACGCCTACTCATCGTGTACGTGGTGGTTGAGAAGGCGGCTATCCCGGCCAGGTCCGGCATGTACTGCGACCAGGTGCTGTTCTACAACTACGCGGCCTGCTTGACCATGGAGCGCCTGCTGCTGGCCGCCCGGGACTGGCACGGAGGATCACGCGACATCATCGTGCGCTTCGGGCATGTGAGGGGCTTCGATCACTCGAAGACCACCACGTACTTCGGTCTGAAGAAGAAGAACGCGCCCGCGTGGATCCCCTGGGGGCGTCTCCACGGCGCCGTGCACTTCGACGACCAGGCTAAGTGGGACGGCCTGCAGGCCGCAGACCAGTACGCCGGCATGCTGAACGCGGCGATCCGCCCGGACGACTTTGGCAACTACGAGGAGTCGCACCTCCTCCGGGTGTGTCACCAGATCCGCAGGAGCGGCACCGGGAATGCGATGGGGTACGGCTTCAAGGTGCTCGGCAACGAGGCTACGTTTACGTCGCTGCCCTGGTGGCCGACCGCCGGGATCTGAAAGCAAGAGCGCCCCCGGGAGGCCCGGGGCGCCTCATCCGGTTTCCCGGAAGGGTCTGGCAGCAGACCAAGCGTTGTTCCCCGCGGCCTCCTGGAAGGCGCTCAGGATTTCTACACTCACGATAACGCAACCTGGCGCAAAATCAATACCCGCAGCAGTCCAGCGTGGCGCAGGTATCCGAACTAACGTTCCCCTAAGGGCTGCCAATGGACGTATATACGCTGTTCATAACAGGTAGCGGGGCGAGCGTGGCTCCCCTCAACGTGATGCAGATCATGGCCCAGCGCCGCCGCCGGGCTGGATGGGCTGAGCAACAGCGAGCTAGCGGCCCTGTGCGACCGGTTCGGCGTCGAGGCCTAACACCGGCCAGCCAAAACCCACGTTGATAACGAGTCTTTTCCGTGCCCCCCGGACCCGATCACCCGACCGGCACCTCTCCGCCCGGGCGCGTGTTTTTTGGGGTTCGACCGGTCGCACCGCCGCGCCTCGCGCGCGGCATGCGGGTACATCGGCGAGGCCCGCGCGGCGCGTGCGTGCCCCCTCAGCGCGCGGCATGTGCACCCCGCTTTCCTATGCGGGAGGCGCAGGTCGGCCTTGGGCGGTAGCTACGCCTGCTGCAGCTGTGTCGCGATAAACCCGAGCCTGGTCTCGAAGTCGGGCGCTTTGATCTCGGGCGTCGTGAGGAGGTTGTTGATCATCCTCGCGCCGTGTTCTGGTGCCTTGTCGTACAGGGCGAGGAACCTGGCGCTGGCGCTGATGCCGAGGAGGAAGTGCCGGGCTTGCGTGACGGTAAGGGCATCGCCACCGCCCGCGGCGGTCCGTGCGGCGAGGACGGCCTCGCGCTGGCGTACGAGATCGGCGATGACGTCGAGCTGGGCCTCGAGCCGGGCCCGGTCTCCGGCGAGTTCGTCCGGGGATCCGCCGCCGCGGCGGACGAGTTCCTCGGCCTCGCGGATCGCCTGGAGCCGCTCCTGGCCTTGGAGGTATTTGGCGCGGGCTTCCTCGAGGAGGGCGGCGGTCTCGCCGGTCTCGGTCACGGGGGAAGGGTAGCGCGCCGCGCGGGCTGCTATGCGGGCCCGCTCGGCGCGGCAGGGGAGTCTCCTGGCGGCCGGCGGCGGTACGCCTGCAGCACTGGCGCGAGGATCGCTGCGAGATCCGCCTTCTTGCTGGGGCTTAGCGGAGGGGCGTGGTCGACGTGCCAGCAGATCCACTCCTCGCGGCTGAGGCCTCCGGGGCTGGGCTCGTTGACGCCATGTTCCGGAATGTCGCAGCCTATGGTGCCGTTCGGCTTCGCCCATCCGCGTTCCGGATCCAGGGACGGGGCGACACGCTGGCAGCGTGACGCCGGGTCCGGCTTCCATTCGGATTTCCGGGCCCGGGGCTCCTGCTTGTCCTCTGGCATCGGCTGCTCAAGCGGGAACGCTGAGGCCGGGGTCGCCGAGGCGGCCGAGGATGGCAATGGTCTCGGCGCGGTCGTCGGGGGTCATGCGCACGAGGGCCTGCTGGATCAGCGCACCGGGGTGGGGCATGTGCGGCTTGGTTAGCTCACGGAACCGCACGAGGTCACGAGCATACGCGTCGGGGCCGGCGTACGGGTTGACGATCATGGGCTCATCTTCCTTATCGAGCGGAGCACCTGGCCGAGAGACGACTCGGGCCGCCAGTCGCTGAGCCAGGAGAGGCCCCGCTTACGCTCCATACGCAGAACGCTACCGTGGAGTCATAGCGCGCGGCGGCCGGAATCTGCCGCCGCAAGCCGGCCGCCTAGCGCGACCTGGCCGGAAACGAGGCAGCATGAACGAAGGCCCGTCCCTGATCCCCGGCACCTGGCACAGCGTCTACGTGTACGAGAGCAGCAGCCGGGACCAGACCCTCACTGACGAACGCGACGTGACGCTCAGCCTGGAAGGCGCCGGGGTCCGGGTGAGATCACTTCCCGGCTCTCCGTCTCGCCTGGAGATGGAGCTTGCTTTCCGGGAGCGCCGTGTCCTGCTGGGGACCTGGACGGAGCGCACCGACCCGGACGGTTATTACGCTGGCATCACCTACGTCGGGACGGCCTTGTTCATCCTGGCCGAGGACAGCCGGTCGATGACGGGCCGGTGGACTGGCGGGGACCGGGACGTGGCGAAGGTGAACACGGGGACGTGGACGCTGACGCTGGCCCGGTAGCCCTGGCCGTCATCACCCGTGACGGCCTGGTCCTCCTCGGCCGCCGGGAACCCGCCGTGGGCATTCCCAGGCGGAAAGCTCGAGCCGGGCGAGAGCCCGGAGGACGCCGCGGTACGGGAGACGCTCGAGGAGACCGGGCTCCGGGTCCGGGCTACCGGGATGATCGGCAGCAGGGTGCATCCGGTGACCAGCGTCCCGATGGTGTACGTGGCGGTGACGCCTACGCTGGAAACGGTAGTTACCGCGAGCGGCGGGCATGAACTCGTCGAGGTGAAGTGGGGTCAGCCCCGCGGAGGCCGACGAGCTGACGGGCGGCACGATCCACGAGCCCGTGCGTGACTACCTGGGACAAGCGTTGAAGGGGTGATCCTGGTGTCCGAGCTGCCAGAGACCACGACCATCCGGTATCTAGTCGACGGACTGCTCGAGCTGGCCGGGACACTTCCGGAGGGCACGGACACCCCGGTCGAGCTCGGGGTCTGCGACGGCAGCGCCCTGCAGCTAATCGACCAGTGCGACCTGCACTACTGGGCGAGAATGCCCGCGGACGGGAGCGGGCCTCCGGGCAGCTATTTCGTCTTGATACGCGGTCACATTCACCCAGGCGAAAAGGCCGGTGAGCTGCTGCGCGGTGCAGCGGCCGACGTTGACAGGGAACTGCGCGAACTCGCCGACGGCGACGGCTGAGTGCCGCCGCGGGCCGCAGAGGTCAGACGCCTCGGCTGAAAGCGCGCCCGATCTCAGCCCGGCGGGGGCATGCCGACGCGGCAGCGCGGGAATACAAGGACCGGCGGGGTCTGTGATCGGAGGACACCGTGGGCTTGAACCAGGACCGTGACAACCTCGAGCGAGACATTGCCCGGCTCAAGGCGCTGCTGGAATCTCAGCCGGGCCTGCCAGCCGAGACGCGGGTTACTGCACTGGCGGCGGTAGTTCAGGCGGAGGCGTCGCTGCTGGCCGCGGACACGCTGATGCCGGCAATGGACACTGCGGAGGGCGACGTGGCCGCACCGCTGGCGACCGCGCTTTACGCATTCGCAGAAAAGGCAGACCTACTCGTGGTCGCGCTGGGGCGACTGCCTGAGTTCTGACGAGCTAGCGCGTCGGAACGACGGCTAGCACCGGGCGGGGAGCGGCAGGCATTCCTCCATCCCGGCCCGGGAATACCGTCTCTGGCACCTACCGGACGGAGTACGCATGGGCTCGTATGAGGATCGCAGGCAAGCCCGGGAGTGGCTCTCGGAACTTGAGGCGCTGCTGGGAAGGGCGGGGAGCATGGACATGTCGCCTGACGCGAAGGTGACGGGTTTTGCAGCTGCGGCGCACGCGGAGGCGCTGCTCCTGTTCGCTGACACGCTGGACCAGGCAATGAGGACCCTGCGGGATGACGTGGTTGCCCAACTCCAGGCCATGTTCGGCGGACGCTGATCAGCCACTGGTTCCGGCGAGTTCGTACGCTTACCTGGCGCTCACGACATAGTCCTCTCCGTGGCGGTGTCGAGGCCTGTACGGTGCACGGCGGGTGCTGACCGGCGAGCTGGCGGTCCCGATCGGCTAGGGCGCTTACGTCGGCCGTGGCGGTCCCGCTCTCGGGGACTGCGCGCGTCAAGACTCTCTCCTAGGTGGTGGGTATAGCCGGGAAACTGCGAACATCGCGAACATCGCGAACAGGGGCGTAAAACAGCAGGTCACGGCATACGAAAGGCGCACGGCGGCGCGCCCGGGTACCCGGGAAACTGCGAACACCGACACCAGAAACCGCGAACGTCCTGCGCGGGGTGTTCGCAGTTCCGGGCCCTGGTGTTCGCAGTCCCGAAGGCAACTGCGAACACTCAGCACGTCCTCTGACCTGCCTCGATCCGGCGCATGTTCGCGATGTTCGCGATGTTCGCGGTTCTGGCACTGATACCTCCTCACTGAGGATCGCCGCCGCTGTCGAATGCACTGACGGTAAGGTGCAGGACGGTCGGGAGGGCGTCCCCGACGCGCTTCCGGATGGTGAGCCGGCCATCCCCGGTGATGCTGGCCAGCAGGCCGCGCTCATGCAGTTGCTTGTGCAGGGCGTGCTTGGTGATGGCGAGCGGGAGGCTGGTCTCGGCGAAGCGTCGCGCTGCGGTGTAGGCGGCATCGGACTGGAGGTACACGTCGTCGCCGTCGATCCAGCCGATCACGTCGCCGTAGGTCCGGTACGTTCCGTTACCGGCGTCGTCCCACTTCCACCCCCAGCGGACGGCGTCGGCGGGCGCCCGCCCGTGGGTGTCCGCCAGGCAGGCGCGCCCCTGGGCGATCAGGGCGGCGAGCGACTGGAGGTAGATGCGGACGGGGTCGGCGTCGCGGCCGTACCGCGCCTGCTCGGCCCCGGTGTCGACGAGTGCCTTCCATGTCCGCAGCCAGGTCGCCTCCCGCTGCTCGGCAGTGATGGCGCCCGCCGCGGTGGCGAAGGCGAGGAACTCGTGCCAGCCGAGCGCAAGGCTGCCGATGTTCAGGGCGTGACGCGGATGGCACTCCGCGCGGGCGGAATCGCGCAGCCTCGTCCGTTCGGCGTCGAGCGTGCCGGGCAGCTTGTTGTCAGCGTCGTAACGGCCGGCCAGCCACTTCACGTACGCCGCAGTCGCGATGGCGAGCGTGCCGTCGGCGGCCATGCCCTGGGCGGCGGTGAGGCGCGGCAGGCTGACGTCGCCGGGCGAGATCTCGGCGACGAACGCGCGGGCACGCATCGACTCGACCCCGGGCGGCACGTCCTCGGCCGAGGTGAGCACCTGCGCCCGAGGCGGCTTCGGCGGCCGCTGGGTACCGTCGGGGCGCAGCCGTCCCCGGCCGCTGTGGTTGGCGCTGCCGCGGATGAGCCGGTCTGCAGTGGCCGCGCGCCGCTGGGCGTCGGTCTTGGTGGCGTCGGGCGAGTAGTCGTCGACGACGTAGAGCGCGCTGTCGAGGGTGAACGCCTGGGCTTCCAGCGCGTTAGCTGTGCTGGTCCAGTTGCCCGGCAGCCCGTGCGCATCCATCAAAGGGCCGTAGTGCTGCTGGGCAAGCGCGGTGATCGCGGTCTTAAGCGTCCCGGATCGCCCGAACAGCCACACCGCGCAGTCCGGGGGCAGCGGGAGCGGCGCCCGGTATACGGCGGCCAGCACGGGCACCATCACCATGTCGGGTGCGATCTCCATCAGCGAGAGGGCATTGCGCACGGCACTGCGAACATCGCGAACAGTGGGAACCTCGGGCAGTTGGTAGCCGCCGAGCGGCCCGAGGTCCACGGCCACCGACGTGTCCAGCCCCCGGGCCCCGAGGGCCCCGGAACTGGTCAGGTAAGCCCATTCGTCGCCAATGCGGCGCCATCCCGTGTGCGCGTAGATGATCCTGCGAGGCACGTCACCGGACCGGGACTGGACGGCCACGCGCAGATGGTCGGCGACCGACAGGCCGGGCATCACCAGCGCCGACACTCCGGCCGCTTTCGCCGCCCACTGCTGGGGCTTGCCGAGCTGGTCGGGGAGAATCTCGATGTCCCCGGCGCGACGGTCTGTCGTCGCTACGTGCAGCGTCCACATGAGGGTCTGCTCCGCGCCGTCGTCCCGTATGGTCTCCGCGGTGATCTTCGCGTCAAAGGTGGCCAGCGGGGTCCATACGGCGCCGCCGTCCTTGACGGGCCGGTACCAGCCGAGCGCTCCGCCTCGCGATTCGTATGCGCTGGCGGCGTCCGCAACGCCCCAGTCGGCCAGAGCCGGCGCTACGCCGCTGGCCGTGATCAGCTCGGCGGCCTGCTCCTCCGGGCTCGGCGGATCGGGTTCCTCCTCCAGGGCCAGGTGGCGGAGGTCATCGATCACGGGATTCAGGTCGGCCGGTGGATCATCGGCGCACTGTGCCCGCCAGTAGTCCCTGAGGTCGGCTGCCAGCGCCTTGCGGTCGGTTCCCTCAAACCGGTACTGCCGCTCGCCGTGCTGCGCGTACGGCCACCGCGTGGCACGCCCGAGCTTGTACCGCTCCTTGGCCAAGGTCAGCGCGCGCTCCCGCTTCGATACCTTCGGGGGCTTCTCTCCCGCTGGCTCGTTCCCGCTCACGCCACACCGCCCCTGGGATACTGCGCGGCGGCGCGGAAACCGGACGCTACGGTCCGCCGGACCTCGGCGGCAGGCAGCCCGATCCGCTCGCCGGCCTGGTATAGCAGGCCCTCGGTCCGGTCGGCATCGAGCATGTCCCCGGCGACCAGCGGGCCCAGATTCCACGCAGCCAGGTGCAGCGTCGTGTTCCTCGTCCCCTCACCTGCCGTCAGGACCTCCTCGAGCTCGTACCGCAGGGCGGCCATGGCGTAGCCGCCGCGGCCGCGCGCCGGGATGCTGACTGTCTGGGCTGATCGGGGCGGCCGGTTGCTCTCGCGCAGCCGCCCGGCCCAGAACTCAGGCAGCGGCGTCAGATCGTCGCCTGGGGAGCCGAGCCAGCGGTACGGGCGCCGGGTCGACGGGTGAACCGACGGCGCCACCACGATGTAGCCGCCGTCCGCCTTGACGTCCACCCCAGGGCCGCCCTTGCCTGCACCGGACATGATCTTCCCGCCGGGGTGGCCGTACAGCATGTGGTAGCCGCCGCGGCCGGTGACCGCGGCCAGTGTGCGGGGTAGCACGCCCTCGCCGACGAGCATGCGCATCGTCCCGATGCCGGGGGGGTCGACGTCGATCACGACCGTGCCCGAGGCGGCGCCGGTTCGGATGGCGAGCAGGCCGCGGGGGTGAAGCCGCAGCATCTCGGCCAGACGGTCCGGGTCGAGCGAGGCGGCATGGAACCCGTGACAAGTCAGGCAGGTGCAGGCCTCCATCAGTTCGGAGGTGGTGTGCTCCGCCTTGCAGGCCTCGCAGTTGGCCACCGGCGTCTTGGAGGAGGACAGCACGAACACGGGCCAGCCCCGGGCGATGTAGCCGAGCCCGGCCAGCAGCTTCTCCTGCTCTTGGCCCTTCACGCCGCAGCCTCGGCCCGGCCGTATGTACGCGCCACCACGATGGTTACCCAGTGGTGGCAGGGCAGCCGCCGGGTGCCGGTCACGTCGGCCAGCTCACGGGCGCGGCCAAGGTGCGGCGCACCGCACGCGGGGCAGGTCGCCAGGTACCACCATTTTGTCCGGCGCCCGCTCGGGACGAGCAGGCTCACGCGGCATGTCAGCGCGACCTCGCGGCGTTTGGCTGACCGCTGGCGCCTTGCCTTGACGGGGCGGCGGGCTACACTGAGCGCAGACTCGCCCTGCTTGGCGGCGGCGGCGATGTGATGGCGGCGCTTCCCGGGCTCGGCAGCCCGGGGGGCGCCTTTCACATTGTCAGGCGGCATCGGCGTCACCGCCTTCGGGGGCAAGCAGCTGGGCGGCGAGGCCTGCCCGCTGCTTGAGCGTGAGCACCGGCGATTCGGATGTGAGTGAGCGGATCAGGCGCTGCGCCTTCGCCACCTTGAGGCGGCGGCGTCCCTCATCAGCGATCGAGGGATCGTCGGGGTGATGCTTAACGAGCGCGGCGACCTGGGCGCGGTCAACGGTCCATGACAAGGAGAGACCCTCTCCGGGGACGTGAGAAAACGTCCCTCCGGTGAGAGGGCTTGCGCACTGCGTGTGATGGCCAGCAGTGCCCGACCGGCGCGCTTCCGCGCTGCTGCCAGTCATGCTAGCAGGCTGATGTCGAGGGCGAGGTGCTGGCGATCCGCTCCTGCCTGGCGGAGCGCGTCAATCGTGGCCACCACGTTAGGCTCGCGGAGCTGGACGTCCCGCCGGCACCGGACGCACCTGAACCGGAACGTCCGCGAGCCGCCGACACGCTCCGCGTCAGTGACAAGATCCTGGCCCGGGGTCTGCCGCCACACGATCCTCCAGTCGTCCCCCCGGCGGTGCACGTCCGCGAAGCGCGCGATCAGCGCCTGCGGATGCTGACCGCGATCGGTGCACACCACGGCGCTGCTGAACGGCATGCTCGCGAAGGAAACGCGGGGGGGCTTCCGGGAGCGGGACACGGTGGTCCTCCGGGTCGGGGGGCTGAGGATCGGGCTACCGCGCGGGTGAGGGAAGTCAGGCGGCGGGCCGGGGCTCATCGCTGGCGCAGGACGCCTGCTCAGTTAGCCGATCGACGTAAGCCTTCAGCGAGTCGTACGGGATGCGGCGGCTGCCCCCGACCTTCACCGATAGCACCTCGCCGCGCCGGATCAGGTCGAACATGCGGCTGCGGCCAATTCTGAGCTGAGCTGCGCCTTCCTCGACGGAGAGCAGCAGGGGGGCCGGGGGCATCAGGGACCTCCTCGGGACAGGACGGGAACGCGATACGACTAGCTTTCAAGTCGTGACGTGCATAGGTATACAGCGCGGACCAGGGTGGACGCAACCGCGACGCGCACAGTATCTTATGCATGTGGTGAATGACGCTCCCTCAGATGACGCCCCTGTGCCAACGCCCGAGCAGTTCATAGGCCGCCAGGTACAAATGCTGCGACAGATCCAGGGCTGGTCACAGCAGGACGTCGCGGAGAAGATGCGCGCGTACGGGTACCGGTGGAGCCAGTCCACCGTCACCCGCCTGGAAGCCGCTACGCGCCCGATCCGCCTGAACGAGCTGGCCGACCTCGCGGCTCTGTTCGGCATCCCGGTCACCTACTTCCTGGAGCTCTGGACTCCGGAATTCGGGATGGATGACCTCGGCGCATTGCAGGAAGAGATCAAGGCCCTGGAGAACGAACGCAACATCTTGCAGGTAGAGCTGCATATGGCGCGGGATGCGTACGACGCGGCCGAGATGCATGCGCACAGGGCCGTCGCCGACATGGCCCGCGTCGAGGGTCGCTTGAGAGCCCTCAATAAGTGGCAGACGCAGCTGACTCAGCGCGCCGAGGGGCCAGCCGAAGGCGGCGACGGCGAGTGAGCCAGCGCAGCCGCAAGGGCGGCGGCACGGTCTTCTGGGACGAGGACCGCGGGTGCTACACCGGCCAGCTCAGCCACTACGACGCAGCAGGCAGGCGCCGACGGCCTAAGGTGCACGCGGCCACCAAAGCCGAGTGCTGGGAGAAGCTCGACGAGCTGCGGGCCGAGCTGAAGAAGACGGGCTCCGTGGCCCCGCGCGACCTGACCGTGGCCGACCTGATCAACGAGCTGCTCGCCCACCCCCCGGCGGACTGGAAGTCGCCGATCACGGTGATCAACAGGAAGAACTACGCCACCCGGATAAATGCCGCGCTGGGCAAGGTGAAGGTCGCCCGGCTGACCGTCGCCCAGGTCGAGCAGTTCCTGGCGGACTCTGCGGCCGAGGGGCTGTCGGCCGACATGATGCGGCGGCTCAGGTCGACGCTGCGGCTCGCGATCCGCCGTGCCGAGCGGGACGGGAAGGCAACCCGGAACGTCGCCGCCCTGGCTGAGCTGCCGGCCGCCCCGCGCCGGCGCTCCAGGTCGATGACCCTGCCCCAGATCCGTGCGCTGCTCGGGCTTGAGCTCACCCCCTGGTGGCGGGCGTACCTCGCATGCGCGCTGATGTGCGGTCTGCGCCCTGGCGAGCTGCTGGGCCTGCGCTGGGAAGACGTCGATTTCAAGGCCGGCGTGGTGCGCGTCCGCAAATGCCTCAAGGCGCTCCCGGACCCGGCGACCGGCAAGCGGCAGCTCGTCCTGGAGGAGCTGAAGACCGAGCGGTCAAAGCGCACGATCAGGATGCCCAGGCAGGTCGCAGCGGCCCTGCTCGCACTGCGGAAAGAGCAGGCCGCGACGAGGCTGAAGCTCGGCGAGTCCTACGACCTGCGCGGCTTGTCCATCGTGTTCGGCGACGGGGCCGGGGCGCCGAAGTGGCCCCAGGATGTCCGCCGCGACTTCCAGAAGTTCTGCGGCCGGGCGGGCATCGGGACGAGCTGGGTGCCCCGGGAGCAGCGGCACACCTTCGTGTCCGTGCTGTCGGATTCCGGTGTGGACATCGAGCAGATCGCCGACGCCGTGGGGCACATCAACTCGACAGTGACCAAGGCCGTCTACCGGCACCAGATCGCCGACGAGGTCACCTCGGCGGCAACCGTGATGGACTCGATCTTCGGCGAGGCGAACGGCTCCTGAGGGCCATAAGCTCCCTAAATTGCTCCCACGCTGCCAAGGAGGCGAGGTAATCGCGGCCTGACCAGCAGGAACTGGTCTTGTCCGTTATCCCATGTGAGGGTACCGGTAGTCGGTGGGGGGGACGAAGAGTTCCTTGATCGCGCGGGCGGAGACCCAGCGGATCAGGTTGAAGACCGAGCCGGCCTTGTCGTCGGTGCCGCTGGCCCGGGCGCCGCCGAAGGGCTGCTGGCCGACGACGGCGCCGGTGGGCTTGTCGTTGACGTAGAAGTTGCCCGCCGAGTACCTGAGCTTTTCTGCGGCCTCGGCGATGGCGTACCGGTCTGTGGCCAGGACCGCGCCGGTCAGCGCGTACGGGGCGACGTCGGCGGCCTGGGCCAGCATGTCCGGGTACGTGTCGTCCGGGTAGACGTGCACGGCCAGGATGGGCCCGAAGTACTCGGTGGTGAACACCTCGTCGGCCGGGTCGCTGCACTCCAGGACGGTCGGCCGGACGAAGTAGCCCTGCCTGTCGTCGTACGTGCCGCCAGCCGAGATGGTGATCGTGGCCGTGTTCCGGGCCCGGTCGATCGCGGCGGCGTGCTTGGCGAAGGCGCGGGCGTCGATCACGGCGCCCATGAACAACGACAGGTCCGCAGCCACGTCGCCCATGGTCAGCGAGTCCACCTGGGCCAGGAAGTCGTCCCGGACCTGGTTCCAGACCGATTGGGCGACGTAGGCACGGGAGGCCGCCGAGCACTTCTGGCCCTGGTACTCGAACGCGCCGCGGATCAGCGTGGGCGCGACGATGGCGGGGTCGGCGCTCGGGTGCACGACGACGAAGTCCTTGCCGCCGGTCTCGCCCACCAGCCGGGGGTAGTTGCGGTAGCGGCCGATGTTCTCGCCCACCGTCCGCCACAGGTGCTGGAAGGTCGGCGTGGAGCCGGTGAAGTGGATGCCGGCCAGGTCGGGGTGGGTCAGCGCGACCTGGGAGACCGCCTGGCCGTCCCCGGTGACCAGGTTGATCACCCCGGGCGGCAGCCCGGCCGCCTCGAGCAGGCGCATGATGAAGTGCGCGGCGAGCTGCTGGGTAGGCGACGGCTTCCACACCACGACGTTGCCCAGCAGGGCCGGGGCGGTGGGCAGGTTCCCGGCGATCGAGGTGAAGTTGAACGGCGTGATGGCCAGCACGAATCCCTCGAGCGGGCGGTACTCCATCCGGTTCCAGACCCCGGGGCCTGACTCCGGCTGCTCGCTGAGGATCTTCCTGGCGTAAAAGACGTTGTAGCGCCAGAAGTCGATCAGCTCGCAGGCGGCGTCGATCTCGGCCTGGTGGGGCGACTTGGACTGGCCGAGGATGGTCGCGGCGTTCAGCGTGGCGCGCCAGGGCCCGGCCAGCAGGTCGGCCGCCTTGAGGAAGATCGCGGCCCGGTCGTCGAAGTCCAGCGCGCGCCAGGCGGGGGCGGCCTGCTTGGCGGCGTAGATGGCGGCGGCTACGTCCACGGCGGTGGCGTTGCCCAGCTGGCCGAGGATGTGCGCCTTGTTGTGCGGCTGGACCACGTCGATCGGCTCGCCGGCGGCCTGTTGCTCGCGGCCCGCGATGGTCATGGTGAGCTCGGTCCGCTGGCCGGCGAGTTCCTTGATCTTGCTTTCCAGCACGGCTCGCTCGTGGCTGCCCGGCTGGTACTGCCTGACCGGCTCGTTGACCGGCACTGGGGTTCTGGTGACGGCGTCCATACCTTTATCGTATGGTCGGTGCTCGTCTCGTACGGTCGCTACTCGGCCAGGTAGGACAGCTCCTGGGAGGCGTACCAGCCGAGCTCGTAGCCCTCGGCCCCGTCCACGGTGAACCGGGCGTCCTCGTCGCCCGCGTCGGCGGCGGGCAGCGCCTCAACCGCGCTGCGCACGTCCGCGCCCGCGTCCGGTGCGTCCACGTGCGCGGCGTCCAGCCACTTGACCGGGACCGCCGCCGTGACCACCACCCGGGCCGGCTCGGCGGGGTCTGGGTCGGGGTCCCAGCGGACCTGTTCGGCCGGGATCTCAGCGGCCAGCACGACCCGCCGCGACGGCGCGGCCTGGTCCGCGGCCAGCAGCCGTAGCGAGGCGCGCGCCGCCTCGGTCAGCGCGGTGTATTCCAGTTCCTCGGTGTCGCCGCTGGCGTACGCCTCACGCAGCGCGGGCGTAACCGCGAACCCGGGCAGCGGCGCGGGCCCGACCTGGCCGGCCTGCAAGGCCTGGGCCACGGCGGGCAGGGTCGACGGCAAGAAGACGCGCATGGTGCGGCCCCAGCGAGCGTTACGGTGAGGTCAGCAACCTTAGCGGGTTCTTTGAGACCCTTCGCGGGAAACAGTTATCTGGGGCCCAGGGCGGTGACCACGGTGGCGATGGCCTCGTCTAGGGGGACGTGCTCCCACAGGCGGATCACCGCCCAGCCCGCCAGCGTCAGCGCCGCGTCGTTGGCCCGGTCGCGCTCGACGTTGCGCAGCAGCTTCGGACCCCAGTACCACTCGTTGTTGCGCGGCTTGGAACCATGGTCGGGACACGCGTGCCAGAAGCAACCGTCGACGAAGATGGCCACCCGGCGCGCGGTGAACGCGATGTCCGGCCGGACCCGCCGGCCGCCGTCCAGGTCCAGCCGGTAGTCCTTGCGGTACCGGTAGCCCAGGTGGTGCAGCTCGCGGCGCAATGCGAGCTCGGGCTTGGTATCCGTCCGCCGGTTGGCTCGCATGTTGGCCGACCGGCCCGCGTTGAGGGGCTGCGGGTAGTCCGGCACGCGTAAAAGGTTAGACCCGTCCGGTTGCCAGTCGCATCAGGTTGCGCGGAGCCGCGGTCAGGTTTGCGGTCGCCTCAGGTTGCGGCGGCGCTCCAGGCCAGGGGCACGCCGAGCAGGTCTTGCAGGGCCCGCGCGGTGGCGGCGGTCTCGGAGTGCAGCACACTGGTCATGCCGCAGGCCTGGGCCGCGGCCACGTTGGCCGGCATGTCGTCGATGAACACGCATTCCTCGGGGGGCAGGCCGAGCGTCTGCGCCGCGTGGCGGAAGATCTCCGGCTCCGGCTTGCGCATGCCTACCTCGCCCGATAGCACCACGGTGTCGAACAGCTCGGGGAAGTCCGCGCGCGGATACTCATCGCACCCCCAGGAGTTCGAGAGCAACGCGGTACGCAAGCCGGCCACCCGCAGCGCCCGGATCGTGTCGTACATGGCCGGCACGGGCACCAGGCCGGCGAACATGCGGCTTAGCAGGCCCTCGGCTACGACCGCCGCCCCGTCCAGCCGGAGCAGCCGGGCGGCCAGGATCCGCTCGAATTCAGCGCCGGAGCACTCGCCGCGTTCCAGCGCGTGGATGGGGTTCGCGGCGCCGTCGATGCCGTACGCCTGGGACACCCACGGCCGCATGACGGCCCGGTAGCTCTCCCAGTCGATGCCGTCGGCGTCGATCCAGGCCCGGACCGAGGTCAAGATCGGGGCGCTCAGCACCCCGCCCCAGTCCGTGATCACGCCGCGCAATTTCCGGCCGTTATCCACAGCTGTGATTTTAGAGGCATCTCGAACGGCCGGGGGAACTGTGGCTGTCTGGCTCGTGAAGGCTCCGGGGCTGCGTGGCCCGTGAGGGCTGCGGGGCTGCGTAGTCCGTGAGGGCTCCGTGGCCGGCGCACCTGCGGTGGAATGTCACTGGCCCGAGGTATAACCGGGGCAGCCGGAACCTGGTGGAACGCGGCCCGCCACGGCGGTGTGCGGCCCTTTGCGTGAACCGGATCTGGAAGGCGGGGACCATGCCCGACCTGTCATTGTCATCCCTGCGCCTGGTCAAGGTGCCGCATGCCGCGCCACCCTACGACTGCCAGATCCACGGCCCCGGGTGCTCGGCGGACGCCGACGATGAGATCGGCGTCCCTGTCGTGGAGGTGGCGCGGGTTGAGCAGCCGGGCGCGCCCCCGCCCGCGCCGGATACACCGCTCAGGGCCGCGGCGGACCCGGCGGCCGGGTGGCCGCGTCAGTTCGCCGTGGTGATCGTCGAGGTGCTGGCGGGCGTGCGGCCGGACCGGCAGCTGGTCCCGCTGGCCACCGATCGCGTTCGGGCCCGGGTCCGGAACCTGGCCCCGCTCCTGGCCGCGGATCGGCGGCCCCGGATCGCGCGCATCGTGACGTCGCGACCGGTAGACCGGGTCCTGGAGATGACGGTCGTGGTGAACTTCGGCGCCCGCTCTCGCGCCCTGGCCATGCGCTTCGAGCACGTGGCCGCGCGCCCCGCGGCGCCGGGCTGGCCCGCGCGGCCGGCGCGCTGGCTGTGCACCGCCCTCGAGGCGGGCTGAACCCGGCTCAGGGCGTCAGGGCGTGTTCCGCGGGTCGCCGTGGCAGCGCTTGAACTTGCGGCCCGAGCCGCATGGGCACGGGTCGTTACGGCCAACCCGGGCGTAGTCGTCGCCGGCGGCCGGGCCCCGGCTGGTCTCGACGTGCGTCCCGCCGTCGACCGACGGCGCGGAGTACTCCAGCCGCTGCGCACGACGCGGCGCCAGCCCGGCCGGGAGCGCTGCCGACTGGCCGTCCGCGGGCTTGGCGTGCGCGCCGGTGCGCGGCGCCCCAGGCGTGCCATCCGCGGTCGGGCCGCCCTGCGTGCGCGGGCCGCCCTGCGTGCCCGGCCTGCCCTGCGTCCGCGGGCCGCCCTGCGTGCGCGGGCCGCCCTGCGTCCGCGGCCCACCCTGCGTTTGCGGGCCGCGCGGCTCGCTGGCCGGAGCGCTGCCGCCGCCGAGCGCGTCGGCAGTCCGGGGCCCGGGGATGCCCGGGGCGGGCACTGCGGGACGGCTCGCCGGGCTCGCTTCGGGAGTGCCGTCCGCCACGAAGGTGGCCAGCGCCTGGGGAACACCGAGGCTCACGCCGCCGTCCGGGGTGGCTTCCTCGACGATCGGGTTCTCCTGGACTTGGACCTGGAGGTTGAACAGGTTGCCGACGGACTCTTCCTTGATCCCCTCCATCATGGCGCCGAACATGTCGTAGCCCTCGCGCTGGTATTCCACCAGCGGGTC
>Ga0302325_10002820_pt1 | contig 41824 bp, 31 predicted proteins | sample Palsa_T0_2_FD_201948 | JGI IMG/M metagenome (GOLD analysis project Ga0302325, IMG submission 201948) | Peat permafrost microbial communities from Stordalen Mire near Abisko, Sweden - Palsa_T0_2 | ecosystem: Environmental > Terrestrial > Soil > Palsa > Peat permafrost | place: Sweden: Abisko...
CACGCAAGCCGCGCAGGGTCCGCCACAGTCGCCCGGGTGCGTCGCGGTCGCCGACGCATACCCCGTCGGGGACTCGCCGCAGTCGGCGTATCCGTTGCTGCAGCTGCAGGGCAAGCCGGGGCTCGAAAAGGACGGCTCCGGCGAGGCCTTCACGACGTACGCCTCCGGAATGCACGGGAAGTCGGCGCCCGGGCAGGCAACACCGGCGGCGATGAAGCCGTGGTCGGGCGTCAGCTCTGCCCCGGCGAACACCGTGGTGATGGCGTGGGTCGCGGTGTTAGCCGTGTCGTGCCCGTACGTGTGATACGTGCGACTGGTCCCATCGAGATAGACGAAGAGCGCGTGCTGGACCCCTTGGCACTCCTGGGCGCCGTAGGTGCACTGCGGTGAACCAGCGGCAAACTCTCCGTTGATGCACTCGGCCAGGAACGCACATCCTGGACCGACGAACTCCGGGGTCTCCGCGGTCGTCAGGAGCGCATTGCTCCACGGGAACTGGCTTTGACCGAACGCGATCGACGTCCCATCGGGGAAGGTGGAAAGTGAGGCGATGCCCGTCGAGGAGTAGCCCCCGAGAAACTCGTACCCGGGAGCGGCCTGGAAGAAGCTCCCCGCGTTGGGGTCGGCCGTCGTAAAGAGGTCGGTCAGCGTGTCGTCGGTCTCCGTGAGAAACGACGAGGGCTGGAAGGGATTGTTCTGCTCGTAGGCGTCCGTCGACCCCCCGAACAGCAAGCCGGTGCCCGGAACGTTCGTGACGGCTCTCACCGCAGCCATCGGGCTCGAACCGCCCAGGAACTCGCTCTCGTAGATTGGCGTAATCCGGGAGCCGCCACCGCTCGAGGGGTTGGTGATGGATCCGCCGAGCTGCGCGATCGTCAAGAACGCCGAGGGCTGCGGCGGCGACGTGGCCCCGGCAGCGGCCGGCAGATTGAGGCCACTCTCGCCTCCGAGCGCGATGCTCCACAGCGTGCCCCCGGCAGAGGGCGGAACGAGCGTGGCGGTGTCGAAGAGGGTGTTGCCTGGGACACCGGACGACACGTTTGGCGCGAATCCCTCCTCCGTCAACAGCTGATCGAGCTGGCCGCCGGTGATGTGATTTCGAAAAGCGACCACGTAACCCTTGCCGCCAGGCTCGTTGACGTAGCTGCCGTTCGGCATCGGCGAGCTGCCCTGCACCGGCGTGCTGCCGACGGCAATCACGAAGCCGGGGCCGCTGACGACCTTGGACAAGACGGACTGCCCCGTATTGCCATTATTGCCCTGCACCTGGCCGGAGCCATTGAGGAAGGTGCCGTCGAGGAAGTTGAACGCGAGCTGGTTTCCCTGCAGGTCGACGACCTGAATGAACGACTCGCCCGAGACGAACTGCGAACCCACGAGCACATAGCCCGTGCGCTTCAGGTCGTTGTTGCTGTCGTACGTGTAATACGCCTGGATGTCGGAGAATGTCTTGCCGTAGAAGCCAACGTTCGTCGCGCTCGAGGCCACCCACTCGATCGCTCCGCTCGGGGAAAGCTTGACGATGAGCCCCTCGATGCCCGAGCCGCCGTTGGCGGATAGGAGACTCGCGTCGGCCACGGAGCGGCTCCCGCACGCGATGTAGCCGCCGCCCACGTCGTACACTTGGCGAATCGACGAGAGGCGCGGCTGGGTGAAGACGGACCCTCCGTTGACGTTCGTATAGGCCTCGAGCGACGTGTAGATGTTCTCGAAGCTCGGATTCACACCCTGGCACGCAGGCGCTGTGCACGCCTGGTTTACGTCGAAGAGCGTCGTCGGCAACGTGGACGGCGCGAAGTTCACGAGCACCTGGTCTTGGGCCAGGTTCGCGCCCACGATCTCGAGCCCCGGCCCGAGGGCCGACGCGGACAGCGGTCCCGTGAGATCGAAGGTGTGCGCCTCGTCGCCGCTGACGAGGACGTCGTTGCCCCCGCCGGACACGATGTAGTCGACGCCCGGCCCGCCGGAGATGTACTCGTCGCCCGAGGTGCCGACGAGGACGTCGTCGCCCGGCGTCCCGAGAAGGATGTTGTCGTAGATCGGGCAGTGCTTGGTGGTGCTCGTCGTCGTCAAGAACACGACGTGCGTGCCCGCGAGGACGCCGACGCTGCTGTACTCGAAGCTTCGAATCTCCACGGTCTCGGTCACGGGGATCGTCACGCAGTCGTTCGTCGACGTCGTCATGTGGCCGTTGACGTACATGTTGACGATCGTGGCGCCCGCGGCGGGGTCCTGGAGGCACACGGTGGCCTGCGTCCCGGACGGGACCCGGTTGTCGTTGCACGTCCCGATCGGGGCCGAGTTCGCGCCCTGCACGAAGCCCGAGTACCGCTCGCCCACCGAGTAGACTCTCGAGTCGTCGCCGCCGAAGTAGATCGTGCCGTAGGCACCGATGGCGACGGACGACTCGATGGCCCCGCCCGTCGCCACGGAGAACACCTCCGTGCCGGACGAGTTCATCGCGAACAGGGTGTCGCCGCTGGCGCTCCCGATGTAGACGGTACCGGTCGCGTCGATCGCCGCGGACGCGTCGACGTTGGTGCCGAGCGACTGCACCCAGCGCTGCGCGCCGCTCGCCCCATTGATGGAGAAGAAGCGGCCGTCGCTCGACCCGACGTAGACGTTGCCGTCGGGGCCGATGGCCGGCGTTGCGTTGATGTTGCAGAGCAAGCAGCCGAGCGAAAACGTCCACGTGACGGCGCCGCTCGGGCTGACCGCGACGAGCGACTCCTGGCCGCTCCCGAGGTAGATCGTCCCGTTGGCGCCGACCGCGGGGCCCGACGTGCTCGTGGCCCCGAACGATTTCTGCCACGCGATGGCACCCGTCGCGGCGTTGATGGCGTAGAGCGTCTTCGGGGAGATGATCGGGAGGGCGCCGTCGCTGGCGACGTAGACGTACGTGACCCCGCCGCTGGTTGCGATGGCGGGCGCGGAGCTCGTCGTCGCGTTGATGGCCGTCTGAAAGCGGACCGTCCCCTTCGGAGTGAGGGCGTAGAGGTAGTTGTTGACGACGTTGATACCCTGGCCGGGCCCGGCGAAGTACACGGTGCCGTCGCTGCCGACGATCGGCGACGATCGAACGGGCAAGAGGATGGCGAAGTTCCAGAGGATCGCCCCTGTGCTCGGGTTGAGCGCGTACAGGCCGCCGCTGTCGGCGCCGACGTAGAGCGTGCCGTTCGTGCCGTACGCCCCGATGGCGGGCGATCCGTGCACGGGGCCCCCGAGCGCCGTCGACCACTTGACCACGCCGTCGGAGGTGAGCGCGTAGACCTTGCCGTCGTTGGCGCCGACGTACACGGTGCCGTCGGCGCCGATCGCGGGCGACGACTGCACCTCGCCCCCGGTGGTCGCGGTCCAGTTCAGGTAGTTGCTCTGAGTGCCCACCTGCGGTGACGCGCGCTCATCGGTGGGACACCCGCCGAACGCGGGCCACGCGGCGTTGGCCTGAAGGCCCGCCGTGCTCCCACAGGTCGCGGCGCTGAACTGCGTCGGGACGGACTGCGGCGTCACCTGTGGGGTTGGTGCGATGGCCTGGCTCGACGACGTCGCCGGCTGCGACGAACGCCCCGACCTGCCGCATCCAGAGGCTCCGAGGCCGAACAACCCGCAAGCTACGAGGTGCCACCAGGAACGAGGCTGCATAGACAACTCCCCTTTTGCGCGTGCGTGGCACGTGCACCGCTTCGGGCCCCATCGACCGAAGGCACACCCGATACCACATTGGCTCCTCGTGTCTATCGCATTGTTGAGCTGGATCTCGAGCGTGCCCCTCGCCGTTTGACGCGAGCGACCCGTGTTTCCGCCGGATTCTCGCGGCGTTTGGGACGACCGTCCGGCCGTCCCATGGCCTCGTCTCCTCATATGAGACGACCGGCAAGCCTTCCCGCGCCCGCCGCTCCTTGTATGGGACGACCGGCGAGCCTTCCCGAGAGAGCCCCCGATCCACGACGACGAAGCGAGGCGGCTGGCGCTCCTCAGGGCTTGCAGGATTATCTACACACCGGCTGAAGAGGCGTTCGACGAGGTGGCGCGTCTCGCCGCGGAGCTACGCGGGACGGAGATCGCGCTCATCACCCTCGTCGACGCCGACTACCAGTGGTTCAAGGCGCGGATCGGCCCAGTCGATGGATGCCCTCGCCGCGGCCCTTCGCGCCGCCGTGGCTCAGGCACCGAGCGGAGCCTGATCGGACGACGCTACTCAGCCGACGACGGGTCTGGGCCTTGCATCTTCTCGTGCGCGTGGCGTCCCCCATCGAACACTATGGATTTCTAAGCAATCTGCACGGCTCAGCGCTGGTGTCGCTCAGCGGATCCGTCGATTGGCTCTGCCTGCCGCGGTTCGATTCCGACGCCTGCATGGCCGCGCTGCTGGGTCGTGAAGAGCACGGCCACTGGTCTCTCTACCCAGGCGCCGAAGTGCGCGCCACGCGACGCCGGTATCGCCCCGGCACGCTGATCCTCGAGACGGACTACGAATGCGAAGGCGGAGCCGTGCGGCTCGTCGACTTCATGCCGCTCGCGCAGGGCCGTCACTCGCTCGTCCGCATCGTTCAGGGTCTCTCCGGTATGGTCCCGATCGACTTCTCCCTCTGCGTGCGGTTTGGCTACGGCCAATACAAGCCTTGGACGAGGCCGAGCAACGGCGACACGATAATGACGACGGCGCCGGACACCGTCGTCCTGCGGACCAAGGCCACTCTGCAGTACGACGAGGACTACTTGCGTGGCGTCGTCATCGCTCGAGAGGGCAAGTCGACGACGTTTGAGCTCTCGTGGAGCGCCTCGCACTTGCCGATTGCAGAGCCTCTCGACGTACGCGCGGCGCTGGCCGAGACGGAGCAACAGGCGGCGGAGTGGACCGACCGGTGTCGTTACCGTGGCCCCTACCGTGAAGCCGTGAGCCGCTCCCTCATCACGCTCAAGGGGCTCACGTACCGGCCGAGCGGCGGCATCGTCGCGGCGCCCACCGCCGGGCTCCCGGAGGAGATCGGGGGTGTACGAAACTGGGATTATCGCTTCTGCTGGCTGAGGGACGCGACGCTTACCCTCGATGCCCTCATGAAGGGCGGCTACGTAGAAGAAGCCGACGCGTGGCGACATTGGCTCTGGAAAGCCATCGCGGGCTCTCCCGCGCAAGCGCAGATCATGTACGGCGTCGAAGGAGAGCACCGGCTGACGGAGTTCGAGGCGCAGTGGCTCCCCGGTTACGAGGAGTCCCGTCCTGTGCGCTTCGGCAACGCCGCGAGCGACCAGTTTCAGCTCGACGTCTATGGCGAGGTGATCAACGTGCTCTACGAGGCGCAGCGCCTGGGCCTCAACGAGGTGCCCTACGTGCGAACACCCGCGTTTCGCCTCATGACGTTCGTCGAGTCGATGTGGCAGCGCCCGGACGACGGGATCTGGGAAGTGCGCGGCGGTCGTCGTCACTTCGTCTATTCGAAGATGATGGCGTGGGTCGCCGCCGATCGCATGGCGCGGATGATCGAAGAATTCCACCCCCCGGACGATCCGGCGCGCGGGCTTCTGCCGCGCTGGCGGTCGCTGGCCGACCGAATTCACCGCGACATCTGCGCTCACGGGTTCGACCGCCGGCAGAACGCCTTCACGCAGGCCTACAACAGCCCGGCGCTCGACGCGACCGCGCTGCTCATGCCGGCGCTGGGCTTCTTGCCCGCAAGCGACGATCGCGTAAAGGGCACGATCCAGGCCGTGGAGAAGAATCTCTTGCACGACGGTTTCGTCCTTCGCTATCGCACGGACGACGGATCCGACGGACTGCCTGGCTCCGAGGGCGCGTTTCTCGCGTGCAGCTTCTGGCTCGTCGACGCCTACGTCCATTCAGGCCGCCGAGCCGAGGCCGAGGCCCTCTTCGAGCGCCTTCTCGCCGTACGTAACGACCTCGGCCTCCTCTCTGAGGAGTACGACCCTCGAGCGGGGCGTCTCGTCGGAAACTTCCCGCAGGCGTTCTCCCACCTCGCGCTCATTCACTCCGCATATCTGCTCAATCAGGACGAGCCAAAACCACGCCTGGCTGCGAACGCGTAGAGCGGTGGTCGCGAGGGTTGCGCGCGCAGTTCCCGGATGGGGGTGTGGGGGAGCGGCCGCGCTCCCCCACTGCAGGGTCGGCGCCTTACATTCACCCTGACATAGAATGCTGTTGCTGAACGCCCTGCAGGCTGCAACGCTTGAGGGTGATGTTTCTGCTTCGCCCGTTCAAAGGTCTTTCGGCACGCGACCGATTCGGTTCGCTCCTCTTGGTCGGCACCCTTGGCCTCGTCGGTGGCGCCGCGGCGTGCGGTAGCTCGGGCTCCTCGTCGCAGGGCTTCGCCGACGTCAAGCCGGAGGCCGGAATTCCGGTCACGAGAGACAGCGGAACGAGCTTCGTCGTCACGCCGAGCGACGGGGGCTCGACCTCGACGGGGCCGGTCGTCGCGAGCGCCCTCGTGTTCGTTCCGCCGGCCACGACGATCACCGTCGACGGCGTGACCCCTCAGACGACGACGTTCCAGCTCCAGGCCACGGTCAACGGCCAGACGGTCAGCGTGTCCCCGACGTCACTGCAGTTCGACCGGCCCGACCTCGGGTCGGCGACGATCGGGTCCCCCGTCTCGGTGACGGCCACGGGTACGTATGGCGGTACGGGGACTCTGCACGCGATCTTCGGCGGCCTCGAGGCCACGGCGACGCTCACGATCCAGGTCTTGGAGCGAGACCTCGGGACCACGTCGACGACGGTGGCCGCGGTGCTCGACAGCGCGGGACCCGCGGGGACCGACGCCGGGGCGACGACTGGAGGCGACGGCGGGGCGACCACGGGAGCCGACGGCGGGGCGACGACGGTAACCGACGCGGGGACCACGGGAGCCGACGCGGCGACGATCGCGACGTCCGACCCGCTCGTCAAAAAGATCCTCTACCCGTACAACCAGACCGTCTTCCCGCTCGGCCTCACGGCCCCGATCGTGATGTGGACGGCGCCGACGGGCGGCTCGCACGCGAACGACGTCTATCGGCTCCAGCTCTCGGAAGCCAACTACACGTACGACGGGTACCAGACGACGCCCCTGCCGGCGACGAGCCCCAGCCCCTCCGCGGCGCAGTGGGCGATCGACCAGGGCGTGTGGGACCGCGTGACGGCGTCGAACCTCGGCCCCACCGACCCTCTGCAGGTCATCTTGTCTCGCTATGACGCCGGGACGATGACGGCGGCGGTCTCCGCGACGATGGCGTGGACCGTCGCACCGGCAAGCCTGCAGGGCGCCATCTATTACTGGACCGCGTCGAAGCAGGAGGAAGAGGATGGAGGCATCCTCAGCACGGGTCACATCACGCGGATGGCGCCCGGCACCGGAGCCCAGCCCGTCCAGTTGAACTCCGGGCGCTGCATGGGTTGCCACGCGGTCAGCGCCGACGGAACCACCCTCGTCGCCGCGATCGACGACCCCGCTACGGCCCCGGCCGACCCGCCTTATGTCCTCTCATGGCAGTCGCCAAACTACACCCGTCCGTGGGCCGTCTTCGACGTGAGTCAGCCCACGCCGACGGCCGGCTTCCAGTCGACCGAGTACGGCGCCGACATCGCCGTCACGCCCGACGGCACGTACACCGTCTGGGGCGCCCCCACCGACGTGCCAGGCTCGAAGGTGTTGTCGCTCAGCAGCACGAGCACCGGCGCGCTCGTTGTAGACAGTGGACTCGACGAGCTGCTCGGACCGCTGGCTGGCGACGTACTTTCCATGCCGGCCTTCTCGTCGGACGGCACGATGCTCGCCGCGGTGCAGAGCCCTTCTTCCAGCGACAACGTCCTGCCCGTCGACCCGAAGGCGATCGTCACCGTGACCTACTCGGCGAGCACGCAGACGTTCGGCAACACCCTGAACACCGTGGTCCTGGCCACCGATCCGGCGATCACGGCGGGAGAGACGGCCCTCGCCTATCCTTCGTTCACGCCCGACAGCAAGTACATCGCGTTCCACGCGGGGACGTGGTCGACCGGTTGTCAGGGCTCCTGCGACGACACGACCCCGGACGACGGCCAGCTCTACATCGCACCCTTGAGCGACGGCGGCGCCATCCGGCTCTCGGTCATCGACGACCCTCCGAACCCGAGCGACCAGAACGCGTCGGTCGAACCGACGTTCGACCCGAAGCCCGCCGGCGGCTACTCGTGGGTCGTCTTCACGAGCCTGCGCGCCTGGGGGAACATGGGGTGGCCCGTGACGACAGGCGAGGACGCGGGGGCGAACGAGAACTTCAAGCGTCGGCTCTGGGTCGCCGCGATCGACTCGACCATCGGCACGGTCGACCCGAGCCACCCGCCCTTTTACCTGGCCGGGCAAGACAACACGCCCAACATGCGCGGCTTCTGGGCCAACGCGCAGTGCATCGCGACGCCGGTCGCGGGCCAGAGCGGCGGGGCATGCACGCAAGGCTTCCAGTGCTGCTCGGGGTTCTGCACGAACGGGACGTGCGCCAGCGTGAACACGCTGGCCTGCCAGTCGGTCGGCGGGACGTGCACCACAGCCACCGACTGCTGCAACGGCGGAACGGCCGTCTCTTGCAGCGCCGGCGGAGTGTGCACGATCAACGTCACCGTCGCCCAGTAAGAGGGCTCACACCTTCATCGTCAGTTCGACGTCGTCGGCGAACGGGACGGAGAGGTATCCGGAGCCGGGGGCGCGGACCTGCGCGAGGTAGTCGGGGCAAGCGTCGGCGTTGTCGGCGACGATGAAGGACCCGGGCCGCAGGCGCGGGGCCACGAGGCCGAGGATTCGCGCGTAAAGCGGCTTGTGGCCGTCGAGGAGCACGCCATCGATCGTGGCCGGAAGGTCGCGCGCCAGCGTCTCGAGCGCGTCGCCCTCGCGGATGTCGACGAGGTCGGCGAGCCCGGCCCTCGTGAGGTTGTCGCGCGCGCGAGCGAGCTTCGATGGCTCGAACTCGGTGCCGATGAGAGTGCCGCCCCCGTTGTCGCGCAGCGCCGCCGCCAGATGCACCGCGGAGATGCCGAACGAGGTCCCGAACTCGACGATGGCGCGGGCACCGTTGGCGCGGGCCAGCATGTAGAGCAGCGCACCCGTCGCGGGCGAGACGGCCATGTGGACGTCTTTGACCATCGAGAAGAACCTTCTGTAGTCGGCGTTGGGGTCGCTCATGCGCCGGACGCGCTCTTCGCGCGACATCGGGCCGAGCATCTCGCCCATCTTCTTCGTGGTCTGGGCCGCATCGGCAAAGAGCTGCGCGAGCAGCGGGGCGACGGGCGGGGAGTTCAGGGTGTTCATGGTCTCTCGCTATCGCGCAACGCGGCTCCGGCGTCCAGCAGGCACTGAACATCGGCTTCCGGCCCCAGCGCTCGGAAATCTTGGTATGGCCGGGTCCGGCGCCCGCGTTAGGCTTCGCCGCATGGCTGCGCGCAACGTCGAACTCCACGCCAAGCCACGCTCCGACGCCACGGCGCCGGCGTGGTCGCGTGTCTCTCGGATCAGCGATCTCCGCGGCGACGGCCCGCATCCCATCTCCGCCGGCGGCACGGATCTGGTGCTGTTGCGGACACGTTCGGGCGTTCGCGTCTACGAAGGGCGGTGCCCCCACCAGGGCGCCCTGCTCGGCGAAGGCGAGATGGATGGCGAGACCCTCGTCTGCCGAAACCACCGCTGGCGATTCGACGGCGAGACCGGTCGCCGCATCGGCAAGGGCACCGAGTGCCTCCGCGCGTGCCCCGTCGTCGAAGAAGGCGCGGACGTCCTCGTGGATATCTCGGGCCTGGCGGCGGCCTCGACCCCGGCCGCGGCGCCGGCACGCGCCCTCGACGACCTCCCCGGCCCGCGGGCCATCCCGATCTTCGGCAACGCCTTGCAGGTCGACCCGGAGCGTCTCCACGTAACGCTGGAACAGTGGGCCGAAAAGTACGGGCCGCTGTACCTGGCGCGCGTCGGTTCGCGCAAGATGCTCGTCGTCTCCGACGCAGAGCTCGTCGAGCCGATGTACCGCGCGCGCCCCGACATGTACCGGCGCCCGTCGGAGGTCGAGCCGATCTTCGAGGAGCTGGGGGTCTCGGGGGTGTTCTCGGCCGAGGGCGACGCATGGCGCGCGCAGCGGAGGCTGGCGATGGAGGCACTCTCGCTGCGCCACCTCCGGGGCTTTTACCCCACGCTCGCGCACGTCGCGCAGCGCCTCGTGCGACGGTGGAACGACGCGGCGGATGCCGGCCGCGAGCTCGACGTGGCCGACGAGCTCAAACGCTTCACGGTCGACGTCACGACGCAGCTCGTCTTCGGCCACGATCTCAACACGCTCGAGAAGGGGGACGAGCACATCATCCAGCGGCACCTCGAGCACATCTTTCCCGCCTTCGCCCGCCGGCTCAACGCCATCGTCCCGTACTGGCGCTACTTTCGATTGCCCGTCGATCGACGCGTCGATCGCGCCGTGCAGGCCGTGTACGAGTGGCTCACGCTGGTCATCACGCAGGCGCGCGCAGGCCTCGCGGCGGACCCGGCCCGCGCGGAGAACCCCACGAACTTCATCGAGGCGATGCTGGTCGCGCGCGACGCCGAGGGCCGCCCGTTCTCCGACGAGGTCATCTTCGGCAACGGGCTGACGATGCTGCTCGCGGGCGAAGACACGACGGCCTACACGCTCGCGTGGGCGGTGCATCACCTGTGTGACGTGCCGCAGGCCGCCGCAGCGCTCCGCGAGGAGGCCGACGCCATCTTCTCCGCGAGCGACGTGCCGGCCGACATCGAACAGGCGAACCGCCTCGCTTACGCCGCCGCGGTCGCCAACGAATCGATGCGGCTGCGGCCTGTCGCGCCGGCTCCCTTCTTCGAGCCCAAGGTCGACGTGGTGGTCGGCGGCGTCGCGGTGCCGAAGGGCACGATGATCGTCTCTCTCGCCCGGCGCGCGACGCTCGATCCGGCCCGCTTCGACAAGCCGCAAGACTTCGCGCCGGAGCGCTGGATCGAGGCGGGCGCGAACGGCAAGGCGCACGACGCGTCCGTTCACACGCCGTTCGGCTCCGGGCCTCGAATCTGCCCCGGGCGCTCGCTCGCGATCCTCGAGATGCGCGTCGCGCTCGCGGCCATCTACAAGAACTTCGACGTGGAGCGCGTGGGCGCGAGCGCCGACGTGCGCGAGCGGCTCGCGTTCACGCTCGGTCCGCTGGGTCTGCGCGTCAAAGTACGACGCCGCGTCCCGTCGTGACGTCCGGCACGCCAACCGCGCCGCCCGCGCTCGCGATTGGACTGGCGCCCGAGGGCAAGCGTTTGGCGGCGCGGGTTAATCCGCGACGAACGGCGCCTGCTAGCTGTTCTCCACATCGATGGAGCGCGTCGTCATCACTGGGATCGGGCTGGTCACTCCCGTCGGGGTAGGTACGCGTGAACCGTGGCGCGCGCTCCTCGGTGGCGAGAGCGGCATCGGCCCCATCAGCCGCTTCGATACCAAGGGCTTCCGGGCGCGCATCGCCGGCGAAGTGAAGGGCTGGGAGCCCACGCGCTGGGTCGAAAAGAAGCGCCTCAAGGAGATGGATCGGTTCACCGAGTTCGCCCTCGGCGCAGCGGCCCTCGCCGTGGCCGATGCCGGCCTCGAGCTGACCGAGGCCGAGCGCGCCCGCGCCGGGTGCTTCATCGGCGTCGGGCTTGGCGGCTTGCCAGCGCTCGAGCGGACCAAGGAGACGCTCACCGCCAAGGGCCCAGAGAAGGTGAGCCCGTACACCATCCCGGCCATCATCTCGAACCTCGCGGCCGGCCAGGTCTCGATGGCCCATCACCTCGAGGGGCCCAGCTACTGCATCACGAGCGCCTGCTCGAGCGGGGCGCACGCCGTGGGCGAGGCCGCGCAATGGATCCGCCTCGGCAAGGCCGACGTCATGGTGGCAGGGGGCGCCGAGGCCACCGTGACGCCCGTCGGAATCGCCGGCTTCGAAGCCATGTACGCTCTCAGCCGCCGCAACGACGACCCGCAGCGAGCGAGCCGTCCGTTCGACCGCGATCGCGACGGCTTCGTCTGCGGAGAGGGCTCCGGGATCCTCGTGCTCGAGTCGCTGTCGCGCGCCTCCAGGCGAGGGGCCCGGATCTACGCCGAGGTCTCCGGCTACGGCGCGTCGAGCGACGCCCACCACATCACGCAGCCGGCCCCAGAACACCGCGGAGCCCAGCGAGCGATGCGCATGGCGCTCGAAGACGCGAAGATCGCCCCTGACGCCGTCGACTACGTCAACGCCCACGGGACCTCCACGCCCGTGGGCGACGTCGAGGAGTCGCGGGCCCTCGCCGCCGTCTTCGGCGCCCACGCGACCGACGGCAAGCTCTGGGTGAGCTCCACCAAGTCGATGATGGGGCATCTCCTCGGTGCAGCCGGCGCGGTCGAGACGGCCATCTGCGCCCTGGCGATCGCCGACGGCTGCGTCCCGCCGACCATCAACCTCGTCCACCCCGACCCGGAGTGCTCGCTCGATTACGTGGCGAACACGGCGCGCCGCCGGACCATCCGTCACGCGATGAACAACTCCTTCGGGTTCGGGGGTACGAACTGCGCGCTCGTCCTTTCGGGCCTCGGGACTTAAGGGACATCGCGCGATGCCATCCAGCATGCCCTCGGCGCGCATTCTCGGCACGGGACGCTTCCTGCCGCCCGACGTGCGGACGAACCGCGACATCGAGCGCATGGTCGAGACGTCCGACACCTGGATCGTCGAGCGCACCGGCATCCGAGAGCGGCGCATCGCGCCCGACGGAATGACGACGAGCGACATGGCGGCCGCCGGCGCCCGCGAGGCGCTCGACATGGCGGGCATACGCGCCGCGGACCTGGATCTCATCGTCCTGGCCACGGTGACGCCGGACATGCCGATGCCCTCGGGGGCCGCGATCGTCCAGGGCAAGCTCGGCGCCGGTCACTGCCCGGCGATCGACGTCGGCGCGGCCTGCGCGGGCTTCGTCTTCGCGCTCTCCGTGGGCGAACAGTTCATCCGGACGGGCAAGTATCGGACGGTGCTGGTCGTCGGCGCCGACACGCTTACGAAGTTCATCGACTGGACCGATCGCAAGACGTGCGTGCTCTTCGGCGACGGCGCCGGGGCCGTCGTGCTGGGGGCCGAGGCCGTCGCGAGCGATGGCGCGGTGACGCAGGGGATCCTGGCGACGTCGCTCTCCACCGACGGGACCCTCGCCCCTGCCCTCTACATCCCGGGCGGCGGCAGCGCACGGCCCCCTTCGGCGGCCACGGTCGACGAGCGACTGCACTTCATCCGCATGAACGGTCAGGAGATCTTCAAGCACGCGGTGAAGAACCTCGTGGCCGCGAGCCGGGCTGCACTGGGCGAAGCGGGGATGACCATGGCCTCGGTCGACTGGGTCTGCGCGCACCAGGCGAACAAAAGGATCCTCGACCAGGTCGCGCTTCGCCTCGAGACGGCTCCGGACCGGATGCTGTGCAACATCGACCGGGTCGGCAATACGTCGAGCGCGTCCATCCCGATCCTGCTCGACGAGAGTGTTCGCGCGGGCACCGTCCGGACGGGCGACGTCGTGGTGATGAGCGCGCTCGGGGCCGGCATCTCGTGGGGCGGCGCCGTCGTGCGCATGTGAGGGGACGATGGAGGCGAGAGCAAAGCGAGATGATCTCATGAGCCGCGCGACCGACACTTTTCGATCGGAGACGGGCGCAAGGCCGATCAACACGGCCATCTTGCCCCGGCGGCTCGACGCCGTCGCGGAGAGCTCGCGGCGAGAGATCGCGCCCCCGGCCCGCCGGCTGGCGGCGCTGTTCGATGGCGGCAGCTACGAAGAGCTGGACGCGCTCGCCCATCACCGGGCCAGCCAGTGGGGCATGGCGGGCAAGCGCTTCGACGGCGACGGCGTCAGCGTGGCCACGGGTCGGGTGCACGGTCGCGCCGTGGTGGCCTTCGCGCAGGACCGCCGGTTCATGGGCGGCTCGCTCGGCGAGACGCACGCGGCCAAGATCTGCAAGGGGATGGACCTGGCCGAACGGCTGGGAGCGCCCCTGGTAGGCCTGCTCGATTCGGGCGGCGCGCGCATCCAAGAGGGCGCCGCGGCTCTCGCGGGCTACGGCGAGATCTTTCGTCGCAACGTGCGCCTCTCGGGACGCGTGCCTCAGATCTCGGTCGTCCTGGGCCCGTGCGCGGGCGGCGCGGTCTACTCGCCGGCCATCACCGACTTCATCGTCCTGTCCCGGCCCGACGCCCTGATGTTCGTGACCGGCCCGAAGGTCGTCAAACAGGTGATGTTCGAGGACGTCGACAGCGAAGGCCTCGGCGGCGCCAAGGTGCACGCCACGATGAGCGGCGTCGCCCATCTGGTCGAACCCGACGAAGCCTCGGCCATCGCCCGGGCACGAACGCTCCTCGCGTTCTTGCAGATCCCACGTGCGCCCTCGGCCGAGCCTGCGAACGACGCGCCCCTCGATACGCTGGTCCCGAAGAACTTCCGGCACCCCTACGACGTCCGGCGGGTGATCGATGCGCTCGCCGATCGGGGCTCGATCGTGGAGATCCAGCCCGACTACGCCAAGAACATCGTCGTCGCCCTCGCCCGCATCGACGGGCGCGCCGTCGGGATCGTGGCCAACCAGCCCAAAGAGCGCGCCGGGGTGCTCGACATCGATGCGTCGCGCAAGGCGGCGCGGTTCGTACGGACGATGAGCGCCTTCGGTATCCCGATCGTCTCGCTAGTGGACGTCCCCGGTTTCATGCCCGGCTCCCGGCAGGAGCACGGCGGCGTCATCGTGCACGGCGCCAAGCTGCTCTACGCATACTGCGAGGCGCGCGTGCCGCGCATCGCGCTCGTGACCCGCAAGGCTTTCGGCGGGGCGTACATCGTCATGTCGTCGAAGCACCTCGGCGCGGACGTGAACCTCGCCTGGCCCGACGCCCAGATCTCGGTGATGGGGGCGGAAGGCGCCGTAGAGATTCTCCACGGCAAGGAGCTCAAGGCCGCGCCAGATCCGAGGGCGCGGTTCGACGAGCTCTGCGCGCGCTACCGGGAAGAGTACATGTCCGTCCGGGTCGCGGCCGAGCGCGGCTGGATTGACGAGGTTATCGACCCCCGTGACAGTCGGCGCAAAATCGCCCACTACCTAACCCTCTTCGACGCCGAGGGCCTCCGCGGAACCCACGGCAACATCCCCCTCTGAGCGGCCGCCGCCTTAGACCGCGAGTTCTAAGGCCGGTTGCCGCGCCGGTGCTCGCTCGGGGGCCGTCCCGTCCAGCGGCGGAACGCTCGCGTGAAGCTCGCGGCCCCGGAGAAGCCGAGGAGGTAGGCGATGTCCGTGATCGCGTGGCGCTCCTCGTTCAAGTACCCGAGCGCCAGTTCGTGCCGAGTGTCGTCGACGACCTTCGCGTAAGTCGTCGACTCGGCCGCCAGCCGACGCTGCAACGCCCGCGTGCTGGTCCCGAGGGCGCGGGCAATCGCGAGCTGGGACGGCGCACCGCTCGGCAGCCGGTTGGTGAGCACGACGCGGATGCAGTCGACGATGCGCGATCGGTCCCAGCGCTCGATGGCCTGGGCCGCCACGAGGTCGTTGACGCGCGCGAGCTCGGGGTTGGCGCCCGGGATGCGCCGATCGCACACTCGCCGCTCGACCGTGAGGGCGTTGATCGGAGCGTCGAACGTGATGGGCGCACGAAAGCACCGGTTGAAGGGCGACGGATCGCGCGGCGACGGGCGGCGGAACTCGACCAGCAGGGGGGAGAACCGCCTGTCGGTGAGCGACCGGCAGAGGCGCACGGCGACCGCGAGCACCGCGTCGAGTGCCTCGGGCGCGACATGGTCTTCGCCCGTCACCGACACGCGGCACGTCTCACCGCGATCCTCGAACCGGATGGTCGCCCCGTTCGAGACGAGGCGGTAGTACCGGACGATCCGATCGAAGGCCTCGCGCAGGCTGCCGCTCGCCGTCAGCGAAAGGCCGAGCGCGTGAAACGTCGTCGGCGACGTGTGGCGGGCGACTTCGACGCCGAAGCACGGGTCGGCCGTCGCCGCGACCGCGAGCTCCCACAGGCGCGTCTCGCCGCGAACGGGGTACCGTGCCTCGGGGTCGTTGAGCGCCCCGAAGTCGAGACCGGCCTGCGCGAACAGCGCTGGGGCGCTGACCCCGCGCGACTCGAGCGCCCGGGCGATCGCAAGGCCCCAGCTCGTGAGCGACGTCGGGTCCCGCGTCGGCGGAGTCGGTTCGAGCGCGAAGGAGGGTGCGGTCGACATGGCAACGGCGGGGACCAAGCTCAGTGTAGCCGCTGTTGGCGCGAATTCCGTAGCGGAGGTCCGGCCGGGCCGCCGGGCCGACGGGTGCGTCGCGCCGCGCCCGCTGTCACGCGCGGTCCGAAGGAGCGCCGACGGAGAAGCGATTGGCGCCGCGGGGTAAGTCGCAACGGGGACCCGTGGATTATATCGCCTGCGTGAGGTTCAGCATGGCCAAGGACATCCCGAGCGAAGTGCGTCGAATCATCAAAGAGCAACTCGACGTCGACGAAGCGGCAATCAAACCCGAGTCGAGCTTCATCGACGACCTGGGCGCCGACTCCCTCGGCCTCGTCGAGCTCGTGCTGGCGCTCGAGGGCGCCTTCGGTATCGACATCCCGGACACGGAGACCGAGAAGATTCGTACGGTCAAGGACGCCATCCAGTACATCGAGCAGCACGTGCAGGCCGAAGCGCCAGCAGCCTGAACTCGAAGCCAGGGGTATCCGAGCCAGCAGCTGGGCTCAACGGCCTGATTACCCCGGTTGGCCCAAGGCCTTCCCATCAAAGCGCTTCGTTTGTCAGCGCTGCTCGCGGCCGCTCGGGGTAGATCTCCCGACGTCATGCCACACGCGGCTTCCGCCGTGACGCTTCCGGGTCGCGGTCGCCTTTATGTCGCGGCCCTGGGTCTTGCCGGCGTGGCAATGCTTTCCATCGCGAGCGCGCTCGCCCATGCCTCTGCGGCGCGATGGATCGAGCACTCGATACTGGTACGACAGAGCGCCTACCGGTGGCTCGATGCCGTCCTGAACGCGGAGATTGCCGCGCAGGACATGGTCGTCCGGCTCGAACCCGCTCGGTTCGAGCCGTACGGACGAGCCAGAGCGGAGTTGGAACCGTCGGCCACGTTGGTGCGGGCCCTCACCTCGGACAACCCGGGCCAGCTGAGCAACGTCGCGGCGGCTACGCAGCACGCGGCCAATCTCACTGAACACTTGGACGCGCTGGTCGAGCTCATCAAGACCGGCCGCCTCGAAGAGGCCGCGGGCCGACGTTCCGTCGTTTCCCTGCGGGCCGAGCTCGATGTCTTTCGGGGTGACGTCGAGCACATCCTCGGCGAAGAAGATCGGCTGCTCGACGTACGCCTTGGACGGGCGACCTACCGCGCCTGGACGGCCACCGGGGCTGTCCTCCTGTTGGCCCTGATGTCGTCGGGCCTTCTCTTCGTCGCATGGAGCAACGAGAAGACGCACAGGTCGATCCTCGCCGGACAGGCCTTGGCGGCACGACAGCGACTGACCCGACTTTCCCGGCTCGCAGTGGCCTTGGCGGAGAGCCGAACCCGATCGGAGGTGGTCGACGTCGTCGTGGACCAGGTCATGAAAGCGGCCGGCGCCGACTCCCTGACGCTTCACATGCTGGACGACAAGGGCCAAACGCTCGAACTCGTCGGCGATCGGGGCTTGCCTCCCGAGCTTCTCGGGAGGGTCCGACGCCTCGGGGCCGCCTCCCGGGATTCGCACGTCTTCGATGGGTGGAGGGCGAAAGGGCCAACCTGGGCGGAGAGCGACGAGGACTACGCAGAACTCCAGCCGTCTCTCGCTGCCATGCAAGAGCGGCGCGTGCGGGCTTTCTGGAGCATCCCGCTCGTCGCGGAGGAGCGTCCGGTGGGGCTCCTCGGGGCAGGCTTTTGCGAGCCGCGTCGCTTCTCCGAGGACGAGCGGGCGTTCGTCGAAACGCTCGCGCTGCAATGCGCGCAGGCGCTCGTCCGGGCCGCCCGCATGGAGCGCGAGGCTGCGGTCCGGGCCCGGACGGAGTTTCTGGCGAAGGCTGGTGAGGCTCTGGTCGCCTCGCTCGACTACGAGACGACGCTGGCCCACGTCGCACGTCTCGCGATTCCGACGATGGCCGACTGCTGCAGCGTGACGCTGAAGGGGCCCGATCCAGGAAGTCATCGCCAGGTCGCGCTCGCGCACGTAGACCCGAGCAAGGTGCTGCTCGCGCGGGAGCTGGGCGAGCGTTACCCCCCCGATCCGAACGCGGCGGGCCTCCCGCAGGTCCTGCGCTCGGGCAAGTCCGAGCTCTATTCGGAGATCCCGCGCGAGCTGCTCGAGGGTGGCGCGCGCGACGAGGACCACCTGCGGATCGTTCGCGGCTTGCGCCTCGAGTCGGCCATGGTGGTGCCGCTCCGTGCGCGCGATCGCACCTTCGGCGCGATAACGTTTGCCTACTCGGACTCGGGCCGTCGCTACTCCGAGGACGATCTCGCCTTCGCCGAGGACTTCGCGCGGAGCGCCGCGACTGCGATCGAGAACGCCCTGGTGCAAAGGGACGCGGAGGAGGCGCGGCGGAACGAGCGCTGGCTGCGCGACCAGGCCGAGGCGGCAAGCCACGCCAAAGACGACTTCCTCGCCACGGTCTCGCACGAGCTCCGTACGCCCCTCAACGCGATGCTGGGCTGGGCCGTGACGTTACGGGCGGGTGATCCCCCTGCCGGCATCGATCGGGGTCTTCGCGCCATCGAACGCAACGCGCGCGCCCAGGCGAGGCTCGTCGAGGACATCCTCGACGTCTCGCGGATCGTCAGCGGCCGGCTCGCGCTCGACCTCCGTCCGACGCGGATCGCGGACGTGGTCATTGCGGCGGTCCAGACGGTCGCGCCGGCGGCCGCGGCCAAGGACATCGAGGTCACGACCGAGATCGGGGACCACTCGTTGATGATCGTGGCAGACGCGGACCGCGTACAGCAGGTCGTCTGGAACCTGCTCTCCAACTCGGTCAAGTTCACCCCGCAAGGCGGCCGCGTCGTCGTCGCCGTGTCGCGCAAAGGGTCCGACGTGCGCCTGCGTGTGACCGACACCGGCGAGGGAATCGATCCTTCCGTGTTGCCGTTCGTTTTCGAGCGGTTCCAGCAAGCCGACTCGTCGACCACGCGACGACACGCCGGTCTGGGCCTGGGCCTCGCCATCGTGAAGCAGCTGGTCGCGGCGCATGGCGGCTCCGTGACCGCCGAGAGCCGGGGGCTGGGACAGGGGGCCACGTTTGTGGTCCTCATTCCGGCTCGAGCCGCCGTTTCTACTGCACGCCCGGGGAGCGATGCGGACCGCTCGGAGGACGATGCCGAGGCGTCCCGGTCCCTCGGACCGCGGCTCGACGGATTGCGGGTGCTCGTCATCGACGACGAGCCGGACTCCCGGGAGATCGTCGCCGAGATTCTGCGCGAACGCGGCGCAGAGGTCGACCTCGCGGCCTCGGCGTCCGAAGGCCTCCAGCGATTCCGGACGCGACGGCCCGACGTGATCGTCAGCGACATCGGGATGCCGGGGACCGACGGCTTTCAGTTGATCCGCGCGGTCCGGGGGACACCCATCGACGAGGGCGGACTTACCCCCGCCGTGGCTCTGACGGCGTACGCGCACCACGACGACGTGAAGAGGGCCCTCGCAGCCGGCTACCAGATGCACCTCGCCAAGCCGGTCGATCCGATGAGGCTAACCACCGCCGTCGCAGCTCTGCGCCGCGCTCCGCCGGAGCGATGATCGGCCTGCGGCGTGCATCGTCGAATCGTCATGGAAACCCTTCGTCGCATCTCGGCAGTGCTCGGTCCTACTTCCATCTTCGTCGCGCTCGCCTGTGGCGTCTCTTGCGGTGCGGCCCAAACGCAGTCCGCATCGAACAGCTCACCCGCGACGAGCGACGACCGCGACGAGTGCATTCACCACGGCCTGTCCTGCTCGCGCGACAACGACTGCTGTACCCTGTGGTGCGCGAACGGCGTGTGCACGCGCAAGTCGCCGTAGCGCGGCCCTTGGAGAGGAGACGACGCCATGACGCGGCCCTCCTGCAATTGGCGCGCGAATGACCGACACCTGGCGCTGGAGGCTCATCGGAGGCTTGCCACGCCGAATCAATTGGCGAGAGCCACACCGGAAGCGACGGGCCCCGTCAAAGTCGTCAAGACGGCAATCGAGGGCCTTTCGGGCGTGTTCCAGCACCTGACCCACGAGCACGGCGAGATCACCGCCTTGCTCTTGCGCGTGAAGACGATGTCCGACCCGAGGGCACGGGCCGCGCTCTTCCCCAGGATCCGGATAGCGCTCCTCTCGCACGAGAAGGGCGAGGTGGCCGAGGTCTACCCCGTATTCCGCGAGCGCACCGAGCTCACGCTGTTCGCCGAGGACCACGACCGTGAGGCCGGACAGCTCGAGGCGCAGGTCCACGCGGTCTCCGTCCTCGCCTACGACGACGCGAAATGGGCCGACCGCTTCACGGATCTCCTCGATCTCGTCAGCGGCCACACGCGGGAAGAAGAATATCAGTACTTCCCGGCCGCCCAGCGGCTCCTCGGCGACGAGGCCGCCGAACAGATGCTCGTACGCTACGAGCAGGCCAAGGCGCGAGCGGCAAAGAGCGAAGTCTGACGCGTATTGGGTCAAGCGTGGGCGAAAAAAAGACTATGGCTGATCGCGATGCCCGAGAGTAATCCGAGCTGGCGCTACGGCGCGTGCGAGACAATCACCTTCCAGCCGGAGTCTACCCATGACACTCAAGACACTTCGCGGCCACAAGGGTGCCACGTACAGGATGGGCCGGCGGCGCCCTGTGGCGCGCGCGCCTCGTCTCAGTCTCAAAAATTACCTACGCGCCACGCTGCCGCCGGCGCCGCAGACATGCGACTACAGCAAAGCCGCGGCGCCCGTCCTCGCGAACATTTACGGGAACGACAAACTTGGGGATTGCGTCATCGCTGGCGGATACCACATCGTCGGTGTCGAGACCGGCAACGCCGGCGACCTCTTCACGGCGACGTCGCAGCAAATCATCGCGGACTATTCGGCGATCGGCGGATACAACCCGGCCGACCCGTCCACCGACCAGGGGTGCGACGAGACCACGGCCCTCGACTACTGGACGCAGACAGGCTTCGCCGACGGCACCAAGATTCTCGGCTACCTGGCCGTCGATCCGACCAACCAGGCGGAGGTCATGTCCGCCATGTACCTCTTCGAGAACCTTTTCTTCGGTCTCGAGTTGCCCGACGCCTACGTGAATCCGATGCCGGAGGCGGCGGGCTTTACCTGGGGTGTCGAGGGGAGCCCCGACCCCAACAACGGGCATTGCATCATCGGAACGGGGTACAGCCCGCAAGGCGTGCTGGTCGACACGTGGGGCATGATCGGCACGTTCACGTGGGCGGCCATCGCCGTGTACTGCACTGCAAAGGCCAACGGCGCCCTCTACGTGATTTTGACTCCGGACCAGCTCACGAAGGGTGAGACGACGGCACCCAATGGGGTCGACTGGACGTCGCTCATTGCCGACTTCCAATCGATCGGCGGCAGCGCGCCGGCCCCCACCCCCGCGCCGACCCCGGCTCCAGGTCCCTCCCCCACCGCCTCGGTAACGCTGGCGCAAGCGCAAGCCTGGGCGGTCTCGGGGCTCTCGAAGGGCCATGCTACCCTCCCGCAGCAGCAGGCTGTGAACCTGGTCAAACAAGGCCTCGTCAGCAACTGGCCCAAGTCGTAGCGTTCCCTTTGCCGCTTTGCCCCGCCCAGCGGTTGGCGCAAGCGTCGCAGCTTCACACGGGTGACGGGGGGGAGGTCACGGCGGAGCCGTTCGCTGCTGGCGTACTTTCTGCACAACAACGGCGCGTGGCGTATTCAAAGTTGCATTCGGTCCCGCCGTGGCATTACGCCGATCCCCCCGACGAACCATCGCGAGTCGTCGAAAGATCGCCGCAGCCGGATGAGGCGATGACGGCACGGCGTTCTCCTGACGTGCTGTCCGACGTGCGCGAGCTAGTGCCACCCGTCCGCCCCGGGCATCAACCCGGCCGCTACGACGCGGCGATGATGCCGCGAATCGTATGGGGCCCTCAGCCTGGCGAGGCGGCATCGGCCGAGGAGCGGATCGGAGCACATCGACTCAGCCATCGGCGGAGAGTCATCGGCGCTGCGGCCGCGCTTGTCATCGGGGTCGGCCTCATCGCGGAGCTCGTGGCTCTCGCGACGCGCCCCGTCGTCGAGCGTTCCGAGCCATTGCCCACGGCAACGTTGACGCAGACGGCCAAAACGCTCGAGTCGGCAGCCGCTCCGCCAGCGGTCGCGTCGGCGAATGCAGCCGCGGCACCCTGGTCAGTCGCGACAACGACTGCCGTGGAGACTCCGGCGGTGGCGCTTACGATCGCCGAGGTGCCCGTCACAGCGCTGCCGGTGGCACCTGCGCCGGTGAGGGCAGAGACGGCCCCGGCGACCGTCCCGCATCGCATCGAACAGGTTCCCGAAGCCGCGCCGCGCGCGACGCGACCGTGGCGGACCGTCCAAGTTCACGTCGAGCCGGCGCCAGTGCCGTACTGGCGCGCCGAGTCGGGCCGCGCGCCCTGATAGCGCGCCCGGGGGCGTAGCGAGAGCCTCCGGTGGTGTTCGTCGACGCCACCGTCGACGCAGCGTCCGGCTCATGAAGCGTCGAAATGGGCGATCAGCAGCCGCGCCAGCCACTTGCGAAATTGCACCCCGCTCCGCGCATCGCCGACGAGCCCGGCGTTCTGCAACAGGGTGGACCCGATGACCGCGCCGCCCACGAGCGCGAGCGCCGCGAGCACCACCGTCCTCGCGGTGTCGTCACGCGTCGGCCTCGCGCTCTTCTTCGATCGTGCGAGGCGCATGGCGTGGGTTGCTTCGACGACGTCTTTGAGGCCGCCGCCGCTGCCATCGATGGCGTACCCCTCGAGCGCGAGCCAAAGGACGACCCTGGCGTGGCCCGTCTTCTCGAACGTCGTCGCCACGCTCTCCACGATCGCTTCGGCCTGCGTCTCGTCGCCCTGCGACCTGGCGATCGCCTCGACGATGGCGCCGCTGATGGATTGCAGCGAGCGCGATATCACGGCCTGAACGAGGAGCTCGCGGCTGCCGAAGTGATGGAGCACGGTCGGGTGCGAGACGCCTGCGTCCGCGGCCACTTCCTGTAGACGGATCCCCGACGGCCCCGCGACGACCAGGCGCTTCTCGGTCGCGTCCAAGATCAACTCGCGCGCAGCAGCGGAGTCGAGACGCCGCCGCGGCTTGGTCTTCTCGACGCGGGGCACGCCACATCATGACCGCGTCCACATCTGCCGACAAGTTTGTTCGCAGACTGTTGACAGAGTTGTTTATAACCCCCATGCTCGAGGGGAGCCCAGGAGGCCCCCATGGCACACCTTCAGTTCGCCCCTCGCCGAGCGCTCCGCGCCGCCCGCGTCCTCGCCGCCGATCCCGACGACCTCCCGCAGGTCTTCACCATCATCGAGTCGCTCTCGGGCAACACCCTGCAGCGCATCGGCGATCGCATCGCCCGCGATCCGGTGGGCCGCCGCTTGATCGCGCAGCAGCCCGACATCGTGAAGCTCCTCGCGGACCGTGACGCCCTCGCGCGGCTGCCCGAGGGCACGCTCGGCCGCGAATATCTCGCTTTCGTCGACCGCGAACACATTTCGGCCGAAGGGATCCGCTCGGCCGCCCGGGCGGGGATCGCGCGCGTCGAGCCGCTCCCGGCACCGCTCGACTGGGTGCATGCACGGATGCGCGACACGCACGATCTCTGGCACGCAGCCGTCGGGTACTCGGGCGATGTGCTCGGCGAGACGGCGCTGCTCGCGTTCATCTTTGCCCAGACGTGGAACCCCGGCATCGCCTTCATCCTCGCCATCGGTGTGAGCAAGACGGTCGCTCTCCCGGCTGGAGGGTCGATGGCGAGAAACACGATCCTCGATGGCTTCCGTCGCGGCCGCCGGGCGGCGTGGCTGCCTGGGCAAGATTGGGAGGCGCTGCTTGCCCTGCCGGTCGGCGAGGTGCGCCGCCGGCTTTCGCTCGATGCCCCGCCCGTCTACACGGAGATCCGCAGCTCGCAGCTCAAAACCGCGAAAGCGAACTGAGGCTCTCTCGCGTCACAAACGCGAAAGCCCTCCGGCGCCATGGCCGGGGGGCTTCGTGTTATCGACCGCAGTCGATGCCGTCCGGCGGTTCGATCCGTCGGGAGGTTCTGCGCTGGATTTTGGATGCTCGTGACCGCTCAGTTGCTCGGAGCGGTGCGGACAATGGACGGACGAGAGGGCGATGGAGCGAAACGCGGGTGAAAATGCCGTGACACCGCGCTCGGAGACCGGAAGCGAGCAAGGCGCTCGACGGGGTCCACGTCACGACGCGACGGTTGGTACTTACCCCCGCAATCGAGGGCGCCCAAAACCGGCGCGCTCGGACGCCGGGTGCGCCTCGACGTCGGTCTCGTCGGCGACGTCGGCGAGATAGTGAGGGGCGATTTCCTGTCGCTCGCGTTTGGCTTCAACCTCTTCATGTTGAAAGCCGTCCTCAGCGGGCGAGGCGATGAGATTATCGAGCTTGCCCGCACCAACCTTGGCCGCTGATCAAATCTCGAGGGGAGCGAGGTCGCTCCCTTCGACCGCGACTACCTGACGCCGACGTAGGCGCGTGCTCGCACGACGCCTCTTTCGTGCAGCGGGATGACCCGGGGAGCGAAGCCGGCCGCGCGGAGCTTGCCGCGGAACGCATCGGCGCGGTATCCGCTCCACACGGCGTACGCACCGCCCGGCACGAGGGCTTCGCGCGCCTGGGCAAGCGCCGCGGGGCTATAGAGTCCTGCGTTGGTGCGAAACGACGCCCAGTGTGGACCGTTGTCGACGTCGAGAAGAATCGCGCCGAGGCTGCGCTCTCTCGCGATCGCAAGCCCGACGTCCGTACGCAGGAGGTGGACTCGAGGATCGGCCAGGACATCTCGCGCCAGCGGCGCGATCTCTCCCTGTGCCAGGTCACACACGACCTCGAGCTTCTCGGCTACGAGCACTTCGGTCTTGGGACCAGACACGTCCAGAACACCTCGCACGGTGGCGCCGAAGCCGAGTCCTCCGACGAGCACTCGCGTCGCGCCAGGCGCGAGGTCGGCGATCAAACGACCGAACGCGCGTTCTGTCTCGAGCGCGGCGCTCGACAGCAGGACCACGTGACCAAGAACCATTTCCAAGGTGTCGCCTCGGCGACGGAGAGCAAACGTCTGCCCGGCCTCCGTCATCGTCTGGACGATCTCGGTCCGTTTGAGCATGTGCACCTTCTCAATCGTCGCGAGCGCGCCCGTCGTGGGACAACGCCCCAAGGCCGCACGCCCGTCCGGGATTCGCCGCCTTGAAACCATCTCGACCGCGAAACGAAACGATACGTTTCGCAGCCCATGCATCCTCTAGGCTTGTGAAGCAGCAGGCCATGGGACCGAGAAGTCGTACCCCGTTCGAGGGCAGGCTTGCGGTCTCGCCACCCCGCCTGTTCTTGCCGCCCGGCACGTTGCTTGACGAGAAGTACCGTGTCGAGCGTTTCTTGGGACAGGGGGCGACGGGCTGCGTATTCCTGGCCACACACACGCGCAGCGGCGAAAACCTTGCGCTCAAGTTCGTGCACCCGGTGGATGCCAGCCGCCGACCTGAGGCCTTCTCGACGTTTCTCATGGCCGCCCGCGCCGCGGCCCGCTTCCGGAGCCCGAACGTCGCCCACGTGCGCGATATGGGCTTGCTCCAAGACGGCAGCCCGTTTCTCGTCATGGATTACCTCGAAGGCGAGACGCTGGAGAGTCACCTGCGCGCCCAGCCTGTGCCGCTGCCGCTCGGTCGCGCGGTCGATATCGCACTGCAAGCGGCCAGGGGCCTCGGGGATGCACACGCCGGCGGCGTCATCCACGGCAACGCCAGGCCGTCCAAGTGGTTTCTCACGCGCACTCCGGACGCCTCCGTATCCGTGAAGATCCTGGACTTCGGCGCGTCGAAGATTGCGCAGCGCTCCGGCCATGCGGGAGATACGCAAGCGACCGGCTCGGGGCCGCTCGCCATGCCGCCTTACGGGGCGCCGGAGCAGATCCGCTCCGGTGGGGAGATCGATCCGCGAACCGACATCTGGACCGTGGGTGTCGTGCTCCACGAGCTTCTGGCGGGTACCGCGCCGTTCCAGGGAGAGACGATCCGTCAATCGCGCGGTCGGGCCCTCGCGGCCGCGCCGCATTCGCTTCGGGTGAGGCGAAGCGACATTGCTCCCGAGCTCGAAGCGGTGGTCCAGCGCTGCCTCGAGAAGAACCCCGGCGAGCGCTTCGACGACATGTCCGAACTGATCCGCACGCTCGCGCCCTTCCGCGGCGTCTGGGAGCGCGCGTCCGTCAGCCCTCCGATCGCGGTGAAGGCCTCGGGTCCGGCGCCGCCTCCGCCATTGGTGGTCGCCGAGCCCGCGCTTTCCTCCGTCCCGTCGCCCGATACGCTTGCGTCAGTGAATGAAATCGCCGACAGATCCGGCGCACCCTCGGCCGAAGTCGCTCCCGCCGCGAGCGTCTGGCCGGTCGTCGCGCAAATCGAGCGCCCTAGGGCCTCCCCCACGGCCTGGAGGCGCCCCCGCATGCTCGGGATGTGGATGCTCGCGGCAACCGTCGGGGTCCTCAGCGTCGTGGCCGGCGTCGCGCTCTTGGTATCGCCCGCTTCGACGAAGTCAGCTGCGGCGGCCAAGCCGCTCGCTCTATCGTCGGCGAGCGCGAATGCGAGTTCGGAAGTGGTTCCGCCTGCGCCGCTGGCTATGGCTGCATCCGCCAGCGCGCCCGAGGGGCAAGGCGCGGCGGGGCTTCGCTCCGACCGCGCGATAGAGCAAAAGCTCGCTCCCGACGCGGCGGCGACGACCAGTAGCCCCCCCGCGAAACCCGCACCCAGACCCCGTGCAACGAAGCCTGCGACGCGGGACGTTGCGACCAGGCATCCGACTTCGGGCGGCTCGCCTCCCGTCGGAACCGCCGGTTTCGGCGACCGCCAGTAGCCAAGCGGAGCCCGAGGCACACGACAAACCGGCCCGGGTCCCCTAATGTCCACCCGATGCTTCGCAAGGGCAAAGGTCCACCGCTCGTCCTCTTTCACGGGGTCCTCTGCAGCGAACACGTCTGGACGCGGGTGGTGCCCCTCGTCGCGCCCCATCACGACACCGTCGTGCTCACGGCCCTCGGCCACAGGGGGGGCAGCCGGCCGCGCACGCGACCCACGCGCTTCGGCCACATCATCGACGACGCGGAAGAAACCCTCGACCGCCTCGGCCTTCGCAAGGCGCACCTCGCTGGCAATTCGATGGGCGGATGGGTGGCGCTGGAGCTGGCACGGCGGGGGCGTGCCGAATCGGTGTGCGCGCTTTCTCCCGCGGGATTCTGGACAGTCGAGGAGGGCAACCCCGGCGGCGCGGCCGAGCGCCTGCGGGCCACGATCCGCCAGACGCGCTTCGGGCGCCCTCTTCTACCGTTCCTGGCGCGATCGTCGCGCTTCCGTCGCTGGGCGATGCGGCTCAACGCCGCGCACGGCGACCGGCTGACGGCGGCGGAGATGATCGCCCGCGCCGACGACCTCCTTCAATGCGACGTGGGTCTCGACCTCTTGCAGACCGACGAAGCGCTCGGGCCGTTTGCGTCGCTGCCGTGTCCAATCACGATCGCGTGGTCCGAGCGGGACCGGGTCCTACCGATGCGCTCGCACGGCGAGCGGGCAAAGACGATGGTGCCCGGCGCTCGCTTCGTGGTGCTGAGCGACGTCGGCCACGTGCCGATGTTCGACGCGCCCGATCTCGTCGCGCGCGTGCTGCTCGAGACGACGGGCGCTCGCGTCTGAGCGCGCTCACGATCGCTCGGTCCCGTCGGCCCTCTTGGCCACCACCTTCTCGATCCGCGGATCGGGCGCGAACCACATGAGCGCCACGGCGAGGTACAGGAGATCGGCGATCCAAGACCGCACGAAGGCGCAGATCATTGCCAGCACGTAGAGGACGAGCGACAGCTTGCCCTTGACGTCTGCCCCGACCGCCGTCGCGAGCAACGAGCCCCGACCGTTGACCGCGATCATCGCCCTCTGCAGGAGCGTGAACGAGATCGCCGCCATGAAGAGCACCGCGCCGTAAGCGGCCGTGGGCCAGGGCGCCGATGGATGCTCGCCGAGCCAGGTCGTCGCCAGCGGCACGAGCGACAGCCAGAAAAGCAGCAGCAGGTTTTGCCACAGGACGCGCCCGTCGATGAGCTGCGCGGCGTGCAGCATGTGATGGTGGCTATTCCAGTAGATGCCGATGTAGACGAAGCTAAGGACGTACGTCAAAAGCTCGGGCAGAAGCGGCCCGAGGGCCGCGAGATCGGCCCCGTGGGGCACCTGCAGCTCCAACACCATGATGGTGATGAGGATGGCGATGACCCCATCGCTGAACGCCTCCAGTCTTCCCTTGCCCATACGCGTCGGCTCCGGCGGCGTGAGCGCTCGTCGACTGCGCTACCCGTCTCGGGGCTGGACGACCGGGCTCTCCCACCCCCCCGCCGGCTTCACCCTTCGGTCCGTATCGCGGGGGCCCCAGGTTCCCGGCTCGTAGTCGATGACCGGCGGCGGCGACTTGAGCAATGGATCCACGATCCGCCAGGCTTCCTCCACGTAGTCCTCGCGCGCGAAGAGCGCCTCATCCCCGGCGATGGCGTCGCCGAGGATCCGCTCGTACGGCAGCGTCGCGTCGCCCGACTCGTGGTGCGCGCAGAGCACCTCGCTCGCCGCGGGGGGGCCTTCCCGGCTCGCGCCCAGGACATTGGTACCGATGGCGATCGTGGGATCGGGCTCGATCCGGAACCGCAGGGTGTTCGTGGGAAGGTGGAGGGACTCGTAGAACGTCGGCGGCTGGCGCAAGCGGACGAGGACCTCCGTGCAGGTTACCGGCAAGCTTTTCCCGGCGCGAATGAAGAACGGGACCCCCTTCCAGCGCCACGAGTCGATCGCGAGCTCCAACGCCGCGAACGTCTCGACCTGCGACTCCGGCGCCACACCCTTCGCGCCGCGGTAGCCACGATACTGGCCACGGACGACCCGCTTCGGGTCGATGGTCGGTATGGCCTGCAGAACCTTCGCCTTCTCGTCCCGCACCGATTCGGGGTCCCTCCGCGCCGGAGGCTCCATCGCCACGTGGCTGAGGATCTGAAACAAGTGATTCTCGATGACGTCGCGGACCGCGCCCGTCTGCTCGTAGAAAGCCCCCCGGTCCTTCACGCCAAACGTCTCGGCCATCGTGATCTGGACGCTCTCCACGTAATTGCGGTTCCAGATGGGCTCGAGCAGCGCGTTGGCGAATCGGAAGAAGAGGAGATTTTCGACCGGCCGTTTACCGAGAAAGTGATCGATGCGGAAGATCGAGCGCTCGTCGAAGACGCCGGTAAGCACACGATTGAGCATTCGCGCCGATTCGAGGTCGGTCCCGAACGGCTTCTCGACGATGACTCGAGCGCCCTTGGAACAACCGGACTTGGAGAGTTGCTCCACGACGACCGCGAACATCTTGGGCGGAATGGCAAGGTAGTAGGCAGGGCGCCGCGCGGATCCGAGTTGCTGAAGGATGGCCCGGAAGGTCGCCGGGTCGTTGTAGTCGCCGCCGACGTACCGCAGCAGACTGCTCAGTTTCGCGAACGCCGCGGGGTCGACTCCGCCGTGCTTCTCCACGCTCTCCCTTGCGCGCGCCTTGAGCTGCTCGACTCCCCACGGCCTGCCGGCGACCCCGATGATCGGGATATCCAGTTCTCCATGTTTTGCCATCGCCTGAAGTGCAGGGAAGATCTGCTCATACGCAAGATCTCCCGTTGCACCGAAAAAAACGAGAGCGTCGGACCGGGCTGCACTCATGGCGACCTCCACATCATTTCGGGCTCTCGAGTACGCATCTCGCGTGCCGGACCTCCACGATCTCCTTCCCTCCCGGTCCCGTCACCCTCCCCGCGCGGAACGCCACGTGCAGCGTCCCCACCCATGGCAACCAACAACGGAACTGGCAATCGCGAAGAGCTGGGCATCGTGGGGCTGGGCCGCATGGGCGGCAACCTGGCCTTGCAAGCCGTGGAGAAAGGGTTCCGCGTCGTCGGGTTCGACCCGGGAGCCTTTTCGCAAGAACTCCGGGCGGCCGGGGTCGTCGCTGCGAGCTCGCTGCAAGAGCTCTCCCGAGCGCTGCGCCCGCCGCGCAAAGTCTTTTTCTACATTCCGTCCGGCACGGCCGTAGATGACCTCATCGACTCGCTCGTCGCGACGCTCGAGAAGGGCGACATTCTCGTCGACGGCGGCAATTCGTACTGGGGCGACTCGCTCCGCCGGTTCGACCGGCTCAAGCAAACGGGCATCCACTTCGTCGACCTAGGGACGAGCGGGGGCGTCTCGGGCGCGCGAAACGGCGCGTGCTTCATGGCCGGTGGTGAGCCGGAGCCGATCCGGATATTGCAGCCGATCCTCGAGCGCCTCGCCGTCCCGGGCGGGTACGTCCACGCCGGGCCTGCGGGCGCCGGCCACTTCACGAAGCTCTGCCACAACGGCATCGAGTTCGGGATGCTCCAGGCGATCGGCGAGGGCGTCGAGCTGCTCGCACACCACAAGGACAAACTCGACATCGGCGCCATCCTTCACTGCTGGCGAAACGGCTCCGTCATTCGGTCCTGGCTCATGGATCTCATGGAGGGGGCCTTCCGGCAGGAGGGCGGGCTCGCCCACGTACCGGGTTACGTCGACGACACCGGCGAGGTGAGCTGGCTCGTCGGCGACGCCATGCGCATGGAGGTGCCGATCCCGGTCATCGCCCAGTCCGTGATGCAGCTGTTTCTCTCACGCGATTCCGAGAAGGACTGGGCGCGGGCCATCGCCATGATGCGCCATGGATTCGGCGGTCACGCCTACGGTCCAAGCCGGGCCGCGCGCAAGGAGCGAGTCGACGGGCGCGTCGAGCAGATCTCGCCGGAGCCGCCGCCCAGCGAGGCAACTCCATGAGGCGGCCTCCGTCGGGCGAGCAGATCGAGATCGAGAGCGGCGACTGGAGGCTGACGGTCGTCGAAGTGGGCGGCGGCATGCGGACGCTGCGCCATCGCGATTGGGACGTGGTAAGCGGGTATCCGGTGGATCGCGTGTGCCCCGGCGCGCACGGACAGCCGCTCATCCCATGGCCGAACCGGGTCGACCAGGGTCGCTATACCTTCGACGGCCAATCGTTTCAGCTTGCACTGACGGAGCCGTTGCGGGGCAACGCGATTCACGGGCTGACGCGGTGGGGGCACTGGCGCGTGGCTGCGCGCGCGGCCGCCGAGGTCGTCCTGGCGTACTCTCTCGATCCGCAGCCCGGGTATCCGTTCTCGCTGGCCTTGGAGCTGCGATACCGGTTGAGTCGGGAGGGCCTCGCCGTGCGCGCGTCCGTCACGAACGTCGGCGAGGCTCGCTGTCCGTTCGCGGTCGGATTTCACCCATACTTCTCGTGCGGCGACGCGACGGTCGACGCCTCGCGCCTGAAAGTGCCGGCGAGCACGTACGTGTCGACCGACTCGCGCGGGATCCCGAGCGGACGGGCGCGCGTCGACTTGACGCCCGTCGACCTGCGCGGATTGCGCCCCATCGGAGGCCTCGCCATCGACCACGCGTTCACCGGCCTGAAACGCGACTCGGACGGACGCGCGAAGGTCGAACTCGCGTCTTCCGACGGCCGGCGCCGCGCCGCTATCTGGCTCGACGAGAACTTTCCCTATGTACAACTCTTCACGGGCGACACCCTCCCCGAAGCGGAGCGCCGCCGCGGCCTCGCGGTAGAGCCGATGACGTGTCCGCCCAACGCGTTCGCAACGGGTGAGGCGATCCATGTCGTCGAGCCAGACGAGAGCTGGCAATGCGAGTGGGGCGTCCAAGTGGAGCAATCATGACGTACGCGAGCATCAACGACTACGGGGTCATCGGGAACATGCGCACCGTGGCGCTCGTGAGCTGTGCCGGCTCGATCGATTGGATGTGCTTCCCGCACTTCGACTCGCCGAGCATCTTCGGCGCACTCCTCGACGACGAGAAAGGGGGCCGCTTTCGAATTCATCCCGTCTGGGGCGGCGGGAAGTCCAAACAGCTTTACTGGCCAGACACCAACGTCCTCATTACGCGATTTCTCTCGGCCGAGGGGGTCGGCGAAATCGAAGACTTCATGCCGTGCACCGACGAGTTCACGAAGGCGAACAACATGCTCATACGGCGCGTGCGCGTCGTTCGCGGGAGCCTGAAGTTCGAGCTCGTGTGCGAGCCGGCCTTCGACTACGCGCGCGCCGCGGGCCGGACGCACATCGTGAAGAACGGCGCGATGTTCGAGGGCCCCGGGCTCAGCATCGCCCTGTCGAGCGACCAGCCCCTGGTCGCGACCGATCGGGGCGCTCGGGCCGAGTTTTCCCTGAACGTGGGCGAGAGCACCACGTTCGTTCTTCATCGCGCCGCGGGCTGCGACTTGGCCCCGTCGGGCGGCCGAGCGCAGATCTTGTTCGAGGAGACTGTCCACTACTGGCGGCGCTGGCTGTCGAAGTGCACGTACAGGGGCCGGTGGCGCGAGGAGGTCCAGCGCTCGGCGTTGCTCCTGAAACTGCTCACGTTCGAACCGACCGGCGCGATCGTCGCCGCCCCCACGTGCAGCTTGCCCGAGGAGCTCGGGGGCGTCCGCAACTGGGACTATCGGTATGCGTGGATCCGCGACGCCGCGTTCACGGTATATGCACTGCTTCGGGTCGGCTTCACGGACGAGGCCTCGAGCTTCGTCGACTGGCTCGTCGCGCGCTGCCGGGAGAGCACCGGTGACCCGCCCCTGCAGATCGTGTACGGCGTGCACGGCGAGAGCGACTTGCGTGAGGTGACGCTCTCGCACCTCGACGGATATCGCGGGTCGCGGCCCGTTCGCATCGGCAACGCCGCGCATACCCAGCTGCAGCTCGACATCTACGGCGAGCTGATGGACTCGGTGTACCTCGTCAACAAGTACGGTACCCCCATCTCGTACGATCTGTGGGTCCAGCTCCGGCGCATCCTCGACTGGGTGTGCGAAAACTGGCGACTCCCCGACGAAGGGATCTGGGAGACACGAGGAGGGCGCAAGCAGTTCGTTTATTCGAAGCTCATGTGCTGGATCGCCCTTGATCGCGGGTTGCGGCTTTCCGACAAGCGCTCCTTCCCCGCGAACCGAGAACGCTGGCTGAGCCAGCGCGACGCCATCTACGAAGACGTCATGACGCGCGGCTGGAGCGATCGACGACGATCGTTCGTCCAGTACTACGGAGGGGACGCGATCGACGCCTCGAACCTGCTGATGCCGCTTACGTTCTTCGTCTCGCCCGTCGACCCGCGGATGATCGATACCCTCGCCGCCGTGACGCGATGCCCGGCCGACGGCGGGCTGCTGTCCGATGGCATGGTCTACCGTTACGACACCGGGAATCCATCGGACGGGCTCACGGGACAGGAAGGCACGTTCAATTGCGCCACTTTTTGGCTCGTGGAGGCGCTCACCCGGCTCGGGCGCTCCGACCGCGCCAAGCTCGAAGAGGCACGGCTGCTCTTCGAGAGGATGCTTGGGTACGCGAACCATCTCGGCCTCTACGCAGAGCAAACGAGCGACGCCGGAGACGCTCTCGGGAACTATCCGCAAGCGCTCACCCATCTTGCGCTCATCAGCGCGGCCAGCAATCTCGACCGCACACTCGACGGGCACGCGTGAGGTGCTCGGCACGCCCAATGCCTCCTCCTACGACCATGAACATCGGATACGGCGAATCGCTCTTCCTCGCAGCGTTCGATCACCGTAGCTCCTTTTCGCGGGGGCTCTTCGGTGCGTCGGAGCCGCTGCCTCCGGGGGTCGCCGACAAGATCGCGGATGCGAAGGAGCTCATCTTCGAAGCGTTCGAGCGGGCGATCGCGCGCGGCGCGCCGCCCGAGCTATGTGGGGTCCTCGTGGACGAGCAGTTCGGCGCCACGGTCGCGCGCAAGGCAAAGGCGCGCCGCTTTCTGCTGGCCATGCCGGTCGAGCAGTCCGGGCAGCGTGAGTTCCGCCTCCAGTATGGCGCGGAGTTCGGACGCCACATCGAGGCCTTCGATCCCGACTTTTGCAAGGTGCTGGTCCGCTACAACCCGGAGGACGACCGCGCCATGAATCAACGGCAGACGGAGCGCCTTGCCCAGCTGTCGGACTGGCTCCACGCACACGGTCGCAAGTTTCTCTTCGAGCTCCTCGTTCCGGCGACGCGCGAACAACTGGAGAGCTGCGGCGGCGAGGACCGTTTCGACCGCGACTTGCGGGGCGGGCTCGTCGTCGAAACGCTGGGCGAGCTGCAAGCGGGCGGGGTCGAGCCGGACATCTGGAAGATCGAGGGCCTCGAAACGGCGACGGATTGCAAGCGCGTGGTCGCGCAAGCGCGGACGGGCACCGGTCGCGGCGACGTGGTGTGCATCGTGCTCGGACGAGGCGCGAGCATGGAGCGCGTGCTTGGGTGGTTGGCGACCGCAGCGCCGGTGCCGGGCTTCGAGGGCTTCGCGATAGGCCGGACACTATGGGAGGCCGCCCTCCAGAAATATGTGTCCGGTGCGGCGACCCGCGAGGAGACCCGCCAGGCCATCGCCGACCGATATCTGCGCGCGCTCGCGGTCTACGCCGAGAGCGCGAGCCGAGGACGGCGCACGCAGGGCATGGAAGCGAAACCAAAGGACTCGAAAGCGAGGGTAGAAGGATGACATTGTATGTTGCTGCGCTTCTCATCGGCGTGATTGCCGGGCTTCGGACGATGACCGCGCTGGCGGCGGTCAGCTGGGCGGCTCGCCTCGGCGCCCTCGGGGTCGGCGGAACCTGGCTGGCATTCCTGGGCTACAAGTACACGCCCTGGATCCTCACGGCGGCTGCGCTGGCAGAGCTCGTGACCGACCAATTGCCCGCGACGCCGAGCCGCACGGTGCCCGTCCAATTTGGCGCCCGCATCCTGACTGGAGCCCTCTCCGGCGCGGCTGTCGGCACGACTGCCGGGTCGTGGCCCATCGGGGCGGCGGTCGGCGCCGTCGGCGCGATCATGGGCACGCTCGGTGGGGCTGCGCTCAGGAGCCGTGGCGCCTCGGCGTTTCACAAGGACCGGCCCGCCGCGCTGCTCGAGGACGTCGTCGCGATCGGCGGTGCGTCTGCGATCGTGAGCCTCCTCGGATGAAGCGGTTCGACGCGATCATCCTCGGCGGGGGGCAGGCCGGCCCGCCCCTCGCGGGACGCCTCGCCGCCGCGGGCATGACGGTCGCGATCGTCGAGCGAAAGCTCTTCGGCGGGACCTGCGTGAATACGGGCTGCACGCCCACCAAGACGCTGGTCGCAAGCGCGCGGGCTGCGTACATCGCACGGCGGGCTGCCGATTTCGGCGTGCTCGTCCCCGGTCCGGTCGGCGTCGACCTGGCACGTGCTCGGGCGAGGGCGATTGCCGTCTCGACGGACTCGCGTCGGGGGATCGAGTCCTGGCTCGAGGGCATGGATCGCTGTTCGGTGTTCGAGGGTCACGCGACATTCGAGGCCCGCGATACGGTCCGCGTGGGCGATCAGCTTCTGGTCGCCCCGCGCATCTTCATCAACGTCGGGGGTCGAGCGCGTATCCCGCGGATGCCCGGCATCGACCGTGTCTCATACCTCACGAACTCGTCGATCCTCGCGCTCGAGACGCTGCCACGTCACCTCGTCATCGTCGGGGGGAGCTACATCGGCCTCGAGTTCGGCCAGATGTATCGGCGGTTCGGCAGCGAGGTCACGGTCATCGAGATGGGACCGCGTCTCATCGGTCGTGAGGACGAAGACGTGTCCGAGGCGGTCCAGGGCATCCTCGAGCGTGAGGGCATCAAGGTCCGCCTGAGTGCAGAGTGCGTTTCGCTTGCGCCCGACGGCTCGGGTGTGACCGCGCATCTCGAATGCGAGTCCGACGACCGCGCCGTGACCGGATCCCACCTCCTGATGGCTGTCGGTAGGCGACCGAACACGGATGATCTCGGCCTGGAGAAGGCGGGCGTCGCGGTCGACGCGCATGGGTATGTCGTCGTCGACGATACCCTCCGCACGAACGTGAATGGGATTTGGGCCCTTGGCGATTGCAATGGCCGGGGCGCTTTCACCCACACCGCTTACAACGACTTCGAGATCGTCGCGGCGAACTTGCTCGACAATGACCCTCGGAAGGTCAGCGATCGCATCGGCGCATACGCGCTTTACATCGACCCGCCGCTCGGACGTGCGGGCCTCACCGAAGCCGCCGCGCGCAAGACTGGCCAGCCCCTGCTCGTCGGCAAACGTCCCATGACTCATGTGGGGCGAGCCGTCGAGAAGGGTGAGACACAAGGGTTCATGAAGACGATCGTCGACGCCAAGACCAAGAAAATCCTTGGCGCCACCATCCTCGGAACGGGGGGCGACGAGGCGATCCACGGGATCTTGTTCGCGATGTACGCAGGCGCGACCTCGACCACGATAACGCGTAGCGTCGGGATCCACCCGACCGTCTCCGAGCTCGTTCCGACGATGTTCAGCGAACTGAAGCCAATCTAGGGCACCGCCGTCGAGATGAGCTCAAGGTTTGCTGTCATCCTGAGCGAAGCGAAGGACCCCACGGAGAGAGCGGAAGGGCGTCGTCAATGGGGTCCCCTCGCTGCGCTCGGGATGACAGCAAGGATTTGACGCCATCACGACGGCGCTGCACTAAGGCACGACGATCACCACGTTGCCTGCGAGTCCGGTACACACGGCGTGTACTGGTATCCGGTGTCCGTCGCGCCCACCAGATCGAGGTCCGTCCGCTGGGCGTTCATGTGCGCCTGGTCGGCCTGCGTGCAATCGGGGGTCACGTTGTACTCGACGTCGAAGACGGCTTTGCCGGCGGGCAAGAAGCTGCCCGACGCGGTGTACACGCTGCACTCGCTGTACTCGTAGCATTGCTCGTTGAGCGCCCAATCGAAGAGCGCGAGGAAACTCGCGTATTGGGAGGGGTCGAGATCGGTCATCACGTTCTTCAGTCCGATGGACAGCGGCAGCGCATGAGCGAGCTGCCCGACGGCGAGGTCGTAGGCGACGTTGTCGGCCTCGGTGACGTTCGAGACGTTCGTCCAAGCGTCGAGGTTGTCCGGCTCGATGGCGTCGAAGCCTTTGGCCTGGCACCAGTCGGCGAAGCGCGCCTTCATCAAGGGCAAGATGACGCTCTGGTTGGCCGCTGTGACGAGGAGCCAGTTCTCGCCGGGCCAGCCCGCTACCGTCGGGCCGATGACCGACGCGGGGAAATCGGCGTAGTCGGGGCGGCCCTGCTCGAGCGTGCCCACGTCCACATAGCAAACGGCAATCGCGCCGGCAGCGTGGATGGAGGCGACATCGGCCGCCGTCGAGTTGGCCCCATCGATGTCGTAGACCGCTTGGCCGTCTTGTCCGGAAAGGATGTCGCCGGAGGTGAACGTGCTTGCCCCGATCATCCAGTGAAAGTGAATCGGGGCGGCGCTCGTCGGCCGCCACACCGCGCCGCCGTCGGCAGCCGCACCGGCGTCCGAGAGCGACCCCCCGGAGCTCGAGCCTGCTCCTCCCGAGCTCGAGCCCGATCCGACGGAGCCCCCCGAGTTCGATGCCGTGGCGCCGCTAGAGCTCGAGTTCGAGGCGCCGGCATCCGCTCCCGACGGGCTCGCGCTCGTTCCGCCGCCATCGTCGTCTTGATCGGAGCTTTGGGGCGGCGACGACCGTGAAGACCCGCACGCCGTCCACCCGACGAGCGTCGCGAGTGCCAGCACACGCGCGAAGGGAAACTTCTGGGCCATGAACATCACTCGCCCCAGAGTATCACCCGTGCCCGCCTCGTCGGAGTATCCGAGTCTGGCCAGCGGGAGCTGCGCTCACAATCTCTGATGTCAGTGACTGCACTCAGGTAGCGTAGGCCTATGAGCCGGTGGGAACCCAACGCCCTCGAGCGCCTCCAGCGGGCCGCCATGGAGCTCTATCGGGAGCGCGGGTTCGACGAGACGACGGTCGCGGAGATCGCGGCGCGCGCCGGCCTCACGGAGCGAACGTTCTTCCGCTACTTCGCCGACAAGCGCGAGGTCCTCTTTGCGGGCGCCGGACCGTTGCACGAGCTTCTCAGGGACAAGGTCGCCCGCGCTCCCGACTCGACTGCGCCGATCGACGCGGTCGCCGCGGCGCTCGAAGCCTCATCGGCCGTGTTCGAGGAGCGCCGCGACTTCGCGCGCCAGCGTCACGCGCTCATCGCCGCCCACCCGGAGCTTCAGGAACGCGAGTTGATCAAGCTCGCCTCCCTCGCCGCGACCCTGGCCGAGGCGCTGCGTCGCCGCGGCGTCACCGATCCGGCGGCCATCCTCGCCGGCGAGGCAGGGATCGCGGTCTTCAGGCTCGCGTTCGAGAGCTGGGTCCACGACCCGAAGCGGAGAGACTTCTCACGACACGTGCGCGAGTCGCTGGGCGCGCTCAAGGCGGTCACTGCGGGCAAAGTGACCCGCCCGGCCGCGCCGTCGACGTCGCGCGCAAGAGGCGCGTCGCCTGCCGGGCGGGCGAGCGGGCGACGTTCGTCTGGGTGATGCCGGCCCGCGCCGCCGTGGAAAACTCGTGGCCGCGTGCATCTCAGGGCTCGTACGCGCCGATGGACGGCGGCGTGGGACGGATGACGTACGCGTAGTCGAACGGCGCGAAGTTGGCGCTCGTACCCGCATGCTTGGCGGGGCTGCCGGCCCCGATGGTGAAGTCTTGCGCCGTGAGCGACGTCACCTGCGACGTCTGCGCAGCCAGACCTGGGTCGACGCCCATGACGTTCGAGCCGACCGGGATGGTCGTGTAGTTCGACGCCGTGGTGACGCAGTTGCTGCTCGAGAGTGGAGCGCCCGATTTCATCGAGTAGACGAGGTTATTCGCCCACGTCGAGCCCCCCGTAATCTGCACGCCCGCCGAGGACGCGCCGCAGCGATCCGCGATGGCCACGGTCGTCTGATTGGTCGCGGTCCCGTTTTTCGCGTCCGGACCGAGGATCACGATGTTGTTCGTCACCGAGTTGCCGTTGCCCCAACTTACGATCTCGGCCCCGCCGTACTGCTGCTGCTGCGTATTGTCGTCGAAGACCGTGTTGTTGCGGATGGTGACGTAGCTCGTCGGCTGGGCGCCGGACGCCTCGATGCCGCGCCCTCCATTGGCCCAGATCACGTTGTTCTCGACGAGGGACTCTTGCGTGTACGGAGTCGACCCGTACGTGGAGTCGGCGTAGTCGAACGAGTCGAGGATGATCCCCTCGCCGTCGGTCTGCAGGTCGGCGGGGATGTCGGACTCGACGTTCGAATACGACAGGTTGTTGCGAATGACGATATGAAACCCAGGCCGGGTGTCCGACGCCTGCATCTCCCAGAGGTCGATGCCGCTGTCGCCGTAGTCGCTCCGCGACGAGTTGTTGTAGACGGTGTTGCCCTCGAACCTGACGTAGTCCGAATGAAGCGCGCTCAGGCCCGCGCCGCCGCTGTCGTGCGCGATGTTCCGCACCGCGGCGATGTGGTGGTAGACGACGACCTTCCCACTACTGAGGGTATTGGTGCCGGCGGTGAACGCACTCCCCGTGCTCGTGTCCTGCAGGTCGAAGCCGTCGACCATGACGTAGTTCGCGTTGACCATGAAGCCGTTGTACGCGTCGGTGCTGACCACCTTCGCTCCGCCGGCCGAGGCCGCGCGGAAGACGACGTACCCGGTGCAGGTGTCCGCGGCGCCCGAGGTGGAGACGAGGACCGTCTCGTCGTACGTCCCGTCCGCCACGGTGACGCAGTCGCCACCTTGCAGGGCGAGCTTCGTGGCGGCCCCGATGGTCTGGAGCGCGTCGGCCATCGACGTCCCGCTGTTGGAGTTGCTCCCGTTCGGCGACACGAAATATTGGGTGGAGCAGGTGTAGAAGCCGGCGTCGATGCCGAGGCCCGCCGTGCACCCGTTGCCGGGCGTGACGGTCGTCCCGGCTACAGGCGAGCCGCCGTCGCCGTCACCGCTATCGCCGGCCGCGCTCGCCCCGTCCGTCCCCGTCGAGCTGCCGCCGTCGGCCACTGCTCCGGTCACGGCGCCGTCCCGCGCCACGCCGCCTTCGCTCGACGTTCCGCCGTCGGCGGGAGCGGCGCCCGAGCTGGATACTCCGTTCGAGCACGCCGTGGCGAAGCAGACGACGACCGGAAGTAGACCCCACCAGGTTCCCATGTTCGTCGATGGAGCATCGCACGCGCTCAGCACACACGGCCACGGTTCCGCGGGCGCCCGTAAACAGCTAACTTAGCCGCCGAGACCGTGCTCCTTGGCGATCGCCGCGTTCTTGGCATCGGCCCGCTGCGCAGCCGGCCGAGCCGCGAGCCGCTCGGCGTACGCGGTGAACATTGGCGTAGCCTCGAGGACCTTGAAGCGCAGCAGGTACCGGACCGCACCACCAAAGATGCAGTCGGCCATCGAGAAGCGATCGCCGAGGACATAGCTTCTTCCCGAGATGGCGCTCTCCATCGAGGCGATCACGCTCTCGTAGGTGCCCCAGCCCACCTGGCTCGGCTTGAACTGCCCGCCGGAAGTCTTGGCGGAAACAGCGGGCTCAATCACGGATGGCGAGAACAAGGACCAGCGAAGGTACGCGGCACGTGCTGCATCGTCGGGCGACGGCGCGAGCTTGCCGAGCGAGTACCGGTCTGCCAGATAGAGGCCAATCGCGGCCGCCTCGGTCACGACGAGGTCGCCATCCGTCAGGATGGGCACCTTGCCCATGGGGTTGAGCGCGACGATATCGGGCGCCTTCTGCGCGCCCTTCAGGATGTCGACGAAGCGAAGCTCGTATGGAACGCCGAGCTCTTCGAGGATCCAGATGACGTTCGCCGCGCGCGAGAAGGGGTGGTGGTAGAGCGTGATCGACATGCGGCTCAGGCTAGCGTAGCTCGGGTGAAGGAAGCGCATCCGGCGCGCAGTAGACAGGCATGACGTGGAGCACTCGGAGGGTCGTGCCCTGTCCGCCCGACGGGCACGGGCACAGGGACGACCGGCGGCTCATGCCGCGGCAGCTCGCGCCGCTCGTCCTCTTGCTGACGGCGTGCGGAACCGCCGGCGACCCCGGGTATTCGCTCGACGTGGGCGCAGACGACGCAGGCACGCTGCGCTTCGTCCCCAGCGATGGGGGCAATGCGGGCGGGTTCGACGCCTACATCGAGCAGAATCAGGTGGCGGTGAAGTTCATCACCATAGGCTGCTCGGGCGACTGCGCGACGGTACAAGCCGTCGCTACGGGCGGCGACGGGCCCTACTCCTACGCGTGGGACGACGGGTCGACGAGCGCAACGAGGCGCGTCTGCCCGGCGGCCGATGCAAGCTACTGGGTGAAAGTGACCGACCACGGCACAACCGGGGACTTCACCCAGCCCGCGCAGACAGTTCGCGTGCCGCTCGCCGCCAACGTGCTCTCGTGCCCGGACGCAAGCGGTGCGTGCGTGCCCGGGATGTATACGGGGACATGGACGGGGACGGGTATCGTCGACGGATCGGCGGGCGACGCCACCTCGTACGTCGGGAGCCAGGCTGCTCCGGTCACAGCTCCGGTGACCTTCATGTTCGTCGATTCGACGGGAGACAGCGGGACCGAGCTCGTGCCGAGTGGCACCCTCGTGCTGACCTGGGACCTGGCCGCCCAGTGGACGGCGCACCTCTCGGGGGGACTCGACTGCGCCACGGGGGCCTTCTACGCGAACGACCCGATGGCCACGACCACAGTGGCCGGGGTCGCGGCGGGGACTTGCAACATGACGCTCA
>Ga0302325_10002821_pt1 | contig 41822 bp, 25 predicted proteins | sample Palsa_T0_2_FD_201948 | JGI IMG/M metagenome (GOLD analysis project Ga0302325, IMG submission 201948) | Peat permafrost microbial communities from Stordalen Mire near Abisko, Sweden - Palsa_T0_2 | ecosystem: Environmental > Terrestrial > Soil > Palsa > Peat permafrost | place: Sweden: Abisko...
TTCGGCAAAGTAAAGCTTTCTTTTCGCCGTGGGCGTCTGCGCCAGCAGCCCCCCAAAACGCGCGGGTGGTGTTGACTGCGATGCCGTAGCAGCCTGCGGCATTGCCTCCGGTTCCGCCGCATCTGAGCTAGGCACGATGTTTGCGAAAACCAGCTGTGGATTCGGATTTCCGACCGGACCCGTGTCGTACCCCGCCGTCTGGAAAACTTCCGCGCCGCCCGCTGCCGGACCTTGCATGATAAATTCCGCGCGCGCGGCCGGGGCCAGCAGAATCGAAGTCACCGTGGTATCGGTCTGGACCGGCACCCCGTCGTAGGCAATCACTTCCAGGTTTTCGGGCGTCCCACCATTCAGAATCTGCAGCACCAAGAACGCTTGCGTGGAGGCGTTTGCCACCCGCCAGAATTCCTTCGCGCCCGGCTTCATCTGGATCACCGGACTGGTCGGCCCGAATTGCAAGATCGGCACGAAGTTAATCGTTAGCTCATTCGTACCGGGCAACCATGAATTCGGATTCAAGAACTGCTGCCGGATGACGAACACTCGCGCCGGTAGTCCCGCCACCTGCGGCTTTACCTTCTCAATTCCATCGACGATCAGCGCACCGGCCGCGCCCCCGTTCACCTGGACCGTGGTGAATCCGTGCGGATGCGGATGGTACCAGTAGAGCCCAGGCGGTTCATTGGTCGGAATCTGCGTTCGATATGTGAAGGGCGGCGTAAACGGCTGAATCAGCGTTGTCAGCACATCATCTTGATGGCATGTGGGGGGAATGTTCAGACCGTGAAAGTGCATATTGGTCGTGAGCCCGGTTACGGTCCCGCCCAGGCACGCTCCCCCGGTCATCGTCATCGGAGCCATGCCCCGCATCCGTTGCGCATACGGCGGCTGCAGGGAATTCGCCACCAGTTGGTCGGTGAGATTGAAGATCAGTTCGTCGCCCGGGTTCAGATGCCAGGTCGGCGCTTCCACGGTCCCGTTTGGCCCCTGATAATTCAAGCAATCGTGCAGGTACCCGTAACTATCAATTCCGTTCTGCAGTGTCAGGTCTACTTTCAGAGCGCCGGCCGCGGATCGCAGGCTGAAGGGATTGGCCACCACGCTTCCCGGTGCCGGTCGAAGCGGACAGTTTGGTAACTGGGCCATGACCGCACTTACACTCCAAAAAAGCGTGTAAGCGACCGCCAGAACCTTCAGAGCTGAACGCATCTTCGTCATCCTTCTGTTATCCCGTTTGAACCTGTGCCCGAAACCGTTTTCACTTCGACTACGACCTACTGGGACGTGTAAACGGTAAACGACATCAGCGCCGAGGCGTTCTCGACGGTCACCGGAGAACGCGAGTCCTCGAGCAATGTGCACTGTGCACCGTTCGACTGAACGTTCACAACCCCAATCGACGATGGGGCGCCATATTCCGCCACGTAGACCTGCTTCCCGGTTCCGGTATTCGCCGCTGTTCCGAGGCCTGACGCGTAAATCCACGTGTTATCAAACAGCCTAAGCGGCCTCGAGGTGCAGCCCGGAGTCACCACTCCCGTCGCGGGATTAAAAAAAGCCGCCGTAAGCTGCCCAGAAGAGTTGTCGGTGACGTAGAGCAGGCTTTCGTCCGGACTCAGCAGAACATTGTTCGAGTTGAACGCCGTTCCCACCTGGTAGACGATCGTGGGCGTCAGACTTCCCGACGAAAGATCGGAGACTTCGACCGTAGAGGTGGTCGAATCGTCCCCGAAAATGGCGTAATGGCCGTCCGCGGTGATTTGTACGCCATCGGGCAGATTGTCGATCGCAGATCCGGTCGAGAGTTGCAAGTCGCCGTTTGAAAGCGGCAGCCCCGACGACACGTTGAACGATTCGATCGAACCGTCTTCGTACGTGAGCACCAGCAGGTTGCCACGCAATGCCATTCCATCCGGCGTGCCACCGTTCAATCCCGCCGCCGCCACATCCCCGATAAAACTAAGCCCGCACCCCGGTTCCACGCTGAATGTCCCGATTGTGCTCGACTTGCTGTATCCCGCATACAAGTAATTCTGGTTCATGGCCAGCCCGATGCCGTTCGACATCCCTGAATCCATGGCCGAACCCGCAAAGTTGCCCATCAGTTGTTGCGTATCGATGGCGACGCCGCTAATTTCACCAAAATACGCTGCCGAAGCGAACACACAATGGGTGCCACCAACGTTCATCGCCAGGATCCGCGGAGCCGCAAAATATCCTCCCTGGATCCCCAACCCCGCTTCTATTTTCCCTTGCTCAGTGATCTTGCCATTCGAACTCACCGTGAACACGGTAAGGGTACTAACCAACTCCGGCGCCAAATCGTCATTGGTCACGATGTATTCGGTCCCGGTTTGCGCGACTGCAACAGACGAATCGGCAAGGAAGAGAAACAAAGAAAGGAGAACGATCGAGCCGATCGCAAGAATCCGGCAACCGCTTGAAAATGGCGAGTTCGGCGATTTCCTCAGCATCGTCTAGTCTCAAGCTTGCAGCGGGGAGGGGAACCTCGGGTTGGAATCGGTGGAGTCGGGAACTCGGCTGAAAGCGCTGCTGACAGCGCCGTCTGTCGAAGTTTATCACAGACGACTTGCGAGAGAACGCACCTTGCTGCAATCCGCAAATCTCTCGCAGACCAAATCCATGCGACTTCAGGTGAGAATCTTTTCACTCTACACAACCGGGAAAAATTTGTGTAGAGTGAATTGCCGTTCTCAAGGTCCAAAGGGGAGATTCCGCTTGAAATTGTTCGCCAAAATTGCCATTACGTCCGCCCTCCTGTTCGCATTGCTCCTAGCCGCCGGTGCCCAAACATGGACACCGCTTAATAATCAACCCGGGGTTGACCTCGGAGCCATGCTGCAGCTGAGGGACGGCCGGATCCTGGTGCACGAGGAACAGTCCGGAAATTCCAGAGCCTGGCATATTCTCACCCCCGACTCAACCGGAAGTTACATCAATGGCACATGGAGTTCCGGCGGATTATTGCCTTCCGGCTACTCCCCCTGGTTCTTCGGTTCCCAAGTGCTGTTGGACGGGAAAACAGTTGCCGTCGAAGGCGGAGAGTACAACAACGGTCAGTCGGCGTGGACGAACCTGGGTGCGATCGGAACCATCACGGGGAACACTTTGACCTGGACGTCCAACTCCCCGCCCTCGGGCTGGACTAGCATCGGCGACGCGGAGAGCGTGGTGCTGCCCGATGGGACTTACATGCAGGCGAACTGCTGTACCGCCCAGAATGCGTTGTTTGGCGGTCCGAATTCCTGGACGGCGACCGGCTCGGTGAACCAGTCGAATAATGACGAATCCGGGTTCACGTTGCTCACCAACGGCCAGGTCCTGACCGTAGATACGAAAACCGATTCCCCGTGCAACACCAGCTCGGGCTCGGAGCTCTACAATCCGAGCACAGGAGTCTGGTCGTGCGGTCCAAATCTTCCCGTTCAGCTCTATAACCCGAACGACGAAGAAATGGGCGCCGCGATCTTGATGTACAACAACCAGGTATTTCAGGCGGGCGGGAACGTCAATGCAACCGCGATCTACGACGTTGCCAGCAACACCTGGTCGGCCGGTCCGACTCCCGCAAACGGTTTGGATCAGGCCGATGGTCCATCGGCGCTTGAGCCGAACGGCAAGGTGCTTGCGATGTTGAGCCCTGGTCTTTTCCAAAGTGGTTGCCAATTTGTCGAGTACGATCCATCGACCAAAACCTTGGCGAACACCGTGAATCCGACGAACTGCCCGGGGGATTCATCCTACGTCGGCCACCTGATGATCCTTCCGACCGGTCAGATCATGTTCACCGATTTCAGCGGTCTGGTGGAAGTCTATACGCCGGCCCCCGGGGTGGTTGCGGGTGTGGCGCCAACCGTCAATTCTCTGAGCGGATCGATCGGAAGTCCTTCGTTCGACAACGTTCTGTCGGGCACACAACTCAACGGTTTGTCTCAAAACAACGCCTATGGAGACGACTACCAAGGAGATACCGACTATCCGCTGGTTCAGTTGGTGCCGGTGTCTGACCCGAATACTGTCTACTTTGCCACCACGCATAATGAGAGCACGCATTCGATCGCTCCTGGGACTTCGAATTCCACCGAGTTCGACGTGCCCGCGGGCCTTGCCGCCGGGAACTATAACCTGTATGTGGTTGCCAACGGCATCCAGTCGAGCCCGATTAGCGTAGAGGTAGTAGGGGGCTTCGGTCTAAGCGCAAACCCGAACGTCGTCAACGTGGCTCCGGGCAACAGCGTCACCAGCACCATCACGGTGAACCCGGCTAGCGGTTTCTCGGGTAGCGTCACCTTGAGCGCCTCCGGTTTGCCGAGTGGCGTAACGGCAGGGTTCAGCCCGAATCCCGCAACCACCACCAGCACGTTGACCCTTACCGCCGGCGGTTCGGCTGCCTTAGGCACGACCAACGTGGGCATCCAGGGCGTCTCAGGCAGCTTGACGAACACGACGGCGGTGAGTCTTACCGTGGTCCAGCTTATTAGCGGTGCCAACATCACCCTGACTCCGGCCTCGGAGTCGTTCGGCTCGTTGGTGGTAGGCACGACGAGTAAGGTTAAGGCGGTCACACTTACCAATGGCGGAACCGCAACGCTGCAGATCACCGGCATCGCAACCAGCGGCGCATTCGCTCAAACGAGCACCTGCGGCGGCACATTGGCTGCGGGAAAGAAATGTACGATCGATGTGACCTTCACTCCGACCCAAACCGGGGCGCAGACGGGGACGCTATCGGTCTACGACAACGCTACCAACAGTCCGCAGACGGTTTCACTGTCCGGCACCGGCGAAGCGCAGGCGACGTTGACGCCTGCGACGGCGACGTTGGCGACGACCAAGGTCGGGTCGCACAGCGCAGCGAAGGCGTTCACACTGAAAAACAACCAGAGCGTGATCCTGAATGACATTTCGATCTCGACGAGTGGCCCGTTTAGTGTTTCATCGACGACTTGTAAGTCGAAGCTGACATCGAGCGCCAGCTGCACCATCGACGTAGAGTTCGTTCCGACCTCAACCGGGACCGAGACGGGGACGTTGCAGGTGTCAGACAGCGCCACCAACAGTCCGCAAACTTCAACTCTGACGGGCACGGGCAAGTAGACCACGGGCAAGTAGACAATGGCGCACGCTCGCTCGGAGGGCGTGAGCCGTGCCGTCTTTTTCGGATTCGGACGAAACTTCAAGTTCGATCGGGAGCTGTTTTAAGCCCTTCCCCCAGCATGTCCTGGCGACAGCGAAACCTCGCAGCTTCCCGCGTTTCGCTCATGGGTCGGAGTGTTCGCTGCGGCCGGACACAGATGGCAGTAGAGCTGCGCCGGCCACGCGCCTGTCGGCTGATCGAACTTGATCGTGCGACGTTTCGGTCTTGACGGCCTTGGCGCAACCATCACCGATTCCGAGTATGGCTGCGCGTGTTGGCGGAGGCCCGTTCGCCCAATCGGCAATCGGCGTTTGCAGGTTTTGCTGCAGCACGAGGTCGGCACGTAAACCACCACGCTGCTTTGAAAAATCCGGCCTGGTTGTCCCTCCGCTTCTCCGCGTGCTCCGCGGTTCAGACTTTCTGCCTGCCCGACGGTTATGATTTGAGCATGCCGAACGAAATCGAAATCAAGTTTCGGATTGAGAATCTGCCTGCGCTATCCCGGGCGCTCCGGCAAGCGGGCTTCCAACAGCTCACTCGCTCCACCCACGAAATGAATGCACTGTACGACCGGCCTGGCCAGAAACTGCGCAAGCGGGGCGAACTGCTGCGGCTGCGCAAGTATGGAAAAATCTGGACGCTGACACACAAGGCGAAAAGCAAAACCGGTCGCCATAAAGTGCGGGTCGAACTAGAGACACGAGTGGAGAATGGCCAGCGGATGGACGCCATTCTGCGCGCGCTCGGGTTTACACCCGAGTTTCGCTATGAGAAATTTCGGGCGGAATGGAGCGACCGGAAAGGCCATGTGGTGGTAGACCAGACTCCGATTGGAAATTTCGGCGAGATCGAAGGCGCGCCGCGCTGGATCGACCGCACCGCGCGCGCTCTCGGGATTGCTCGCGCCGATTACATCACCGACACCTACGCGCCGATGTTTTTCGAGTGGAAACGTCGCACGCACAGCAAAGCGACGGAGATGACGTTTCAGGCGCTCGGCAGGAAATCGAGAACCGCCTAAACCCGGACATTTTACGAATTTGCGCCGCAACACTTCTTATACTTCTTGCCACTGCCGCAAGGGCAAGGGTCGTTGCGTCCGACTTTGGCCCCCGCGCGCACCACTTGCTGGACCTGCATGTCGCCCGCTCCGGCCATGCGCGCTTGTTCCAGTTCCCGTTTTTTCTTGCGCTGGAAAGCTTCTTCGATTTCGTCCACCGAGGTAGCGACCTGGCGCGGCGGGCGTCCGTTGCCGCCTCGACCGCCGGTAATGACCGATGGCGCGCCAACCTCGGGCCCTTGCCCGAACCCATCGGTCGAACTCGGGCTGCCGCCCGGCCTCGCACCCGGTTCCTGGGGACGCTCCATGATCTGCATGAAGTACAGGTAGCGAACCGTCTCTTCCTGAAAGCGCTGCATCATGTCTTCGAACATGTCAAAAGACTCGCGCTTGTATTCAACCAGCGGATCGTGCTGTCCATATCCGCGCAGACCGATTCCTTCCTTCAGATGGTCCATCGAGAGCAGGTGATCTTTCCACTGCGCGTCGATCACGCTCAGCATGATCATGCGCTCGTGATAGCGCATGGCATCGACGCCGATCAGCGCCTCTTTCGCGTCATAACGCTCTTTAAGCTTGTCGAAGATCACGTCGCCCAGTTCCTGGCGATTCATCTCCTCGGGCTTGAGGCCTTCGGCATAAATGTCCACACCGAAGCGGGCAATGATCGCATCTTTCAGCGCTTTCAGGTCCCAGTTGTCGACGTGCTCCTTCGGCGGGCAATGCCGTTCCAGGATGTCGGCGAGAATTCCGGAAACGTAGTCCTCAATAATGAGATCTTTCTGGTCGAGGCCTTCGAGCAAACGGCGGCGCAGTCCGTAAACCGCTTCGCGCTGCTTGTTCATGACGTCGTCATACTCGAGCAGATGTTTGCGGGCTTCGAAGTTCTGGCCTTCGACGGCTTTCTGCGCGGCTTCGATTCGGCGGGTGATCATGCGCGATTCGATGGGAACGCCTTCTTCCATGCCCAGACGTTGCAGCAGGTTCGAAACCCACTCTTTGGCGAAAATTCGCATCAAGTCGTCTTCGAGCGAAAGATAGAAGCGCGAGGAACCGGGATCGCCCTGGCGGCCGGCGCGCCCGCGGAGCTGATTGTCGATGCGGCGCGCTTCGTGCCGTTCGGTGCCGAAGATGTGCAACCCGCCTGCCTCAATCACTTCCTGATGCTCCCGGTCGGTGTCGGCTTTGTGGCGCGCAAACGCTTCAGTCCACTGATCGGTGGGGACCTCATACTCATTGCCGGCGTAGTACCAGACGGTACGATTGGCATCGTCGACATCGGCTTCAATCTTGCCTTGTGCGGCGCGGATCGGCTGCGCGACTCCCTTCTTCACGCACTCCTGCTTGGCCATGAATTCGGGGTTCCCGCCGAGCAGAATGTCGGTGCCGCGACCCGCCATGTTGGTGGCGATGGTGACCCTGCCCTTGCGTCCCGCCTGCGCCACAATTTCCGCTTCTTTCTCGTGAAACTTGGCGTTCAATACGACGTGCTGCTTCAATCCTTTTTTATTCAGCAGATCAGAAAGGCGCTCGGACTTCTCGATCGAGGTCGTGCCCACCAGCACCGGCTGGCCGCTCTCGTGCAGCCTTTGGATTTCGTCGGCAGCCGCAAAATATTTTTCCTTCTCCGTGCGGTAGACAATGTCCGGATTCTCTTTGCGCAGCAGCGCGCGATTGGTCGGAATCACGATGACTTCGAGCCGGTAAATCTTGTCGAACTCCGGCGCTTCGGTCTCCGCCGTTCCCGTCATGCCCGCCAGCTTTTTATACATGCGGAAATAATTTTGGAAGGTGATGGTCGCAAGCGTCTGATTCTCGCGCTCGATCTTCACATTCTCCTTGGCTTCAATCGCCTGGTGCAGCCCATCGGACCAGCGCCGCCCCGGCATCAGGCGTCCGGTGAATTCGTCGACGATGATTACTTCGCCGTCTTTGACCACGTATTCGACATCGCGCTTGTAAAGCGCGTGCGCTTTGACGGCGGTTTCCACGTGATGCTTGAGCGCCCAGTTTTCCGGGTCGGCAATATTGCCGATCCCCAACAGCTTTTCGACCTTCTCCCATCCTTCGTCGCTGACCGTGACGTTGCGATGTTTTTCGTCGACCACATAGTCGCCGGTCATGATCTTGGGCTCGCCCGGCTGCGTATCGATTTCTTCGCCCTTTTCGAGCTTGGGGATGATGCGATTCACCTTGTAATACTTGTCGGTCGATTCCTCACTGGCGCCCGAAATGATCAGTGGGGTCCGGGCTTCGTCGATCAGGATGGAATCGACTTCGTCGACGATCGCGAAGTTGTGCATGCGCTGCACGCAATCGCGCAGATCAAACTTCATGTTGTCGCGCAGATAGTCGAACCCGAATTCGTTGTTGGTGCCGTAAGTCACGTCCGCGGCGTACGCCGCGCGGCGCTCTTCGTCGTCCAGGTCGTGGACGATCACGCCTACGGTCAGGCCGAGAAAGCTGTAGAGCTTGCCCATCCATTCCGAGTCGCGCTTGGCCAGGTAATCATTGACGGTGACCACATGCACGCCCCGTCCACCGAGAGCGTTCAGATACACCGGAAGCGTCGCCACCAACGTCTTGCCCTCGCCGGTCTTCATTTCGGCGATCGTGCCCTGGTGCAGCACCATGCCGCCGATCAACTGCACGTCGAAGTGCCGCATGTTGAGCACACGCCGCCCAGCCTCGCGGACCACGGCAAACGCCTCCTCCAGCAGTTCGTCGAGAACGGCTTTGAGGGCCACACTGCGTTCGCTTTCGATTTCCTTCTGTCGGTCGGGATCCGATTCCGGCTCATCGGCGATCGCGCCAAGACGCTCCTGAATGCGCGCGCGAAACTCGGCGGTCTTGGCGCGAAGCTGATCGTCGGAGAGCTTCTGTATTTCCGGCTCGAGCGCGTTGATCGCCAGAACCCGAGGCTGCAGGCGCTTGACCTCGCGCTCGTTCTTGGTCCCGAAAACCTTACCCAACAATGTATTGATCAAAAAGGAATTCCCTCAGAGGACACGCATCCCCAGCTATGAGTAAAAGCCTAGCACATTAGATGCAGCAGAGATGATGCAGGACGAACATCCCAGGCTATACCGGCTGGCTTCCCCCCAGTGAAACGGATTCCGAATGACCAGATCGAGGTAGCGACGAGCTTCTTCGAGGTCTGTTCGTGCGCCCATTCTCATTGAGTTAGGGTCCTTTGTCCGTGTGAATGTTCCCCCCTTGTTGCAATGGCGCTTGGTCGTCCCCCGGTCGTCACGCGCCCGGCGTCCTATTGCTTTGGCGGAGATCGGAATCATCAGGTCGGTCTTCGATCCCTTGAAAGCGGTCCGTCCTTTTCCTGCCGAGCCCTGTCGCCCCTGTTCGCAAAACCACTCTGTTTGAGCGATGATACGGTCTTTGCAGCTGTGATCTGCAGCCGTGATCTGCAGCCGTAATCTGTCATGGCAAGGTAGCCACATGTCCTTTGCGGCACCCGCAGTTTCGAGCGCCACGACAGCCAGAAACAACAGAAGGAACTGGGCGCAATCGGCTTCTCGCGCTTGACCCCAAGATTCTCGCCTAAAATTCGGTAAGATTATGAGCGGATGGCACGACAACCCAGCAGCGAGACCCTCAAGGCGGTGAAATAATCAGGGTGCCCTGCGACCCTCTCAGACCCATGCCCACCTTCTACCAGCGAATTCAGGAAGCAGCCCGGCAGTTTCCCGACAACATTGCCCTTGAGATCCAGCGCCAGCGGACGGTCGAACGGGTCACCTTCGCGGAGCTAACGCGGATGTCGGAAAGCGTGGCGAACTGGCTCTCGACACGCGTTCCACGCGACGCGCGCGTGGCAATTCTGGCTGCGAACCATCCGCGTTGGGTCGTGGCTTACTTGGGGATCATCGCCGCCGGCCGCACGGCAGTTCCGCTCGACACCGCTTTCCATGCCGACCAGGTGAAGAAGTTGTTGATCGACAGCGACGCGTCCTTGTTGTTCTGCGATGTGAAGCATCTTCCGGTCGCGCTCGAAGCGGTCGATGAATCCAACATAGGTCTCGTGATGACGTCGGGGGAGTCGGAGCAGAATCTCACCCCAACGAACGACGTCACTCCCACCCTCGCAGCCGATCTCGATTCCATTTTCGCAGCCGGCCCCGCTGGTTTTCAGCCCGTCGTCCCCGCCGAGAGCGATCTTGCAGCGCTCCTCTACACCTCGGGCACGACCGCCGATCCAAAGGGCGTCATGCTCACCCACGCCAACCTGGTCGGCGAGGCGAATTCGGTGTTCGGGGTGATCGAGATCGGCCCTGAAGATGCGCTGCTTGGAATTCTTCCCATGTTTCACGTCCTCGCGCAGATGGCCAATCTTTTCCTGCCGCTTTTCAACGGCGCGCGCGTCGTCTATCTGGAAACGCTCAACACCACCGAACTGCTGCGCGCTTTGCAGGAGCGCAACATCACCACGTTTTGCGTGGTACCCCAATTTTTCTACTTGATCCACGAGCGCATCTTCAAGGAACTGGACAAGCGCGGTCGGTTCACGCTGCGGCTCGTGCGCACGCTCATGGCGCTCAACCGCACGCTGCGGCGCATCGGAATCAACGCCGGCAAAGTCTTCTTTGGGAAAATTCACTCGACCTTCGGCGCCCGCATGCGCTATCTGGTCACGGGCGGTTCGCGATTCGATCCCGCCATTGCGCGCGATTTTTACTCTTTCGGCATCGACGTTCTCAATGCGTATGGCCTGACCGAAACCACCGGCGGCGCCTTCCTCAGTCGTCCGGGACACATCGTCATTGGCTCGGTCGGGCCGCCTCTTCCCGGCGTCGAAGCGAAGATTGTGGATCCAAAACTGATTGAAGAGGGCGCGGCGCCGGCGGGTGAGATTGCGATTCGTGGCGCGATCGTGATGAAGGGATATTGGAAGCGCCCCGAACCTACCGCCGAAGTCCTGCGTGACGGCTGGTTCTACACCGGCGATTTGGGCTACTTCGATTCCGGGGGCAATCTATTCATCTCCGGGCGGCGCAAGGAAGTCATCGTGCTCGCCAACGGAAAAAATGTTTACCCCGAGGAGATTGAGGCCCACTACCTCCAGGCTCCGTACGTGAAAGAGATTTGCGTGCTGGCTCTCGAGGCGCGGCCGGGAGACCCTACATCCGAGCGCTTGCACGCCGTGATCGTGCCTAACTTTGAACTGCTGCGCCAGCGCAAGATTGTCAACTCCAAAGAAGCGATCCGCTTCGAAATTGAAGCGCTCTCGCACAAGATCGCTTCTACCAAACGTCTGGGAAGTTATGACATCTGGCAGGAAGACTTGCCGCGCACGACGACACGCAAGTTAAAGCGCTTTCAGATTGAAAAGAGAGTTCGCGAGCTGCAACAGAAACAGAGCTCGGGCGATTCGGACGTCACCTCCGCGACCCCGCTCACCGCGGACGAACAGCAATGGCTGGAGCGGGAGGATGTGAAGCGCGCTCTCACGATCGTGCAGGAGTCTTCGCGCAACCCGCTCGAGACGATTCGTCCGTCCCACAACCTGGAACTCGATCTGGGGCTCGATTCGATGCAGCGCGTTGAATTGCTGACCGCGCTCGAGCAGCAACTGGGCGGCGAACTGCCCGAGGCACAACTGGCAGAAATCTATTCCGTGCGCGATCTGGTCGACGCCGTGATCGCCAGCGCCGGCCGCGGGGAGGGCCAGACCCGAGCCGCTGAACCGGCCTGGTCGACCATCTTGAGCGAGCCGGTGACCGATCCCGAAGTGCTCGCGCTGGCGCGCCACAATGTTTTCGCAGAAGTTTTTTTCTTTCTCCTGGGGAGGCTGATTTATTTTTTCGCTCTCGACCGTTTTCACCTAAAGATGCGCGGACTGGAGAATCTGCCCGAAAAAGGTCCCTATCTGCTCTGCTCGAATCACCAGAGCTACATCGATCCGCTGGTCATGGCGGGAGCCCTGCCCTATCGTCTGTTTCGCGATACCTATGCGCTCGGCACCAGCGAAATTTTCGGCACAGGATTCATGCGACGTCTGGCGCGCTGGCTGCGCGTCGTGGTGCTCGATCCCGACGCCAACCTGATCCCCGCCATGCGTGCGGGATTTTTTGGCCTCAACCAGGGACACATTCTGATTCTCTATCCCGAGGGCGAGCGCACCAACGATGGCAACCTGAGAGTATTCCGCAAAGGCGCCGCGATTCTTTCGATTCACGCGCAGGCCCCGATTGTTCCAATCGCGATCGACGGTTTCTACCAGGTTTGGCCCCGTCACAAGAAATTTCCCAAGTTCGGAGATCTGCAGATGGTGTTTGGCAAGCCGATTCAACCTCCGCCGCTCAAAGAGGCGAGCGAAGCGGCGTATGAACAGCTGACCTCCGACTTGAAATCAACCGTGGCCGCGATGTGGCGGGAATTGCGAGAAAAAGACCTGCGGGAGGACCCCTTCGGCGGAAAAAACCCGCGCGAGCCGCAACCGGATTCGAAACCTTCGGCGCTCGCTGAAACTCACTAACCTTGCCAAATCGTGGTCTTATGCGCCCGCGCCCTTTGCCTGCCCGCCGCCCAGCGCTTTCGTGAAGGCCTCCACCACGCCGCGATCGAACTTCTGGCCTGCTCCGGCCACAATCTCCTGCTCGGCTTGTGCCGGCGATAGAGATTTGCCGCTCGCACCGCTGATCAGCTTTTGATAGGCATCCGCCACGTTCAGGATGTGAGCCTCGATCGGAACATTGACCGAACGCGCTCCCTGATCCTCGACAATCTGCTGCGCCACGATGATCGGGATCACCCGCCGCAGCGAATTTCCAGCCGCCTGAGCGCGCGCGTCTGCCTTGCGCGGTTTGCGGAAACTCGCCACCACTTCGTCCCGGCTCATATCGGCGGCCTTGTAGAGAATGTCATTGCTGATTCCGAGCTTGCTCAGGTCCCGCAGCAACACCGCCGACCGCAATAATTCGATCCGATCCGAACCGAGGCCCATTGCTTCCGCCATCCTGGTCGACGCTTGCACCACCCTTTGGCTCTCGCCTGTCCCCAGCTTTTCGTTGGCCAGGAAGTGTTGCAGGACCAGCAGCAGCCCGCTGAAACTGTCCCGGATGTCGGCGGTCATCGCTTCCTTGCGCTCGTACAGTGTGCCCATGACGTAGCCGACCACCACCAACATCCCCGCCCATATGGCAAAGTTGAACAGCCGCTCCCCGGGCAATGTCAAAGCCGGGTGCGTGGGCATCAGGTTGTTCAGGAAGCCGAGCAGTACGACCATAAATACGCTGGCAAAAGCGGTGAGGGTCGCATGGCGGCGGCCGAAGTAGTACGCCGAATACAAAGTCGGCAGAAAATAAATGCAGAGCGCCATCGGCAGCGACTCGGCGAAGAACTGCACCATCGCGGCGATCAGGAACAGCGATAACAGCAGGATACTTTCCTTGGCGGCTTTGCTCATCTTTATTTCACCAACTTGCATTTCCCCGACTTCACTGTCCCTATCGTCCGGCTTGGTGTGACCAAAGGATGCGTTGTTGCCATGTTGAAGCAACGCCGCGCCCGAGGAAAGTTACCAGGGTCACGAACCGTACTTCGCTGATTCCAATCCCCCACACGATCCGACCGGCACCGACGGTCGCACGACGGTAACTTGGAACGATTCGGCCTTCGGCTAGACAATAAGGACATCTCCAAATGCCCAAGCCCTTTCCTTGGAGGCGAACCAGGGGCAGTGTGGAAATCTCATGGATGATTGCACCAGCGCGCGCTTCGGCCGATACGAAATCCTCTCCGAGTTGGGACGGGGAGCGATGGGGGTTGTCTACAAAGCGCGCGATCCCAAGATCAATCGCATGGTCGCGGTAAAAACGATCTCAATGGCTGGCCAATCGCCGGAAGAGGAATGCCAGTATCGTGAGCGTTTCTTTCGCGAAGCCGAAGCGGCGGGCCGCGTGTCGCATCCCGGAATCGTAACCATCTTCGATGTGGGCGAGGAACCAGAGACGCGGGCTCCTTTCATCGTGATGGAGTTTGTCGGCGGCGAGTCGCTCGAAAAACTGCTGTCCAACGACGCCCGTAAACTGCCGGTCGAAAAAGCGCTACAACTGGCGCTCGAACTCGCGGATGCGCTTGATTGCGCCCACCGCCAAGGCGTGGTGCACCGCGACCTAAAGCCCGCGAACATCCTGATGACCGAAGACGGCCACGCCAAGATTGCCGACTTCGGAGTGGCCAAATTGAATCTCGCCAATCAGACGCTGGCGGGACGCGCGTTAGGAACGCCCGCCTACATGTCGCCTGAACAATTGAATGGCGATGCGGTAGACGGCCGCTCGGATTTGTTTTCCCTGGGCGTGATCCTCTATACGGTTCTCACCGGCTACCGGCCGTTTCAGGGCAACAGCGCCGTGACCGTCTCGTTCAAGGTGGTCAACCGCGACCCGATCCCGGCGACTCTTCTCGATACTGAGTTACCGGCGGGGCTCGACCACATCATCGAGCGAGCGATGGCGAAAGATCCAGCCGAGCGCTATCAGCGCGGTGCGGACATGGTGCGGGACATCCAGACGCTCCTCGAAGGACGAATACCGACGAGCCAGGCAACGCAAGCGAGTGGGTCGGCAGTTCTCGGACAACCCGCTCTCGGACAACCCGGGGTTGCGGCTGAAATCCTGTCGGTTGCGCGCGCTCTGCCTCTTGAGAAAGAGGCGGTCGAAAAGCTTCGGAAGGCTTCATTTTCCGGTGTCCTGGTTTTGATGGGCCTTTTCATGATGGCACTCTGGGTCATTTCGCTTGGCCCTCAAGGCGCGCGAAGAACCGCCGGGCCGCTGCGACCGGTAGAGGCGGTGACCCCGGTAAAAGCCGCTGCCCCACCGCCTTCGCCACCGCCTGCGGACACCCCCGCTTCAGCCAACAAGATACTGACGCCAGTCACAAAAAAACTGCCGAAACCGCGTCCGCCGCACCGAACCGATTCGCCTCCCGTGAAGCTGGCCCAGGCAACCTTACCGGCGATTTCGCCGGCGAGTCCCTTGCCGGGTACACCAGTCACCCAAGCCGTATCTCCCCCGGCAACGCTCGAGATCGAGGTGGATCACAATTTCGCCGAGGCCCGTCTGTCGATCTGGGTGGATGACAGCCTGAGTTATACGCGCGTGTTGGCAGGAACGGACAAGAAACGGCTGGTTGTGTTCCACCGTGTCCAGGGCCATGAACTCCACTCCATGCAGGTGCCGCCCGGCAAGCACCGTCTCCGGGTGCGGGTAACTTCTGGTTCAGACGCCGCAACCAACACCGGGACGGACACAGGAGCACCCGGCGGTATGCCGACCTATGACCAGTCCGCCTTTGTGGACGGCGATTTTGCCAGCGGACAGGAAAGCGTGCTTCAGATAACCTGCAATAAACACGGCGAGATCAATCTAACCCTGCAATAGTCTCGGTCGTGTAGGGCGGACACTCCTGTCCGCCGCTTCTGACTTTGCCAACCGATGATCTTTAGGGAGCGCACCCTGGGTTTTCATTGCATGTAGTTTTCGAACAGCTCGAAGTCAGCCCTTAGGTTGGGAGCGCGCTCCACGAATCCCTTCTTCTGCGGCGAGGAAACAGGGGCAAAGGGGCTGCTGCCAGATCGTCGGCGGCATTATGGCGACACAAGCGGCGTCATTTCGCCCGAGGATGGGTCCGATCGTAGACGTTCGTCACGTGTTTGACCGAAAGCTGCGTGTAGCGTTCGGTGGTTGCGAGGCGCTCGTGGCCGAGCAGTTCCTGGATGGCGCGCAGGTCCGCTCCTTCTTCGAGCATGTGCGTGCCGAAGGCGTGACGCAGCGTGTGGGGATGAACGTCGGGCGATAATCCCTTGGCTACGGCGATGCGTTTTACGATGCGCCCTACGCTGCGGGTGGTGAGGCGGCCGCCGCGCTGGTTGACCAGGAGCGCGGACGTTGTTTTCGCACCGCTCGTGCTTTTCGAAACATTTCTCAACCCGAGTAGCAGTTGTTGGCGCCAGGGCAGGTAGACCGATAGCGCTCCTAGCGCTGAGCCTCCGAAGGGGACGTAGCGTTGTTTCTTACCTTTGCCTCGAATCAGGATGGCCTGGTTACTGAGGCTGATGTCGTCCAGATTGATGCCCACCAGCTCCGAGTTGCGGATGCCGCAGCCGTAGAGCAGTTCGAATATCAGACGATCGCGCTCCGGGAACGATGCCACCTCAGGCATGTTGGCGTCGAGCACGGCGTTCATTTCTTCGATCGTCGGGACGCGCGGCAGTTTCTTCGGCAGGCGCGGCGTCGAAACCAGCTTAGCGGGATTTTGCTCGACTACGCCTTCCTGCGCCAGCCAGCGGTAGAGCGAGCGCACGGCGGCCAGCGCTCGGGCGACCGAAGTCTTGCTCAGTCCTTTGTCGTAGAGATAGGAGAGGAAGCCGCGGATCACGACGTGATCGATCGTCTTCCAGCCGCGCGCGCCTAGATAGGCGGCGAAGGCGTCCAGGTCTCCGGTGTAGGCCTTGATGGTGTGGGGCGAGGCGTTGCGCTCGCGCAGCTGGCGGAGGAAGTCGTCGGTGGCGCGCTCGACCGAGGTGCGCGGTTGTTTCACAGCGTGCCCCTGCGATCGAAGAACAATTCACCACAGAGACCCGGGGACACAGAATCAACCTTTTCTGGTTTCTCAAGGAAGCCGTGTAGTCTCAGCCCGGCGAAAGTCATGAAGTTGCAGTCCGCTGCGTATGGGCGTCTCGCTGCTGAATTCCTGCTTTTGCTTTCGCCCTGGGATGATGCTTCGCGTACACGCTCTTCAGGCGGTCGAGCGCAACGTGGGTATAAACCTGCGTGGTCGATATGTCGGAGTGGCCGAGGATGGTCTGCACGGTTCGCAGATCGGCGCCATTCTCGACCATGTGCGTGGCGCAGGAGTGGCGCAGCATGTGCGGGCTGGCGTGGCGTCCGGACAATAGACTCGCTTTGTCGACCAACTGCCAGACCCGCTGGCGGGTCAGGCGACGGCCTGCGGTGCCAAGGAACAATAGCGGAGAACATCTTTTGCCTGCAATCACTTCCCTGCCGTCTTTCAAGTATTGCTGTAAGGATTGCTGGGCGGGTACTCCGAGCGGGACCATGCGTTCTTTGTCGCCCTTGCCGCGGACCAGGATGTATCCCATCTCGAGCTTTAGGTCTTCGAGGCGCGCATCGGCGACTTCGGAAACGCGCACGCCTCCGGCATAAAGCAGTTCGAGCATGGCACGATCGCGCAGGGCTAGCGCGTGGCCGCGTGCCGTTTGTTTTCGCGGCGGCGGGACGGCCAGCTTCGATCCGGCAAGCGTTGTTCGGTCAACCATGCTTCCGGCCAACATGGCTCCGACTTCGTCTCGGCTTAGCGCTTTCGGCAATACTTTCCACTGTTTCGGCAAATCGATATTCAGGGTGGGATCTTTCTCGATTTTTCCATCCAGCAGCAAATGGCGATAAAGATGACGGATGGCGGAAAGTTTCCTTCCGACCGAGCGACCGTCGAGATGGTTCGAAAATAGTTCCTGGAGGTACTGGCGAACGTCTTCGCGCCGCGCTCCGCGCAAGGACTGGTGACGATTCTCGAGAAAATCGGCGAATTGCGCCAGATCGCTGGCGTAGGCGGCGATGGTCAGCTTCGCGGAGCCACGCTCCACCCGCAGATAGTCGAGAAAACCGGAGAGCGTGCGGGCGTTGGCGTCTGAGGCCATGATTCAGTATGGGTTGCGGGGACGAACCCGCAAAGTAATGAGCAGGATGCGGGGGAAAGAATAAAGAATAAAGTCAGAGGTCCAAGGACAAATTGTAGAAGTAAGATCGAGGGCCCGGCATCGACGAAGCAGTTTTCAGTTCTGCAATCTGACCTCTAAACTTTCATTTGGTTGTCGACCGCTTCGAGCAGATCGACGGCATAGAGCACGCCCTCCGGGGTTTCTTCGTGCTTGAAGTAGGCGAAGACATCGCGGCCGGCGGCGAGATGCTCGCGAATGCGGGCGACCATCGCTTTGCGTTCTTCGGCGGTGTAGCTGGGCTTGCGGTAACGGTAGTAGGCGTAGTCGGCGGTGACTACGTCGGGAGTGTCGCGGGTTTCGGTTTCGGCCACACAGAGCGCGATGTTGCGGTCGCGCAGCGTGGCGCATGTGGCATCGGTGAACGTCGGGTCCGTGAGCCAGGATTCGTGGCGGAACTCAAAGGCTGCTCGCACACTTCGCGGCAAGGTTTTCAGAAACTCCGAGAGCACGGCGTGATCGGCCTTGAAGTTTGGTGGGAGTTGGAACAGGAGCGGGCCGAGCCGTCGGCTGCGCTCCAGGGCTTCGAGCGTGCCGAGAAAGCGCTGCAGGAATTCCTCTGCACTCTTCAAGCGCTTGATGTGGGTGAGCACCTGGTGCGCCTTGATGGTGAAGCGAAAATGCTCAGGGGTTTCGGCGAGCCAGTTCTGGACGGTTGTCTGTTTTACCAGTTGGCGGAAGGTGTAATTGACTTCGACCGCATTCAACTTGGAGGCGTAGAAGTTCAGGAATTTCTTCTGCGCTAGTTTCTCGGGATAGAAGGCGGGCTTCCAGGTTGGATATGCCCAGCCGGAGGTGCCAACGTAGAGGTGCGCCATACAAGGCGGGATTATAACTTGCGACGCTTGCCTGCGACCGACTTCCCCTTTGTCTTCGTCGTCGACTTCTTGGGTCGTGGCCGCGCCTCGGCTGGGGAGGCAGTGCTGCTGTCTTCGCCTTCTTCTTCCGGCGAGGAGGCCAGTCCTTCCAGTCGCGGCAGCCTCTGTGTCAGTTTCTGCACCGGTTCGAACAAGTCGCCCATCTTCTCCACGCGCGCGAGCACCTCTTTCGCCTCGAACACCAAACGCTCCGGGTCTTTTTTCTTGAGTGCCTGCTCGACTTCTTGCCAGGTGACTGGAGTCGACACCGTCGGATGCTCGCGGGCTCGGAGGGAGTAGACCGAGATGGTCGTCTTGTGCTCGTCATTTTGGCTCCAATCTACGAAAACTTTATTGGTGCGCACCGCCTTTTTCATATCCGACACGACCAGGTCGGGATGCTCTTGCTCGAGCAGGCGAGCCACGGCATGGGCAAAGGATTTCGTCTGCTCGTAGCTGGTTTTCGTATTGAGCGGGACGTAAATCTGCATGCCCTTTGAGCCGGAAGTTTTCGGAAAACTTTGCAGGCCGAAATGATCGAAGATCTGGCGCACCCAGAGGCCGACCTGCGCGCATTGCACGATGTTCGCGGGAGGACCGGGGTCCAGATCGAAAACAATCATGGTCGGCGTCAGAATGTCGGAGCCGAGCGAGAGTGACGGATGCAGCTCGATCGAGGCCAGATTCGCGATCCACACGAGCGTTGGCAGATCGTTCGCGAGAATGTAGTGGATGGTGCGGTGATTGCTCTCGCTCCAGATGGGGGCGGTCTTCACCCAGTCGGGGCGATGCATGGGCGCATTTTTTTCGAAGAAATATTCATGGTCTACGCCCTCGGGATAGCGCTTCATGGTGAGGGCCCGCCCGGCCAGATGTGGAATCAGTACGGGCCCGATGCGGACGACGAAATCGATCACTTGCCCTTTGGTGAAGCCGGCGGCGGGGTAGAGAATCTTGTCGAGATTGGTGAGCTTCAGCTTGCGGCTTTCGACTTCGACGATGGTGGGAGCGGACATGGGGTTCGTTTGTGAGAGTAGAGCGCATTTGGCGGACGGGCGAGGCTTCCGTCTTTCCGCCATGCATGCTACCGACTGTCTCGTCGTTTAGTATAGTTTCCCGGCGGTCCAATTCGGCTCTCCACCCGCGAACAAGTTCCGACAGCGGCTTTGGCTTAAAATATCTGCTGCAGGTTCAGAGGGCGGGGGCTCAGACCAAAGACGGGGCGAACCGCGATCCTACCTGTGGTTTTCAATACCGGTGTTTTTGATTTGGTACTTTCCATCGACTCGAGGGGGGATATGCGTAGTGTTTTTTGCGTTTTTTCCTTGCTGCTGATCGCGGCAGTGTGTACGGCTCAAACCAGCCCGGCTTCCTCCGGAGTTCCCCGGGAAATCCCTGCCTTCGACGTGAACGCCATCGATAAGTCCATCGATCCGTGCGTGGACTTTTATCAATACGCATGTGGAACTTGGATGAAGAACAATCCGATTCCTCCCGACAAGGCGCGGTGGGGACGGTTCGACGAACTGGCCGAGCACAATCTCTATATTTTGCGGGACATACTGAGCGAGGCCCAGGCTCCCGGAAAACACGCGGCTTCCGAGACCATGGTGGGCACCTACTACGCCTCGTGCATGGATGAGAGCGCGATCGAGAAAAAGGGGACTGCTCCGCTGACGCCGGAACTGGAGCGGATTCGCGGTATCAAGACAAAACAGGATCTGATCCGGCAGGTCGCTAGCATGCACCGTGACTCGATCCCAGCGCTGTTTGCATTCTATTCCCAGCCCGATATGCACGATTCGACTGCAACCATCGCGTATCTCGATCAGGGCGGGATCACGCTGCCGGATCGCGACTACTACATAAAGGATGATCCGAAGTCGGTGGAGACGCGGCGGACCTACGTGGAGCACGTGCAGAAGATGTTCCTACTGGCTGGGGACAAGCCGGACGTAGCAGCGGCTGAGGCCCAGACTGTACTCGCCATCGAGAAGGGATTGGCGCAGGCTTCGATGGACCGCACCGCCCGGCGCGATCCCCAGAGTCGCGACCATAAGATGACGGTTGCGGAAATCGCGGCGGCGGCTCCGAATTTCGATCTTACCGTCTACTTTGCCGGGAACGGCTCGCCCAAGTTCACTTCCCTTAACGTGGGCAATCCCGATTTCTTCAAGCAGGTCAATGATCAGCTGAACGCCGTGCCGCTCGAAGACTGGAAGGTTTACCTGCGGTGGAAAACGATCGACGGCGAGGCTACCGCGCTGACAAAAGCATTCGTCGAAGAGGATTTTCTGTTCAACGGGAAATACATGTCGGGACTGCAAGAGATGGAGCCGCGCTGGAAGCGCTGTGTGAAGTCGACCGACTCCAGGCTGGGCATGGCGCTCGGGCAGCTTTATGTTGACCGTACCTTCGGTGCCGAAGGCAAACAACGCACCTTGAAAATGGTGCAGGGGATCGAGAAGGCGATGCACCAGGACATTGGCCAATTGCAATGGATGTCGGATACGACCAAGAAGAAGGCTTATGAGAAACTCGATACGATCGTCAACAACATTGGCTATCCCGATCAGTGGCTCGATTATCGCAGTGTGGTGATCAAGTCCGACGATTACGCCGGCAACGTGGAGCGCGCTAGCCGCTTCGAGGTGCAGCGGCAGTACAACAAAATCGACCGGCCTACCGACCGCAAAGATTGGGGAATGACCCCGCCGACGGTGAATGCCTATTACCGGCCTCCGATGAACGATATCAACTTTCCCGCGGGCATTTTGCAGCCGCCGTTCTACGGCAAGCTGATGGATGACGCCGTGAACTATGGCGGCATCGGCGTGGTCATCGGACATGAACTCACGCATGGCTTCGACGACCAGGGGCGCAAGTACGATGCGCAGGGCAACTTCCGCGATTGGTGGACGGCGGAGGACGGAAAGGAGTTTGAACAGCGCGTCGATTGCACCGCCCAAGAGTATTCGAACTTTGTCTCGGTGAAGGACGACCAGGGGGAGGTCAAGCTCAACGGAAAATTGACGCTGGGCGAAAATACCGCAGACAACGGAGGCCTGAAGCTGGCCTACATGGCGCTGATGTCCATCATCGACGACACGCCGGTGAAGCCGATCGATGGATATACGGCTGCGCAACGCTACTTTCTTGCTTATGGACAGATCTGGTGCCAGAACGTGAGGGATCAGGAAGCGCGCAAGCGCGTGCTGACCGATCCGCACTCTCCGGGCCGCTGGCGTGTGAATGGGGCGGTCGAGAACTCAGCGGCTTTCGAGCAGGCTTTTGGATGCAAGGCCGGGCAACCCATGGTTGCCGACAACGCCTGCCGCGTTTGGTAGCAACGTTTCCATCAAATCGCCGAAGCCCCGATCGTCTCCGTCGCTGCTCGCCGGCGGGCCGCGCTCGCCTTGGACAGCTGGGGGCGATTCCCTTGACCCAACCCTCAAGATCGACGGAGGCGTCCGTCGCTCCGCCAGCACCTCGTAGTTTGACAATCTTCACCGGCTCCACGTAACTTCGAATTTTGGTGTTTTTCCTCGTTTGCTTTTGGAGGCTGGATGAAATTCCGCGTAACTTCGATCACAACCATTGTTATCTGTTTTGTGCTGTGCTCGTTCGCGCTCGGCCAGGATCTGGCTTCTTTCGAGAAGCGGACCACGGTTAAGAAGCTTGCAAACGGCCTCACCATCATCGTCTGCGAGCGTCCCGAGGCACCGGTCTTCTCTTTTTTTACGCATGTGGATGCGGGCTCCGTGCAGGATCCCATGGGCAAGACCGGCCTGGCGCACATGTTCGAGCACATGGCCTTCAAGGGGACCGATACGATTGGAACACGCGACTATGCCGGCGAAAAAGTAGCACTCGCGAACGTTGAAGTGGCGTATGCCGCCTTTATTGCCGAGCGCGACAAGCCGGTGGACCGCGACGAGCAGAAACTGAAGCAACTCGAACAAGCCTGGAAGGAGGCGGTTGCCGCCGCCGACAAATACTCCGCGCCCTACAGCAACGAGTTCGGCAAGATCGTCGAAAGCGAAGGCGGCGAGGGCATGAACGCCTTCACCGATTACGATGAAACCGGCTACCACTACTCGTTCCCGATCAATCGTCTGGAACTGTGGGCGTATCTGGAATCGGAGCGTTTTCTTCATCCCGTGATGCGGCAATTTTATAAAGAGCGCAACGTGGTGATCGAAGAACGCCGCATGCGGGTCGACAGCAATCCAGTGGGCCGACTGCTTGAGCAATTCACGCAAGAGGCGTTCGCGGCACACCCTTATCACCGGCCGACCATCGGGTGGATTTCGGACTTGAATTCCTTCTCGGCAACCGACGCGCAGAATTTTTTTGACAAGTATTACGTACCTTCGAACATGGTTGTAACCGTGGTCGGAGACCTGAAAGTTTCAGAAGCGATGCCGATTGTGGAGAAATACTTCTCGCGGATTCCGGCGCGTCCGAAACCTGACACGGCTACTACGGTTGAGCCTCCGCAGAAGTCGGAGCGGACCGTGGTGTTGCACGATCAGTCGCAGCCCCTCTATCTCGAGGGCTACCATCGCCCCGATTACCGCAACCCGGATGACCAGGTGTATGACGCGATCGCTGACCTGATGTCGAATGGACGCACCTCGCGGCTCTACCGAGCATTGGTTCGCGACAAGCAGATCGCTTCGGACTCGGAGGGTTTTACCGGGCTGCCGGGAACCAAGTATCCGCAGTTGTTCGCCTTTTACGCCTTCCCGATCCCGGGGCACACACCACAGGAAGTGGCGAGCGCGATTCATGTAGAGATTGAACGGCTGAAAAAAGAAGACATTTCCGATGAGGAGCTGAGGATGATCAAGACCCGAGCCAGAGCAAACCTGATCCGGTCGCTCGGATCGAATGAGGGTCTGGCGTTCGCGCTCGGCGTCAATCAGGCGCGTTATGACGACTGGCGGGAGTTGTTCCGCTCGGTCGACCGGATTGAAAAGGTTAGCAAGGCCGACATTCGACGGGTCGCGAATCTAACATTTACACCCGACAACCGGACGGCGGGGATTATTGAATTCGCAGGCGGCCCGCCGGAAACGGGTGCAGCGCCACAGGGAGGTGGACAGTGAAGCGCGCACGCACGGTCTCGAAAGGGGCGGCTGATTTCAAAGGTCGAACGGGATCGCTCGCGCGATACCCTGATTCGAGGCGGTTGCTGGGCTTTGCTTTCGTCCTGTTCGCCTGGATTGGCTTCTTGAGCAGCGCTGCGCAACTGTGGGCGCAGACGCCAACCTGGCAACAGATACCGATTCCCAAGTTGCCGGCATTTCATCCGGTACAGCCCAAGCGCGTCGAGTTGCCGAATGGGATGGTGATTTTTCTGCAGGAAGACCATGAGTTGCCGCTGATTGACGGCACCGCCCGCATTCGCGGCGGCGAACGCTCGGTTGCCCGGGACAAGGCGGGGCTGGTCGAGATCTACGGCGAAGTGTGGCGCACCGGCGGCACCAAGTCCCAGACCGGGGATCAACTTGACGACTTCCTGGAACAACGCGCCGCCAAGGTCGAGACGGGCGACGGCACGGACTCGACCACGGTGAGCTGGTCGTGTCTGAAAGAGGATTTCGACGCCGTGTTTCGCATGTTTGATGACCTGCTAAGAAATCCGGAGTTCCGCGCCGACAAGATCGAGATTGCGCAGAAGGGAATGTACGACGGCATTTCGCGACGCAATGACGACCCCTCGCAGATTGCCGGACGGGAAGCTGCAAAACTGGTGTACGGCGCAAACAGTCCGTACGCCCGCAACGCGGAGTATGCCACGGTTCGCTCGATCACCCGTCAGGATCTGGTCGCGTGGCACGACCGATACGTTCATCCGAATAACATCATCTTGGGCGTGGTCGGCGACTTCGATTCGGCGAAGATGGAAGCACGTCTGCGCGAGGCGTTCGGGGCATGGCCGAAGGGTCCGCCGGCGAACGATGCGGAGATCAAGCCGGACCCCGCGAAGCCGGGATACTACGTGGTCGACAAGACCGACGTCAATCAGAGCGACATTCAAATGGTGGCGGTGGGCATCACGCGCAGGAATCCCGATTACTTTGCGACCTCGGTGTTCAACGAAGCCTTCGGCGGGGGCTTTTCGTCGCGCCTGTTCAACGACATTCGCACCACCAAAGGACTTGCCTATGCCGTCGGAGGCGGAGTGGGTGCGGGATGGGACCATCCGGGAATTCTGCGACTGATGGTGCGCACGAAGAGCAATACGACCTTCGAATCGATTCAGGCGCTCGATGAGGAGATCGCTGACCTGGCTACGCACCCGATTGACGAGGCGGAGATCCAGCGTGCCAAGGACGCAATCCTTAATTCTTTCGTCTTTCGTTTCGATTCGCCGGAAAAGGTTTTGCAGGAAAAAATGGCGTACGAATTTTATGGCTATCCGTTGGATTTTCTGGAAAAGTTTCAGACCGGGATCGAGGCAGTCACAAAAGAAGACATAGCGCGGGTCGCGGCTAAATACCTCCACCGCGAGCAGATGGCTGTGCTGGTTGTCGGCAATGCCGGCGAATTCGACAAACGATTGTCTTCACTCGGGACGGTGAACAAACTGGACATTACGATTCCACCACCACCGCCCGGCCTCGTCCCGCAGCAGGGCGACCATCCATAGCCCACGCCGTTTGCTCAGGCGGTCGTCAGTTCCCGTGGTTGGCTTGGCTCGTATTCGACGATGTAACCGGCGACCGCGCTGGCTGCGACGGTCAGGGGGGACGCCAGGTACATCTGTCCGGGGCCGCTGCGTCCGGGAAAGTTTCGGTTCTGCGCGCTGATGACAACCTGATCGGGACGGGTCGACACTCCCGGCCCTGCATTGATGCACGCACCACAACTGGGCTCGATCACGTGTGCGCCGGCTTTCTCGAAGATTTCGATGTATCCCCGGCCCTTCGAGTACTCGCGCGTTTCCTGCGAGCCGAATTGGATCCAGAAGTCGACATTCTTCGAAACTCGACGGCCTTGTTTCAGCGCATCGGCAAGAACAGACGCGTACATATCCATGTCTTCATTCTTCCCTGCCGTACAGGTTCCTCCATAGGCGATTTCAATTGCCACCTGCGCGCTGAGTTCGCGGATGGATTTGCCGTTTCCGGGATCGCCCGGGGTGGCGACCATGGGAGTGATCTCGTTCGCGTCGAGTTCGATCACCCGGGCGTATTCGGCGTTCGAATCGCTCTCGAGGCCAACCATCATCCTCTCGATTTCTCCACGCTCCAAGCCTCGGCGCTCAATCAGAAACTCGACCACCTTTTCGTCCGGAGCCACGATGCCTGTAAAGCCTCCGATTTCGGCGGCCATATTGGTCATGGTGGCGCGCTCGTCGACTGACAACGCTTCCACCGCTTCCCCCGCATACTCCATCACTTTTGCCAGCGCCTTGCCGCTGCGCACGTAATCGAGGGAAAGAATCTTGAGGATGAAATCTTTCGCCGTGACGTTCGGATGCCGTTTGCCACGAATGACGATCTTGACCGACTCCGGCACTCGGATGCGAACATCTTTCGTAATCCAGGAGTTGAATACGTCCGTCGTCCCGATCCCGAACGCGACACACCCGATGGCGCCGACATGCGGCGTGTGCGAATCGGAGCCGACATTCACTTGCCCGGGCAGCGCATACGTCTCCAGCATTACCGAGTGACAGATGCCCTCCGAGCCTTTCCGGTCGGGAAGCTCGCCGTGCAGTTTGATTCCCTGCTGCCGGGCGAAGTCCTCCTGCTTCAGCTTGAGTTGCGTCGCCAAATCGAGCAGCCCCATCTTTTTCTTTTCTTCGGAGATCACTTCGTCGAGGAAAGTGAGATGATCGCGGAAAAAGCGGATACTTGAAGCATCGTTTACCGGAACATCCTTGCCGACGTATTGCTCGTAGAAAATGGACGCCATCGGGGTGACGTACTCATGGCTGAAGCGCAGATCGACGCGAGTAAAGCCGGTGTCGCCAGGCTTGACCGCCGCCACGCCGACGGTGCCGTCGGGCGTAACCATGTGCCGGGCAAAGATTTTTTCCGCGAGGGTCATCGCTCGGGTCGAGCCGGCGCCCCAGCCCGAGATCGGCGGCAGAAAGACCTTCCCCTGCATTCGCGCCACGTTGAAGGGAAACAATCCGCCATATTCGATCACCTGCTTCGTGATCTGGTCTTCCCCGGCGGTAAACTCGCTGAGCTCGATTTCCTTGCCGGCGCGAATCCAGTCGATCAAATCGAAGTTGGTCGAAGTCAGCAAGCCGAGGTTCTGGCAGTTCTGGTTGTAGATGCGCTCAATGTTCTCGCCAATCACGACTTGAATCCCGGCGCACATTTCCGCATACGGCGACTGCTCGCGGCTCGAACCTTTGCCCCGTCGCTTGCCGCTCACCGAACACGCGAAGCCACCGTTTTTAACATCTCCGCGCCCGATCGGCAGAGTGTCACCGCACCGCAGGCCCACGTAGGGAATCTCGCCGAGCGTTCGATCGAAGTAGAAACAGTAATGCGCGGGAGTGATCTCGTCGGTCGAAATGTCGTCGCGGAGTTTGGGATTCTTGGCGGAGTTGTTCGCATCCCAGGGCAGATTCCATCCCGCCAACTGCTGCTTGATCAACTCGGGGTCTTCGGTGAGAAACAGAATGCGCCCGTGCAGTCGCACCTTGTCCGGCCGCTTTTCGAGCTTGCGTTCAAGAAGAGAAGAAATCACTTGTATTTCCGGCGAAAAAACACCCAGGAGCCCTTCTAACCCTCGGTCTCCTTGCATGATTGTACCGCTAGCCGGCTCCTGCAATGGATTTCGAGCCGGAGATGGACGTTTCTTTTGGATTCGCTCCCGTGATTTCGGGGGGAGGACGAGGCGCTGAGGAGTTTCGCTCGCCGGGGACGGACGAACGCGGCCGTCCCTCGACAACCTTAGGTGGTTTCGTTTTTCTGGCGGAGGAGTTGCTCTTTAATTTTGGCGGGAAGAGGCGAGCTCGAAAGGAGTTCCTGCAGCCGCGCGGTGGAGATTTCGCGGCTGAATTCGAGGGCGCGGGCCAGCGAAAGGTGCTCGGTCCGAAGCAGGGCGGCGCGGATTTCTCTGCGGCGAGACCATTTCTCGTGCTGCGCGACCGCGTGCACCAAGGCTGCGCCAGCGGCACGCTCCAGCACCGCATGGATGACCAAAGATTCGGTGAGGTGCGGGTTCTCGAGCGCGCATCGCATGACTCGGGTTGCGCGCGCTACGGCTTCGGCGGTCTTTGCTTGGTGGTGGTGTTCGCGATCGTTCTTGCGCCCGTTTTGGCGGTCGTTTTTGCGGCCTGGGTTTTCCTCCTCCAACAAGAGCGCAGCCGCTACCCTGCCCGACGCACGACGCGCCAACGTCAGACGCTCGCCGACCGTCACCATTTCGAGGCGCGCGATGAGGATATCGTCGACCGCGACTTTTACGTCGGCGGGAACGCCCGGCGAGAGCGCAACTTTCATCAGATCGAACGTGTAGAACTGGCGCGCCAGCGGAACCGACACATGGCGCGGAGTGTGCCCATGGCTGGCCAGCGCGATTCTTACTTTGCGCGTCTTGAGGGCGTTCGAGTTCTTGGCGAGTTGCTCCAGAACTTCGGAAGGTAAGTCGGCGTGCTTGAGAAGCGCCAGGGCCAAGTCCTCGGTAAGGGCGGGGTCGGCGACGGTGCGAAGCAGATCGGCAAGCGCAGGCGCGAAACAGGTCGCCGAGGGCGGCCGTGCGTCTTCGAGTACTCCCTCTTCGGACATTTCGTTTTCGCTCATCACGACATTCAGCTGTTTCAGACGGGGCGAGCCCCGTCTCTACTCGGAATCGCTCGTGCTCTGGCCAGCGCGCCTTCGACCGGATCGGCTAGATCCTGACGCACATCGATGCCGGGAACGTTGCGCTGCAAAGCATTGTAAAAAACCTGGCGTACATAAGGGGACTGACGAAAGACACTGCCCGTCATGGCCACCGGCAGCAGGGTGGCCGAAGTCGTTTCTGTCGGGAACTCCCGAGCGAGACGGCGGACGACAATCGTCTCGAGCGCAGCCAGCTTGGCTCCGGCATCGGCCAGAAGATCGCAAGCAATAGGGTCGGCCTGGTCGGCGGCGCGGAGTACGATCGGAAACAGACGCGGGAAGTCGGGCGGCGGTGTCGAGTTGGCTCGCTGCACAAGGTCGTCGATGGTGGTGAGTTTCCACTCTTGGAAAACCAACGCGGTGAGCGAGGTGTCCAGGCCTTGATCTTTTGTGCCTTGATCGTGGGCGCTCAGGATGGCGGAGATGGCGCGGCGGCCGATCCAGTAGCCCGAGCCTTCGTCGGAGACGGCGAATCCCCAGCCTCCGGCGCGCGCGGTGCGACCGGTGGCGTCGCGGCCGTAGACGATCGAACCGGTACCGGCGATCGCGATCACCCCGGGGCCCGCGCCGAAAGCGGCTTCGAGGGCAATCACGCTATCGCCGACGACCTCGATGTTGGCCGCGTCTATGGGAATTAGTTCGGCGAGGATGTTGCGAATCCTGGCGGCGATCTCCGGGCGGGCCGCGCCGGCGGCGCCGACACAGATGGCGCAGATTTGATCGGGAGAAATTCTGGCAGCAGTCGAAACTTGGCAGATCGCGGTCTGGAGGGCTTCGCTCGCCTGCGTCGCGCCAAGGCGAACGACGTTGCTGCCGCCGGAGGTTGACCTCGCAAGCACCGTCGTTTCGTCGGCGAGCACGCAGCGGGTCTTGGTGCCACCGCCATCGATTGCGAGATAGAAGGCCATCGCGCTAGTTCTAACACAGGTTCGGGATAGCGTCCGGGTCGCGAACATGCTTGTACAATGCAGCGAACTGGTCCTCAGGGGCTGAAGCCCACGTTCTTTTTTGGCTTGGGCGGAACGGCTCGGGCCGTGCCCTTCCCGGAACCGTTGATGCATCCTGTCGTTCGCCAGGGAGAGGCTGCGGCAAGCCGCGTCTCCGGCTCGAGGAATCGCTTGGGATTGAATCGGATCGACCTGCTGATTATTGCGTTGTACCTGGCAGGGATCACGCTGTTCGGGCTGCGGTTTCGCAAGCGGCAGCGGACCATGCGCGACTATTTCCTCGCCGATCGCAACATTCCGTGGTGGGCGATCTCGCTGTCGATTGTGGCGGCGGAGACGAGCACGCTCACCATCATCAGTATTCCCGGCCTTGCCTACGGTTCGAATCTTACTTTTCTGCAATGGGTCATGGGGTACGTGATCGGGCGCGTCATCATCAGTTTCGTGCTGCTGCCTCAGTATTTTCGCGGTGAATTGTATACGGCTTATCAGCTGATTGAGCGCCGGTTTGGTCCGGAGTTGCGCACCGTGACGGCCGGGCTATTTTTGTTGACACGCGCGGCGGCGGAGGGAGTGCGCGTGTACGCGGTGTCGATTGTGGTCTCGATTGCGCTCGGCACCGGCGAGATCACTTCGATTGCGATCATCACCCTGCTGACTTTGATCTACACCTTTGAGGGTGGGCTGGCGGCGGTGATTTGGACCGACGTCGTGCAGACGTTCATTTACGTGGGTGGCACGCTGGTGGGCCTCGCAACCATTCTTCATCTTGTGCCCGGAGGATGGACGTCGGTCCAGGCGGTTGCGAGCGGGTTGCACAAGTTCCAGGTATTTGATGTTTCGCTTTTTGATTCGGCAATCTCACCCCATTGGCCGCACCTGAATTTTGCGAAACCGTACACGCTGTGGGCGGGAATCATCGGGGGAGCGTTTTTTACCACCGCCAGCCACGGTACGGACCAACTCATCGTGCAGAGATTACTGGCGGCGCGGAACGAACGACAGTCCTCGCTCGCATTGCTGTCGAGTGGCGCGGCGGTTTTCTTTCAGTTCGCGCTGTTTCTTTTCGTTGGCGTGATGCTGTTTGCCTACTACCGGGTTCCGTCGTCTGCGTTTGGACGGGCGGACAGGATCTATCCAACGTTCATCGTTACCCGGATGCCGCACGGCATCGCCGGGCTGTTGATCGCGGCCATTCTGGCAGCGGCGATGTCCAACCTGAGCGCCGCGCTGAATTCGCTGTCCTCGAGCTCGATTATGGACTTCGATCTCCGTTTTCGTACGACCGTGAGCGAGGCCGCGCGGCTGCGACTGGCGCGGCTGGCTACCGTCGGGTGGGCGCTCGTGCTGTTCGGGCTGGCGGTGATCGCGCTGCATCGGGTGGGACGTGTGGTCGAAGTCGGATTGCAGATTGCCTCGGTTGCTTATGGAGCGCTGCTCGGAGTGTTTCTGCTGGGAGTACTGACCAAGCGCGCGAATCAGCGTGGGGCGATGGTGGGCATGGTTTGCGGATTGGCGATGGAACTGTATTTCTGCTTCGGGTCGCAGGTGGCTTACACCTGGTGGGTCGCGATCGGGACTTGCGTTACGTTCGCAGTCGGATACGCGGCCAGCTCCGTGTGGAATCCATCGAAAATTTGAACCGCGGAAATCGCTCGGGGCAAACAGAGACATGGACCAACCAGCAAAGAACAGCCAGCATCGCCCGGAGCTGGCGCGCGATCTGGGCTTGTCGCACGCCGGCGCGGTTGTGGTCGGGACGATCATCGGGAGCGGAATTTTTCTGGTTCCGACTGAGATGATGCAGGCGGTGGGGTCGGCGCGATTGGTGTATTTCGCGTGGATCGTCGGAGGGCTGCTCTCTTTTTTCGGCGCGCTTACCTATGCCGAGCTGGGCGCGATGAAGCCGCAGGCAGGCGGCGAGTATGTGTATGTCCGGGATGCGTACGGGCCGCTGGCGGGATTCCTCTATTCATGGACTTGGTTTCTGATCGCCAAGCCGGCCTCGATTGCGACCATCACTACGGGGCTGGTGCGGATCCTCGAAAGCTTCCCGGTTTTTTCTTTTTTCTCGCATGATTTCTTTGCGCACGCCGGATTCTCGCATCCGTTCACCCTCACCTACGGGCAGTTGGTGGCGATCGCTGCCACCCTGCTGATTTCGTGGCTGAACTACATCGGGGTGCGGCGGGCGGGTGAATTTCAGTTTCTGTTCACGCTGCTGAAGGTTGCGATCATCCTCGGGATCGTAGCCGTAGGCTTTTCCTATCGCGGGGGAACCTGGGCGAATTTCGCGACCGAGTTCGCGGGAGCGACCGGCGGCGTGGTGGGATTTTTCGCGGCGCTGCGGGCTGCGCTGTGGGCCTACGACGGCTGGAATGATCTGAACATGGTTGCGGGTGAAATACGGAATCCGCAGCGTAACATTCCGCTGTCGCTGATTTGGGGCGTGGCGACCGTCGGCTTGCTCTACATCCTGGTGAACGCGGCCGTGCAGTATGTCCTGCCGGCTTCAGCGATCGCAGGCTCCGAGCGCCCTGCCTCCGACGCCGTGGCCCAGGTGCTCGGGCGCGCGAGCGCCAGCCTGGTGTCGGCGGGCATGGCGGTTTCGATGCTCGTAACTTTGAACGGCACCATCATGAGCGGAGCGCGTGTGCCATTTGCGATGGCGCGCGATGGATATTTCTTCCGGGCGATGGCCGAGGTTCATCCGCGCTTCCGCACCCCGTCGGTGGCGATCGTGGCGCAATGCGGGCTGGCGGTCATCCTGCTGCTCGTCGGAGGCAGTTTCCGGCAATTCTTTTCCTTGGCAATTTTCGCGGAGTGGATGTTCTACATGATCGCCGGCAGCACGGTGTTCGTTTTCCGCCGGCGCGAGCCGGACGCCCGGCGGCCTTACCGCGTTTGGGGATATCCGGTGGTCCCGGCGCTGTTTGTGCTGGCTTCGGCGGCGCTTCTCTACTACACCTTCACCGACAATCTCAAGAGTTCGGTGGGCGGGTGCGTGGTGATTCTGGCGGGTATTCCGGTGTTCCACTTTTTTGCGCGCCGCCGGGCGGTAACAGACCAGTAATCACCCCTCCGGCGGGACACCAAAGATGGTTACCAAAGGACACGCGCAAGCGACACGTTTACCCTCTGTCCGTTCTCCCATAAGGTGAAGACTCGAACCCCGAGCGTTCTCCCCAGCTTCGGGCCCCCTTTTGGAGTCATGGATGCCCACGTACGAGCGCGGTTTTCAACTCGGCCTGCTGCCTGAAAAGAAGTGGGACTGGCGGACCTTCGTCGCGAGCTACGGAATCCTCACGGGCCTGATCGTGCTGATCGTTGTGTGCGGAATCATGATGTCCGACACGCTCATCACCGCGAGTTATCACGTGACTGAACTGGTACCGCGGCCGTCTTTAAGGCCGGAGCGGATGCGCAAAGCGAGACCGCAGCAGCACGTGAAGCTGCTGCCAGCAGCACCGGTATTCGAAAAACCGAAACTGGTCGTGCCGAAGGAAGTCCGCGCGACCAAGCCGCAGCCCCAGGAAATTGAGCCGCCCAAGGTGGCCATGAACAGCTTCTCGGCGCCGGTCCTCAAACCGACGAACGGAGCGCGTCCGGTGCTGATTCATACCGGAGAGTTCCAGGGAAGTTCGGTGACCCCGACCGTGAATACCGCCATCGCGAAAGTGCAAACCGGCGGATTTGGCGACCCGAACGGCCTGAAACCGAGCGACAACAGCAAGCCGAACGGCAAGCTGATCGCTTCCGCCGCGGGATCGTTCGACATGCCGGTCGGGCCGGGACAGGGCAATGGATCGGGGGGCGCGAAAGGAATGAAAGGAACGGTCGCGAGCGCCGATTTTGGCGACGGCGTGGCGACGGCGGGACAAGGAAACGGGCGCAAGAGCGGGCGCGGCAGCGCGGGAGTGCAGAGCTCCGGTTTTGGAGCGACCGAGGTCGCGCAGAACACGGGTCCCCACGTTCAGCGCGTGGACAGCGGGCCGCCGACCACTCCCGTCGAGATCACTTACAAGCCCAATCCGGTTTATACGGACGAAGCAAGACATCTGCAACTGGAAGGCGAAGTCCTGCTCGAAGTGGAATTCGCGGCGAACGGACAGCTACACGTGAATCGCGTGGTCCGGGGCCTGGGCCATGGACTTGATGAAGCCGCCATGGCCGCCGCGAACAAGATGCGTTTCAAGCCGGCTTTGCGCAATGGCCAGCCAACGGATTCGACAGCAATCGTGCACGTGGTATTTCAATTAGCGTATTGACACTTTGGAGATGAGAGTTATGCCGAGAGTTACGAGCAAGTCTAGGAGCAACATGAACTGGTTGGTTTTGGCTCTGCTAAGTTTGGCGATCACGGCAGCGGCCCAGCAGTCGGCGTCCGCGCCGCAGAACATACAGGCGGTTGCAGCGACACAACCAGCGCAAACCTCAGCACAAGCCAATCTCGCCCCGCCGACCACGATGGATCAGGTCGTCGATCGCGTGATCCTGCGTGAGGGCGAACTGATCAAGTTTCTGTCGGCGCGCACTCCGATCGTCGAAACTTATCTCCAGAACCTGACCCAGGATCCGCAACTGGGGCCGATTCCCGAGAGCGATCGCTATTTCCTCGGACGCATGGATTTGAGCGAATCGATCGACCGCAGCGACTACCTGCAGGATAAAGGCAAAGACGAAAGCATGGAGAAGCGTCTTCTCGGCGAGTTCACGGCCAGGTTCAAAATGCAGTATAAGCCGCTGGGCTTTTCGTGGATGATCTTCGTCGATCGCAACGACTTTGACCGGCAACACTACGATTTCCGCTACGCCCGCCGCGAGTTCCTGGGCGATGTGCGCTGCCTGGTGTTTGATGTGACTCCCAAGAAAACCGCCGGCCACGGGCGCTTTCTCGGCCGTATCTGGGTTGAGGACCAGGATTTCAACATCGTCCGGCTGAATGGCACTTACGCACATCCGGCGCGCAACTCCTATTATTTCCACATGGATAGCTGGCGGTTGAACTTAGTACCAGGTTATTGGATCCCGGCTTATGTCTACAGCGAGGAAGGCGACTTCACGGCTGGGACCAAGAACAAAGTCGCGTTCAAAGCGCAGACTCGTATGTGGGGATATAACCTGAGGACGGGCTCGGCAAATGATGAACTTACCAACATCCGAGTCGACAGCGTGAAAGACGAGACACCGACGGAACAGGATGCAACTCCGCTGGCCGCCGAGCGCCAATGGCAGCAGCAGGCAGAAGACAACGTGATCGAGCGGCTGGAACGAGCCGGGCTGGTGGCTCCAGAAGGCGACGTCGACAAGGTTCTGCAGACCGTAGTGAACAACCTGGAAATCACCAACAATATCGACTTGCCGCGGCCGGTTCGGACACGGGTGTTGACGACGTCCCCGCTCGAGACTTTCAGCGTCGGGAACACGATTGTGGTGAGCCGTGGACTGATCGACGTGCTTCCCGATGAGGGCAGCCTGGCCATGGTGCTCGCGCACGAACTGGCGCACATCGTTCTCGGGCATAACCTCGGCAGCAAGTACGCGTTCAATGACCGCATGCTGTTTTCCGACGAAGGGACGTATGTGAACCTCGGGTTCAAACACATTCCCGCGGAAGAAATAGCCGCCGACAAGAAAGCCATCGAAATTCTGAACGCCTCGCCTTACGCGCAGAAATTGGATTCGGCCGGACTTTTCATCAAGGCTCTGCAGGCGCGAGCCCCGCAATTGACCGCGTTGCTGCAAGCTCACCTGGGCAACGACATCACCGAGAACGGAATTGTGAGGCGCATGGCGGCGCTGGCAACTTCGGCTCCGGCGCTCGATTGGAACAAGCTCGACCAGATCGCCGCCTTGCCTCTGGGTGGACGGGTCAAACTCAACCCCTGGGATGACCGGGTGGAGATCGTGAAGGCGCAACCGGTCGCGATCACCTCGGCGCGCGACAAGATGCCGTTCGAGGTGACGCCTTTCTATCCGCGACTTACCCGCTACGGGACAACCAACGGCCCGGCGGCCGCGGCCGCAGCAACCACGGCCAACGTCAACCCCGCTCCGAACAACTAAGTCGGGCAACCAAGGTCGGCCAATCAGGTCCGCCAACCAGGGCGGCCAAACGGGTCGCCTCCCAAGTTGAAAGAAGCACATGGCCGGGACCGGAAGAAATTCCGGGTCCCGGCCTGTGTCTATTTGGGCGCAACCGGCGCTCTAGAAGTGGTTCCGAAGGTCCCCGAACCGATCGACCACCAGCAGTCGCTGGGATGCTGGGGCGGTCGCGACCTCCTCGTGCTCGAGAATCCAGGTGCTGCCGTGGGGTATGAAGACAACGTGCAGTCCGGCGGCAAGGGCGGGGTTGATATCGGACTTGGGGCTGTTGCCGACCATCCAGGTCGTGTCCGCTCGAAGGGCGTACTTCGCGATGGCGGAGCGATAGGTGGCTTCGTCTTTCTCGGCTACGACCTCGACCGCGGAAAAATATTCTTTCAACCCTGAGCGCTCGACTTTTCCGGATTGCTCGGTGAGGTTTCCTTTGGTCATCATGATGAGGTGGTGGCGCTGGCCGAGATATTCAAGGGTCTCGGGGACGCCCGCGAGTATTTCAATCGGATGATCGGCGATCTGGTGGGCAAAGCTGCGAATGCGTTCGTGCAACTCGGGAGTGACCGGGTCGACGGAAAGCTTCTCAAAGGTTTCAACCAGCGAATGAGCGAAGCTGTGCAGACCGTATCCGTGCTTGACGATGGACTCTCGCTCGACGTCATTCAAGATCAGACGAACCCGCTCGGCCGAGTATTCGCGATGGTTGAGGAACGATATAAACTTGGCGATCGCCCGCTCGAAATAGATGTTGTTTTCCCAAAGCGTGTCGTCCGCGTCGATGAGCAGAGTCTGGGCGCCATTGTCTCCGGGCATGGATTCATGATAATGGCTGCGCGCAGATTTTCGGTTTTGATAGACTTGTCTTCCCATGACGAAGCGACGCATTAAAAGCTTTTTGACAAGCTTTTTCACACCCCCGGGCCCGGTTTTGTTGTTAGTTTTTCTCCTCTCAGCTCCGGCAGCGGCGCAGGTCAAGAAAGCGAGCATGACAGGTTCGGCGGCGAAAAGCGGCGCTCCGGCGGATTTGAAGGTCGCGCGCGACCTGGCACAACGCCTGGCGAGATTTCGGCGCGTTGAAATGCCCTTCCGGACGGCTGGCCTGAGCGCTCGTGAGCAGCAACTCGTTCACCGGCTGGTGGAAGCCTGTTGTTACCTCGAAAGCATTTATTGGCGGCAGAGTGATCCCGAGGGCCTGACGCTCTATCAGTCGCTGGCCTCGAGTCGGAATCGGCGCGATGTCGAACTGCGCCGCTATTTGTGGATCAATGCTTCACGCTTCGATTTGATTGATCAGAATAGACCGTTTGTCGGGACCGAACCCATGCCGCCGGCTCGAGGCTTCTATCCTGACAACGTGACGCGCGATCAGGTGGAGCAGTATGTCAAGCAGCATCCGGAACAGAAGACGGCCATCTACAATCAGTTCACCATCGTGCGTTGGCAGCAGGAAAAACTGGAGGCCGTTCCCTATCACATAGCGTTTCGCGGTTTTCTGGAGTCGGCGGCGAAAGCCCTGCGGGCGGCGGCCCTGTTGACTGATGATGCTGCCTTCGCGAAGTTTCTTCGCCTGCGGGCGGACGCGCTGCTCAGCGACGATTATTTTCCCAGCGATTTGGCCTGGCTGGAGTTGAAAAATCCGAAATTCGACATCATTTTTGCTCCCTATGAAACTTACTTGGATGGACTGCTGGGCGTAAAAGGTTCCTACGGCGCGGCCGTGCTGGTGCGCAACGAGCGCGAGAGCCAAAAGCTGGAGTTGTTCCAAAAATATGTTCCGGAGATTCAGGACGCCTTGCCGTTGGCGGCGGAGGATCGGCCATCGAAACATGGCCTGGAGACGCCGATGGAAGTGATGGATGCTCCATTTCGAGCGGGCGATCTGACGCACGGGTACCAGGCGGTCGCCGACAATCTGCCGAACGATCCGCGGGTGCATGAGCAAAAGGGCAGCAAGAAAATCTTCTTTAAGAATTTCATGGACGCGCGGGTGAACTACATCATTTTGCCGGTCGCCCGCAAGCTGATGGAGCCAGAACAAGCGGCGAAAGTTTCGGGCGAGGGCTATTTGCAGAGCACGATCATGCATGAGATCTGTCACGGGCTGGGCCCGGCGTTCGCGCGCAATGCCGCCGGCAGAGTCGAGATCCGGGAAGCGATCGGCCATCAGTTCAGCGGCTTGGAAGAAGCGAAGGCCGATGTGACCGGGATGTTCGCTTTGAGATGGCTGGTCGATCACGGCGCGCTTCCGAAAGAAAAGCTCGAAGAATATTACGCGTCGTATGTGGGCGGGATCTTTCGTACGGTGCGCTTCGGAACAGCAGAAGCGCACGGTCAGGCGGAGATGATGGAATTCAACTATCTCTCGGAGCGCGGTGCGATTCGACGGAACGCGAGCGGGCGGTATGTCATTGATTACGAGAAAATGCCGGCGGCGATGGCCGATCTTACCAAAGAACTGCTGGAGATTGAGGCCACCGGAGACCGCGCGCGTGCGGAAAACTGGTTCGCGAAATATTCCACGATGCCGGAGGAGTTGAAGACGTCGCTCGAAGCGGTGTCGGATGTTCCGGTGGATATCGATCCGGTGTTTTCATTTGCGGAGAGGGTGCGGTAGGAGGGCTGCGAGCTTCGCTGCAACCAGCGCCCGCTCTTTGTATTTCACGACCCCTTCGAAGACCTTGCTCGCTCGTAGCTTGTTGCTTGTAGCTCGCCGCCTTCTACACCCACTCAACGCGCGGCGTCTGCGGAATGATCCCTGCCTTGTGCCCCATATCGAGCAAGCGGCGCACGGCTTCGCGGCCGTCTTCTCCGTAGTCGAGCGTGCGCTCGTTGACGTACATGCCGACGAACTTGTCGGCGAGTTGCGTATCGAGATCGCGGGCGAACTGCATGGCGTAGGCGAGCGCTTCTTCGCGATGGTCAATGGCGTACTGGATGCTCTCGCGCAGCGCCTGCGTGACGCTCACCATCGTTTCCGGTCCGAGCGAACGGCGGATGGCGTTGCCTCCGAGCGGGAGCGGGAGCCCGGTGACTTTCTGCCACCACTTGCCGAGATCGACGACGCGGTGTAATCCGGATTTGTCGTAGGTGAGCTGGCCTTCGTGAATGATGAGGCCGGCTTCGTGTTTCCCTTCGAGAATCTGCGGGATGATTTGATCGAAGGGGACGACTTCCACTTCGATGCCGGGCGCGAACAGTTCGAGCGCCAGGTAGGCGGTGGTGAGCTTGCCGGGAACGGCGATTTTCTTCTGTTTGATTTCGTCCTGCGTAAAAGGTCGCGTCGAAACCAGCATCGGGCCATACCCTTCCCCGACGCTGCCGCCGCACGACATCAGGGTGTATTTCTCCTGGATGTAGGGAAAGGCGTGGAATGAAATCGCAGTTACGTCATAGACGCCGTCCTGCGCCTGCCGGTTGAGCGTTTCGATGTCGCAAAGGGTATGGCTGAACTTCAATCCTGGCACGCGGACTTTGTTCGTGGCCAAGCCGTAAAACATGAATGCATCGTCGGAATCCGGGCTGTGGGCCACGGTGATTTCGCGAACTGGAGTGGATACCGTACTCATGTTTGTCCTTACAAAGCCTTTATTTGCAATGGTTATTGATTGGCGATCCTGCTAGGAATGCCAAGTTTCGAGGCGGCGGCGTGAACCGAGTGGTCAACATCACCAAAGGAGTCCAGATCGACAAAGGGTTTCGCGATTGCCCAGTGGTACGGGCGAAAAACCATCCCATCGGGCTGGAATTTGTCGATGGTCAGCCTGAGAGATACCCCGAGGGTGCGTTCTAGATCGACTGGTACGAAGGTAAAAAAAGGTTCCACAAGTCGGTGGGCAACAATTCCGCAGAAGCCGACGCCCAACGTCAGAACAAACAAGCACGGTTGAATGCAGTAGACCACGGCACTCTAATCGTACCTGAAAAGAATAGAAACGGTCACCTCTTGCGGATCTTGCGGATCTTGCGACTCTTGCGGCGGCAGTCGCGGAATACCTTGACGAAATAAAGCTCACGAAGACGCCGAGGACTCTCGATCGTATTCAATGGCCCTTTGTTCCTCCCTCGCGTCCTGCCGTAAGCCCAACCTCGAAGACGCCACGAGCGAAAGCCAGAAAGGGGCGGACCGATCAAAACGGCCCGCCCCTTCCCGCCCGGTTGAACCGATGATTCGAGCTACGGTCGAACGACCGGACCCAGGTTGTCCTGGGTACCACTCTGAACGAGCTGGGTCTGTTGGTAGGTAGTCACGCCGATCGTGGTCGGCAGGATGGAGCCGCCCTGGTCGCCGCCTTTTTCGGTGGGCGAGTTCTCCACTCCCGCTGCGCCAATGTCGTTCCCGTTCCCGTCCAACTGTTGGTAGTGCGAACGCAGCAGTTTGAGACCAAGATCTGTGGTCCCGGCGACCGCTATCGCCGGCACATAGTCCGGGACATCGTTGACCACGTATGAATTCGAGGCCTTGACGAGCGCCGCCGCATTGGTGGTCGCCGATCCGCTCGACAAGAGTCGGAATAGCGACCATGCGCGGTAGGTGCCGTTGCGGAGGTTCGGGAAGGAAAACCCGTTCTTCCAGATCGTTCCTTCAGCGGCTGGAAATGCGCCGCCCGGAACGTTCGCTGCACCCGGCAACTCTCCGGCGAGACCGGCGCCGCTCGGCTGACCGGGATCGACCGCCGACCCGTAGGTCTGGAAAATGGGATCGACACCGTTCAGTTGGATGTAGCCGTAGTTGGCATCGTCGGCGATCGAACTCAGGTTCCCGTAACTGAAGTACGTGTACCCGATGCCGTCGAGGCTGTTGGGAAATTTCGTGGCCGAGTTGAGAACAGCCTTCACTTCTTCACTGGTGCTGCCCGTGCGATACCGCGCACCGAGACCATTACTGCTGTTGCTGGTCCCGGCCTGCCCCTTGAGCGGGTTATTGACCGCGCCGTTCACGTTGGTTTCCTGGCTCAACCCGAGCACCGGGTTCGGATACACCGTCGGGCGCCGGAATACGGTCGCTTCCGCGGTGTTGTAAGCGCCCGCAAGGGGGTCGCGGAGGAAGGCGTTGATTCCTCCGGCCGGGAGGCCGAACGCGCTGGCGTCGGTGTTGGTGCCAGAAAACACCTGCTGCAGCTGGATCTCGCTGGCGTTGGTCAGGTTGGTGAGTTGACCTTCGTTGCGCTCGGTGATGAACACAATCGGTGATGCTCCGACCGTCGTCACCGTGTAGGTCGGGATCTTCGTACCGTTGAAGGGATCCTTTCCGGTAATGCTGAACGCCACCACGTTCGAGGCCAGCGTGCTGCCGGGATAGCCGCTTTGAATCGCGGTGCCCACCAGCCGGTCCTGATTTCCACCACTCACATAGGTCGGGGCCACCCCGGCTGCGTTGTTGGCGTTATATCCGAGCCCGTCGAGCCCATCGCTCGCCGAGCCCCCCGCCACACTGGCGCCGAGCGCTGAGTTCACGCGCGCCGCCGCCCATGCGGCATCTTCCGGACGGATGTCGGTGGCGGCCACCCCCACCAGCACTCCGCTGGTAAATAAGGCCTGAATGCTTGTGGGCAGAGCGGTATCGTTACCCCATACCGGAGCGCCCAAGGTGATCTGCGAAGTGCCTGTCACCGAGAGCACGCTCGCGCTGGCATTTACATTGGCATGCGGCTGCGCAAAAAAGGCCCGGACTCCAACCACCGAGTCGACTTTGTCGAAGGCCCACACGTTCGGCGGGCTTGCGCTGTCCCAGACCACCCAGAGCGTTCCCTCGTCGACCACCACCGGCGACGGACGAGTGTCGGTCAGGTTGACTGCATTCGAAGCGCTGGTCCAGTGGAAAGTCGGAGCGGTGGCGCCCGAAATGCCATTTCCGTTGTTGTAAGCGGCCAAGGCCAAGGTCTGCCACAGCGCCGACGCTCCCGCGATGTTTACTTTCACGGTTTGAGCCTGTCCCTGAGGCACCAGGCTCGCGATCGCGGTCCCAACCAGCACCGCGACAATCGATTTCATGCGCGACATAAGTAATTCCTTTCTCGTTTCCAAGTGAGGTCCCGTAACACCAGTCGATTGGTCCTACGGGCCAGGCGGGGGGGCCGATGGGAAGAGTA
>Ga0302325_10002823_pt1 | contig 41808 bp, 36 predicted proteins | sample Palsa_T0_2_FD_201948 | JGI IMG/M metagenome (GOLD analysis project Ga0302325, IMG submission 201948) | Peat permafrost microbial communities from Stordalen Mire near Abisko, Sweden - Palsa_T0_2 | ecosystem: Environmental > Terrestrial > Soil > Palsa > Peat permafrost | place: Sweden: Abisko...
TGGTCGACCGCAGGGAGAACGAGGAGCCGCTCGACCCACCCGGGCCGTCCGACCCACCGGAGCCGCCCGAGCTCGTCTTGGACCGGCTCGCGCTCGATGCGTCGCTCGCGGATCCCGACCGTGGGGCCGAGGAACCCAAGGTCAGCACCAGCACCAGCACGACGACGACAGCGACGGCAGCGCCGAGCAGCAGCACCCACGGGCGTAGGCGCAGCGGCCTGCCCTCCCTGGACTCAAGAAGGCTCAGCTTCCGCTCGCTCAAGACGTCGCCTCACATCGGATCGAACTTCGCCCAGCGTACGGGCCGGGTGGGACGGTCATGCGTCAGAGGCGGTGGAATTGATGGTGAATTCCCCGCGTCACCCAGGTGACGGGCATCTGCCGAGCACTGGCCGGACACCCGCCGCCACCGGGACCTTCTCGACCGCTCCGGTAGCATGACTCCATGAGCACGAGCACTTCGAGCACCGATCTCCAGGCGCTTCTGGGCGCCGATGCGGACGCCCTCCTCGGCTACACGGCCAAGGCTTTCCCGGCCGAGCACTTGACCCTCCCCGGACCCGACTACCTCGACCGGGTCTTCACCGACAGCGACCGCAACCCCACCGTGTTGCGCAACCTCGGGACGCTGTTCAACCACGGTCGGCTCGGCGGCACTGGATACGTCTCCATCCTCCCGGTCGACCAGGGCATCGAGCACTCGGCGGCCGCCAGCTTCTCGAAGAACCCGGCCTACTTCGATCCGCTGAACATCATTGAGCTCGCCCTCGCCGGCGAGTGCAACGCCGTGGCCACCACGCTCGGCACGCTCGGCCTGGCCTCGCGCAAGTACGTGCACAAGATCCCCTTCATCGTGAAGCTGAACCACAACGCCTTCCTGCATGTGCCCAACACCTACGACCAGATCATGTTCGGCTCCGTGAGCCAGGCCTTCGACCTCGGGGCGGTCGGGGTGGGCGCCACCATCTATTTCGGGTCCGACGACATGGACCGTGAGCTCCAGCAGGTGTCGGAGGCCTTCGCCGAGGCCCACCAGCTCGGGATGTTCACCGTGCTCTGGTGCTACCTGCGCAATCCGGCCTTCTCGAAGGACGGGGTGAACTACGAGGTCTCGGCTGACCTCACGGGCCAGGCCAACCACCTGGGCGTGACGATCGAGGCCGACATCATCAAGCAGAAGCAGCCGGAAAACAACGGCGGCTACACGGCCGTCGGCTTCGGCCGGACCGATCCCCTCGTCTACGACGAGCTCACCACCGACAACCCGATCGACCTCACCCGGTGGCAGGTCGTCAACTGCTACGCCGGCCGCATCGGCCTCATCAACTCCGGGGGCGAGTCCAAGGGCGACAGTGACCTGGCCCAGGCCGTCCGCACCGCGGTGATCAACAAGCGCGCCGGCGGGATGGGCCTCATCGTCGGCCGCAAGGCCTTCCAGCGCCCCCTGGCCGAAGGCGCCGCGCTCATCCACACCATTCAAGACGTGTACCTCAGCAAGGACGTCACCGTCGCCTGACCTCCGGCGCCTGCTGCCTGGCGCCTGATACCGGTCGGGGGCCACCTCGCGATTCAGGCACCCGCTCCTCCCGAGGCCCGAACGGAGCCGGGTCAGACCTCCCCGCAGATGAAGGCTGTATGAATATGACCCTCTGTGGCCCGGGGTTAGGATTGCGGGCAACGAGCAATTCGGACGCAGGGTGCCGCGCGCCGTCACGCCAGGGCGCGCCGGCCCGCTGGAGTGAGCCAAGACTCTCGACGTCCACGACATGAGACGAGGCAGCCCGTGGCATCGGGAACGCAACACGAAACAGAGGTACTGGACCAGGTCATCGTGCGTTTCGCCGGTGACTCGGGCGACGGCATGCAGCTCACCGGTGACCGCTTCACGACGAGCAGCGCGCTCCTCGGCAACGACCTGTCCACCTTTCCGGACTTCCCGGCCGAGATCCGGGCCCCCGCCGGCACCGTCAACGGGGTGTCCGCCTTCCAGGTGCACATTTCGGACCACGACATTCTGACGCCGGGCGACTCGCCCAACGTCCTGGTGGCCATGAACCCCGCCGCCTTGAAGGCCAACATCGAGCTGATGGCCAAGGGAACGGTTCTCATCGTCAACAGCGACTCCTTCGAGGAGCGCGATCTGACCAAGGCGGGTTACGCCGAGAACCCCCTGACCAACGGCTCGCTGGCCGCCTACACCGTCTACGAGGTCCCGATGACCTCCATCACCCAGGAGGTCTGCAAGGAGGCCGGGGTGAAGCCCCGCGACGCCGAGCGCTCCAAGAACTTCTTCGCACTGGGCCTCATCAGCTGGATGTACACCCGCCCGGTTGAGCCGACCGTCGAATGGATCGCCGAGCGTTTCGGGGGCCGTCCCCTGGTGGCCGATGCCAACACGCGGGCCTTCCGGGCCGGCTACGACTTCGGCGAGACGGCGGAGCTCTTCGAGTCCAATTACGAGGTCCGTCCCGCCGCTTTCGAGAAGGGCGAGTACGTCCAGGTCACCGGAAACCAGGCGCTGGCCTGGGGTCTGATCGCCGGCTCCCGGATGGCCGGCGTGCCGCTCTTCCTGGGGAGCTACCCGATCACGCCCGCGTCGGACATCCTGCACGAGCTGAGCCGGCGCAAGGAGTTCGGCGTCCGCACCTTCCAGGCCGAGGACGAGATCGCCGGCATCGGCGCCGCCCTGGGCGCATCCTTCGGCGGTGCGCTCGGTGTCACCACGACCAGTGGGCCGGGCCTGGATCTCAAGTCCGAGACGATCGGCCTGGCCATCAACCTCGAGCTGCCGCTCGTCATCGTCGACGTCCAACGGGGCGGGCCGTCCACCGGGCTCCCCACGAAGACCGAGCAGGCCGACCTGTTGCACGCCATGTACGGCCGTCACGGGGAGGCGCCCCTCCCGATCCTGGCGCCCCAGACGCCCAGCGACTGCTTCGCCGTCGCCATCGAGGCGATCCGGCTGGCAGTGAAGTACCGAACGCCGGTGATCGTGCTCTCGGACGGCTACCTGGCCAACGGCGCCGAGCCCTGGCGCCTGCCCGACCTCGACTCGTTCGCGCCGATAGAGCCGGCGTTCGCCACCGAGCCCAACCACGTGGACGACGACGGCACCGAGACGTTCTGGCCGTATGTGCGCGACCCCGAGACCCTGGCCCGCCCGTGGGCGCCGCCGGGCCTGCCAGGGCTCGAGCACCGCATCGGCGGGCTGGAGAAGGCGGACGGCACCGGGAACGTCTCCTACGAGGGGGTCAACCACGAGCGCATGGTGCACCTCCGTCGCGACAAGATCGCCGGCATCGCCGCCGACATCCCGCTCGTCGAGGTCAACGACGAGACCGGGGACGCCCAGCTGCTGCTCGTGAGCTGGGGTTCCACCTACGCCGCCGTGGCGGCGGGCGTGAAGCGGATCCGGGCCCGCGGCATGAAGGCGGCCCACGTCCACCTGCGCCACCTGCATCCGTTGCCCGCCAACCTGGGCGAGGTGCTGCACCGCTACACGCAGGTACTGGTACCCGAGGTGAACCTCGGCCAGCTGAGCCGCATCCTGCGGGCCGAGTACCTGGTGGACGCCCAGACCATGTCCAAGATGCAAGGCGTTCCGTTCCGCGTCGGAGAGATCGAAGCCGCCATCACGGCGCTGCTCGGAGGGAAGTCATGAGCGAGTCCAACGGCTCCACCGCCACCGCCACCGGCACCGCCACCGCGGTCCCCGTGACCGCCCGCAAGGACTGGACCAGCGACCAGGAGGTCCGCTGGTGCCCGGGGTGCGGCGACTACTCCATCCTGGCGGCCGTCCAGATGCTCATGCCCGACCTCGGCGTGCGCCGGGAGAACACGGTGTTCCTCTCGGGCATCGGCTGTGCCGCCCGGTTCCCGTATTACATGAACACCTACGGCATGCACTCCATCCACGGGCGTGCCCCGGCCATCGCCACCGGCCTGGCGACCACGCGCCCCGACCTGGATGTGTGGGTCATCTCGGGCGACGGCGACTCGCTGTCCATCGGCGGCAACCACCTGATCCACGCCCTGCGCCGCAACGTGCGGTTGAACATCTTGATGTTCAACAACCAGATCTACGGGCTCACCAAGGGGCAGTACTCGCCGACCTCCGAGGTGGCCAAGGTCACCAAGTCGACGCCGTTCGGGTCGGTCGACACCCCGTTCAACCCGGTGTCGTTGGCGCTCGGCGCCGAGGCCACCTTCGTGGCCCGGACGCACGACATGGACCGCGCCCACATGCAGGAGACGTTCCGGCGGGCGCACCAGCACAACGGCGCCGCCTTCGTCGAGGTCCTGCAGAACTGCAACGTCTTCAACGACGGCGCGTTCGAGAAGATCACCAGCCGCGACGTCCGGGCCAACATGCTCATCCCGCTCCAGCACGGCCAGCCGATCGTCTTCGGGGCCGAGGGCGAGGAGCGCGGCGTGGTCCAGCGCGCCGACGGCAGCCTCGAGATCGTGTCCGTGGCCGAAGTAGGCCTCGAGGCCCTGCTCGTCCACGACGAGAAGCGGGACGACCCCGGCCTCGCCTTCGCGCTGTCCCGCCTGGCCCGCGGCCCCTACGAGCCGACCCCGATCGGGGTCTTCCGGGCCGTCGAGCGGCCCGAGTATGGGACGCAGATGTCCGAGCAGATCACCGCGGCGCAGGGGAAGCGGGGGCTCGGCGACGTGGAAGCGCTGCTCCGCTCCGGCTCGAGCTGGACGGTCGACTAGGTGGGGGACACCTCGCCCAACCGGGTGAAGGAGTTGCAGTAGTAGAGCCGACCGCCAGGTGGTCGCCAGTCGGCCCACTCGGCGTAGGCCTGGCTGTCCCTGCCCCCGAGCCGGGGCGCCACGTGATCGATCATGGTGGCGAAGGTGGCCTCGGCCTCTGCGTTGTCGAACTCGTAGAAGTGCATGTACCGAGGATCGGTCTCACCGGTGTTCTCGTAGACCGAGATCTGGGTGAACCCCGGGATGGCGGCGGCGGCGATGTGGCGGATGTGGACGAAGTCGCCCCAATCGCGCAGGCTGACAGCCAGGTCCGGGGTGCGCGGGCTGATCCACACGATCATCAGGCCCAGCGTGGGGGTGCCCGTGAGGACGCCCTGGCTGGGGCGAGGATGCCGGCGGAAGCAGTGGGTCTGCGAGACGGCAGGCGTCGGGGGAGGCACGTCGTAGCGCTCCTCCGCCTCGACCACGACGAGCGACCGGCCGTCGCGTATGCGCCTGGGCAGATCGGTGCGTTCGAACGCGGCGTTCTCCCACCAGGTCACCCGCTCCACCCCATCGCGTCGGACGAGGTCATAGGCCCGGGCGGCGCCCTCTTCGGGCGTGGCGTCGCCCAGCTCGAGGTGGAGCAGGGTGCCAGGCCGGTCCTCCACGCCTAGGCCGAAGGCGTCTTTTCCACTTCGTCCCGCATCCGCTCGAGGGTCGTGCGCATGCCCTTGCGGTTGACCTTGCCGCGGGACCAGCCCCAGAGCGTCCAGTAGAGGCGCAGGCCGAAGGTAGGGCTGAGCGTGAAGGACTCGGTGACATCGCTCCCGTCGTCGGCCGGGACGATGTCGTAGCGCCAGACGTTCAAGGGCTGCTTGCCCGGCGCGCCGACGCCGAAGGCGAACACCATGCCGGGTTCACATGCGGACACCGTGCAGGTCGTCCAGTAGACGGGCCCGATCCCGTTCCGCTTCACGTGCCCCCGGAACCGGGCGCCGACGGCCGGCCCCGAGGCCCCGTCGATCCATTCCGCCTCGAAGGTCTCGGGGCTGTAGCTCCCGATGCGGGTGACGTCGCTCACCAGGTCCCAGACCCGTTGGGGCGGCACGGCCATGTGGACGGTCACCGAATCGTGCACGTTGTCACCTCAGGGGAGATCGAGGGACCGGAACACCATGCCGGTCCGTGGCTTGGGGCTGAAGAACGTGGTCTTGGGGGGCATACGTCGCCGTTCGTTGGCCCATTCCTCGATCTGCTTGACCGTCACGGGCCGCAGCAGGAAGGCCGCCTGGCCCTCGCCGTCGCGCAGGGCCTCCATCGCCTCGGCGACGCTGTGCCGGTGCATGACTTCGTGGGGCGGGAGCGCGGCCAGGGCGGTCGCGATGAGGTTCGAGTCGAGATCGTTGCCCTCCTGCTCCTGCATTTCGGGGCGGGCCAGGAGGAGATAGGCCTGGCCGCCCGTCACGAGCGTGAGCGAACTGGAACCCGACAGGGCTCCGAGCGTTCGGTCGTCGGCCGCACCGGCCCGGACGACGTCGAACCACGGGGCGAGGGCGCCGATCAGGTCGAAGCCCTCCGGCAGCCCACTGATGGTGCGGTGAATGGCGCCCACCGTGAGTTGATCCTCGGAGAGTTCCACCACCAGGGCCATGACGAGGTCGTAGGGTCCGGCGGCACCACCGTTGGCCTGCCGGCGCTCGGCCTGATACGCCCGGGCCGTTTCGTAGCGATGGTGGCCGTCCGCCAGCACCACGGGGGCGGTGGCCACCGCGGTGCCGACCGCGCCGACCGTGTCGGCATCGTTCAACACCCAGAGCTGGTGCCTGACCCCGTCATCGTCGTAGACGTCGGCCACCGGCTCGTCGTCGGTCGGATCGAACGTCGCGGTGACCCCGGCCGCCATGGACAGTCCCCAGATGGGGGAGAGGTTCGCCCGCGTGGCGCGCAGGAGGTCGAGCCGGTCACTCTTGGGCTTGGGGAGGGTCTGCTCGTGAGGCAGGATGTCGCTCTCCTCGCCGGGGTCGGCCAGTCCCAGGGCGCCGATCACGCCGGTCGTGGCCCGCCCGGAAGGGTCGGTCATCCGGTAGGGGTAGAGATTGCGGCCCGGGTCGGCGACCAGGATCCCCTTGGACTGCCAGCGGGCGAACAGATCGGCGGCCACGGCGTAGCGGTCGCGCCCGCCGGGCAGATCGGCCTCGGGCAGCTCGACGAGCACGGCGTTGGCCCGGTGCCGCGAGGCCAGATGGGAGCGTTCGCTGGCCGAGATCACGTCGTAGGGGGGAGCGATGACCTGGGCGAGTGGCGCAACCTCGGATCGGAAGCGCAGGCCCTGGAAGGGTTCGAAGCGGGGCACTGGGCCACTTTGACACACCTCCTCGGGGCTGTTGCAGCGTTCTCCCTAGACTTGCTCCGTGGACGACGAAGGCTTGGACCGGATCTTCACCGCCCCCAACGTCATCACCCTCGTCCGTCTGCTGTGCATCCCACTCTTCCTTTGGCTGCTCTTCGGGGCGCACCGTCAGACGGCCGCCGCCATCCTCCTCGCTGTCCTCGGCGCGACGGACTGGGTCGATGGTTTCGTGGCCCGCCGCTACGGCCAGGTGTCCACGTTCGGCAAGGTGCTGGACCCGACCGCCGACAGGATCCTGGTCGGAACGGCGGTGATCTCCATCATGATCTACGGCGCCGTACCCATCTGGTTCGGTATCGCGACCATCGCCCGCGAGGTCCTGGTGTCGGCGATGGTGCTTCTTCTGGCCGCCCTGGGCGCGGCACGCATCGATGTGTTGTGGGTGGGCAAGGCGGGCACATTCGGATTGATGTTCGCCTACCCCACGTTCCTTCTCGGCGACGGGACGGCCGCCTGGCAAGAGCCGATCCGAGTCATCGGCTGGGTGGCGGGCCTGGGTGGCTTGGCGCTGGCCTGGTGGGCGGCCGGGAGCTACATCGCACCGGCGCGCCGCGCCTTGCAGCAGGGCCGGGCGGCCCGGCGGAGCACCGTATGAAGGCCGTGATCATGGCCGGCGGCGAAGGCACCCGGCTGCGCCCCCAGACGTCGAACCTCCCCAAACCGATGCTGCCACTCGTTGGCCGACCGATGATGGAGCACATCGTGTCGCTGTTGCGGCGCCATGGGATCACCGACATCGTCGTCACGGTCGCCTTCCTGCCCAATGCCATCCGCAGCTACTTCGGTGACGGGAGTGAGCTCGGCGTGTCGATGGTGTACGCGACGGAGGAGACGCCGCTCGGCACCGCCGGATCGGTGCGGAACGCGCGCGAGCAGCTGACCGATCGTTTTCTCGTCATTTCCGGTGATGTCCTCACGGACATCGACCTCTCGTCGGTGATCGCCTTCCACGAGAAGAAGGGCGCACTGGCCACCATCGCGCTGTGCGCGGTGGAGAACCCCCTCGAGTTCGGAATCGTGATCACCCGCGAGGACGGCTCGATCGAGCGCTTCCTCGAGAAGCCCGGCTGGGGCCAGGTGTTCAGCGACACCATCAACACGGGCATCTACGTCCTCGAGCCCGAGATCTTCGACAGCATCCCCGAGGGACGGCCGGTCGACTTCTCCGGCGAGGTCTTCCCGACCGTGCTGGGCGCCGGTCAGCCCCTGTACGGCTACGTGGCCGACGGCTACTGGGAGGACGTGGGCACGACCGCGGCCTACCTCAAGGCGCACGAGGACATCCTCGACGGGAAGGTCGAGGTGGACGTGGCGGGCTTCGAGCTTCGGCCCGGCGTCTGGATCGGCAAGGGCTCGTCCATCGACCCCTCCGTCCGGATCGACTCCCCGGCCTTCGTCGGCGAGAACTGCACCATCGACGGGGACGTGGTGCTCGGTGCCTACACCACGCTGGGCGCCAACACCCAGGTGGCATCCCGCGCCGAGATCCAGCGCTCGGTCGTCGGGGAGAACTCCTATGTCGGGCCGGCCACCCGTGTGGAGGGTGCGGTGCTGGGTCGGTCGTGTGATCTCCGGGTCGGAGCCCGGATTGAACCCGGTGCCGTGGTCGGCGAAGGCTGCCTGGTCGGTGCCCACGCCGAGGTGCGCAGCGACGTCAAGGTCTACCCCTACAAGGTCGTCGAGCCCGCGGCCCAGGTCAACGCCTCCATTGTGTGGGAGTCCGGGGGCTCGCGGACCCTTTTCGGTCCCGAGGGCGTCCAGGGCATCGCGAACGTCGACGTCAGCCCCGAGCTCGCCGTCCGACTGGCCAAGGCATGGGCCTCCGGGTTCGAGAAGGGCTCGTACATTACCGCCTCGCGCGACACCAGCCGAGTGGCCCGGGTGCTCAAGCGCGCCCTCATGGTCGGGTGCAACTCGGTGGGGGTCAACGTCAACGACCTCGAGCTGGCCACGGTGCCCGTGACCCGGCACCACCTGCGCATGCGCGGCAACAGAGCCGGGCTCACGGTTCGCCTCAGCCCGGACGACCCGCAGTCGGTGGTCATCCGTTTCTTCGACGAGCGCGGCATCGACCTCTCCGAGAGCGACCAGCGCCGCGTGGAACGCATGTACCACCGCGAGGAGTTCCGCCGGGTCACCGCGGGCGAAATCGGGGACATCGACTTCTCGCCCCGCACGATCGAGCTGTACACGGCTGATGTCGTCGACGCCTTCGGATTGCGCCGGGACGCCGGGCGCCAGGTGAAGCTGGTCCTCGACCTGTCCTACGGTGCCGCCAACTTCGTCATGCCCAACCTGCTCTCGAAGGTGGGCGCCGACGTCCTCAGCATCAATCCCTTTGCGCAGACGCCGGGGATGCTTTCCCTCGACCGGGCCGTGAGCGAGGCGAGGGTGGCGGATGCCGTCCGCGGCTCGGGAGCGGACCTTGGCGCGGTCATCGACCCCGGGGGCGAACGACTTACCCTGATCGACGGCACGGGGCGCGTGTTGTCGGATGACGAAGCGATTGCCGCCTTCATCGCGTTGTCGACCAAGGCGGGGGAGATGGGGCGGGTCGCGCTCCCGGTGACGGTGAGCGATCGCACCATCCGTCAGTGCCGCGAGAACGGGATCGAACTGATTCTGACCCCGTTGTCGGCGTCGGGCTTGCTCGAGGCGGCGGCATCGGGCGGCGTGTCCTTCGCCTCCGACCGGCGAGGAGGCTACGTCTTCCCGGCCTTCCTGCCCGCCCTCGACGCTGCCGCGGCCCTGGTCCGGCTGGTGTCGCTCCTCGAGGAGAGCTCGATCTCGCTGGCGGAGATCGTGGACGCGACCCCACTGATGCCCATCCTGGAGGGTGAGGTGGAGACCCCCATGGAGCAAAAGGGCTTGATCATGCGAACCCTGATGGAGCAGCTGACCGATGAGGGAGCGGAGCTAGTCCTGGTCGACGGCATCAAGGTGGTCTCCGACCAGGGATGGGCCCTCGTGGTGCCCGACCCCGCAGACCCGGTCACGCACGTCTGGGCCGAGGGTTCTGACCTGGCGTCGTCCGAGGTCTTGGTGGCGACCTACCTCGAGCGGATCGCCCGGATGTTGCCCTGACCTCAGGGCTGCAGGCCGCGCCTTTGGTCCGGTATGGTCGCCCCTCATGAATATCCCCGAAGACCTCCGCTATTCGCCGGAGCACGAGTGGGTGCGCCTCGAGGGGACGAAGGTCCGAGTGGGCGTCACGGACTATGCCCAGGACGCGCTCGGCGACATTGTCTTCGTCGACCTCCCCGCGGTCGGGAGCGAGGTCGAAGCAGGGGGACAGCTCGGTGAGGTCGAGTCGACCAAGTCGGTGTCGGAGATCTATGCGCCGGTGGCAGGCACCGTGACGGCGGTGAACGACTCGCTCACGGCCGCGCCGGAAAGGATCAACCAGGATCCCTACGGCGAAGGGTGGCTCTGTGAGCTGGAGCTCGCGGCGGGTGTAGCCACCGACAACCTGCTCGACGCGGTCGCCTATGGCGACCTGACTGCCGACTGACCTGGCATTCAGGGCTCTGATGAGGACAGGAGAAGTCGGTCGTGGGGTGGGGTACCGTGGACGGCGTGTTCTGTCACAACTGCGGGCACCGGAATCCGGCGGGCGTCAACTTCTGCTCGTCATGCGGCGCCGCACTGCTCGCGGACGGCGATGACGCCACCATCACGCTCCACCCGACCGACGAGGGGGAGACCACGGAAGATCATCCTGATGTCACCCTGGTCGAGATCCCGCATGGTGCCGGAGTCCTCGTCGTCACGCGCGGCCCCAACATCGGTGCGCGCTACCTGTTGGGCGAGAATGTCGTGAAGGCGGGACGGCATCCCGAGAGCGACATCTTTCTGGACGACATCACGGTGTCGCGCCGTCACGTGGAGATCACACCCGCAGATGGGGGCTACTCGGTCCGCGACGTGGGCTCGTTGAACGGGACCTATGTGAACCGGGAGCGCATCGACGAGGTACCGCTCGCTCCCGGCGACGAGGTGCAGATCGGCAAATTCAAGCTCGTCTACCTGGTGGCCGGCAACGAGTGACCAGCCGTACCTACCTCTCGATCGGTGACGTGCTGACCCTCCTCCGGGAGGAGTTCCCCGACGTCACGATCTCCAAGATCCGGTTCCTCGAGAGCCAGGGCCTGGTCAATCCGGAGCGTTCGCCCTCGGGATACCGAAAGTTCTTCGATCACGACGTGGAACGCCTGCGCTGGGTCCTGCGCCAGCAGCGCGAGCACTTTCTCCCGCTGAAGGTCATCCGGGACCGGCTCGATGCGGGCGACCTCGGTGACGAGGAGGGGGCCGAGCAGCCGAACGGCAGCACGGCACGGCCGGTCCACGCCGTCGCAGTCGTGGGCGCCGCGTCGGGCCATGCCCACGAGCAACCCACCAAGGCCGATGAGGAGGCGATGTCCCGCATTCTCGCCGACGCGTCGAGGCGCGCCGCCAAGCTTCCCGAGGAGAAGCAGCCACGACCGGGACTGCAGGTGGTGACCGAGGACGACGGCCCGGGACGCGCTGCCCCCGCGCCCGTGGCGCCACGAGACGTCGCGACGACCGCCGCGCCGCACCGCACCCCAGCGGAACGACGCATCGACGCCACCAAGACGTTGGCCAGTCCTTCCAGCGCGCCGGCGCCGCCGGTGACACCAGGAGGGACCGGGCGCGCGAACGGGACGGCGTTACCGAGACAGCCCGAGGTTGCGGCGTCGGCGACACCGCCGCGCGATGATGCGCGCACAGCGAAGGGCGAGGAGAACAGCGGCGAACCCGCGGCAACGGGTGCGCCGACTCCGGCTGCCGCCATTGTGACCGGCGTAAGCCTGTCCGCCGACGAGCTGTGCGCGGCCAGCGGGCTCACGCTGGACGAGGTGGCGGGGCTGAAGGGCTTCGGGCTGGTGGAGTCCGTGACGGTGGCGGGGATCGAGACGTTCGACGAGGACGCCCTCACGGTGGCGAACCTGGCGGTGGCGTTCCGTGCGTTCGGGATTGAGCCGCGGCACCTGCGCCTGTACCGGAATGCCGCGGACCGCGAACTGGGCCTCATTGAGCAGGTGGTGATCCCTCTTTTGCGCCAGCGGAACCCGGAATCACGGCAGCGGGCCGTGGAAGGAGCCGATCAGCTGGCGGCGCTCGGGCAATCGATGCGGACCACCCTGCTCCGCCAGGCGCTCCGCCGCCATCTGGGGGGGTGACCGACGCCCGCGATCGGGCGCTACATTTCACTCATGGTCCGTGTGCTCCTCCGTGCCGTCAGAGTGGACCTGCAGTCGAATACGCCGGTGCTCCTTTTGCAGGAGACCGGGGGCGAGGGGCGCACCTTGCCGATCTTCATCGGGAGCCCTGAGGCAACGGCCATCGCCTACGCCCTCCAGGGGGTGACCATGCCCCGTCCTCTGACCCACGACCTGATGAAGGACATGCTGGGCGCGCTCGACATCAGCGTCGAGCGGGTGATCATCACCGAGCTCCGTGCCTCCACCTACTATGCGGAGATGCACCTGGTGCGGGGCGAAGAGCGGACGATTGTCTCGAGCCGGCCGTCCGACGCCGTCGCGGTCGCGGTACGAACTGAGTCACCACTGTTCGTGTCCGACGAGCTTATGGAGTCCGAGGGGATCATCCTGGCCCTCGACACCGAAGAGGAAGAGGACGACACGCCCGACGAACTGGTCGGGCAGTTCCGCCAGTTCCTCGACTCGGTGCGGCCCGAGGATTTCGAAGGGTGACGCGCCGCCGGTTGGCACTCGCGCTCGTCGCGGGTGCCGCCGTCGTGCTCGCGGCATGCAGCAGCAGTCCGAGCACCCCGAAGAAGGTCACGACGACAACGCACGCATCAGCGTCGGTCTCGGCGCCGTCTTCGACCACGACGACGGCCGCTGCGCCCACGACGACATCGACCGCGGCCGCCGCGGCCGCCTGCACGCACATCACGGGCTCGCCCGGCCAGGGCCAGGGCGCGGCGGGAACGATCACCGGTGTGGTCACCGTCACCAATACCGGGACGACACCGTGCAGCGCCAACGGCTATCCCACGATCGCGCTCTATTCGGGAAGCGGTGCGCCGCTTCCCGTGACAATGGTCAACGGACTAACGGTCACGATCTCCAGCGCCGCGAACGCACCCCCGTCGATGGTGACGCTGGCGCCGGGGTCGACGGCGCAGTTCGCCTACCAGTTCTCGGATGTGCCGGTCGGTGCGGAGACGAGCTGCCCGACCTCTGAGTCCGCCCAGGTGACCTTGCCCGGGTCGGCGACAGCCTCGCCGACCATTCAGCTTGCCATCGCGCCCTGCAACAACGGAGCGATCACGGTCTCGCCCGTCTACGCCAGCTCTTAGGCTCGTATCCCCGGGTTGACGAGGATCCGGCCCCGCACGGCCGCGTCGAGCACCTGATCGAGCGCGGTGGTCAGCCCATCGAGGCCGATCTCCTCGTTCACCATCTCCTCGCAGTGCTGCAACGGGAACGCGGTGGCCATTTCAGCCCACAGTTCGCGCCGTTCCTGAATGGGAGTCGCGACCGTGTCGATGCCCAGGAGGGCGACGCCCCGCACAATGAACGGATAGACCGTCGTGGTCAGATCGTTCCCACCGGTCAGACCGCTGGCGGCCACGGCGCCGCCGTAGCGAACGGTACGGAGCGCTTCGGCCAGCGCCCTCCCGCCGACACAGTCCACGACCCCGGCCCAGAGCTGGGGTCCCAGGGTCCGTCCGTCGTCCTCGTTGAACTGTCGTCCGACCACACGGCTGGCGCCGAGCTGCTTGAGGTAGTCGTGTTCGGCGGTCTTGCCCGAGGAGGCCACGACATCGAAGCCCGCATGCGCCAGGAGCGCCACGGCGGCGCTCCCCACGCCGCCGGATGCGCCGGTGACGAGGATGGGCCCATCCTCGGGCGTCGTGCCGTGATGGACGAGACGGCGGAGCGACAGCAGTGCGGTGGCGCCGGCCAGGCCGATGATGGCGGCGGTGCGACAGCTCAGAGCGTCCGGCAGGGGGACGACCCAGTCGGCCGGGACCCGGGCGTAGGCGGCAAAGCCGCCGTGCCGGTCCACACCGAGGTCGTAGCCCTGGACCAGGACGCGTTGGCCGGACGTGAACTCGGGGTTCGTGCTCTCCTCGACACTGCCCGTCAACTCCACCCCGGGCACCAGAGGGAAGATCCGCGCCACACGGTTTCCAGGCCGGGTGACCATGGCGTCCTTGAAGTTGATGGCGGACCACTCGACCCGGATCAGGACCTCGCCTTCGGGGAGGTCGGCGTCGGACAACTCGACCACTGCGGGGCGGATGACCGCGCCCTCCTTGGAGAGCAGGTAGGCCGCGAAACGCACGGGCTCACCATAGAGGGCGGTGCTCCCGACTTCCGGTCCTTGCCGTTGCAACGGGTACGTTCGGACCGTGACCACGATCGCAGGTTATGGGCGTTGGGAGTCGCCACTCGCGGCAGGGGAGGTTGCTCGGGGCAAGGTCTCGCTCTCGGACCTGTGCTCGGACGGCGAGGCGGTCTATTGGCTCGAGTCGCGCCCGGCCGAGGCGGGCCGGACGGTGGCAGTGCGGGCCGACAGGCACGGCACGTCCGATCACTCGCCCGAAGGGGTGAGCATCCGGAGCCGGGTGAACGAGTACGGCGGGGGCGCCCTGTGCCTCGTGCCCGGGCGGTCGTCGGGCGCCTTCGCTTATGTGGACCAGGCGGACCAACGGGTGTGGTTCTGTGACGGCGCCGCAGCCCCGGCCGGGCCGGGGCGGGCAGAGCCCGTGGTGGTGAGCGCGGCGCCCCCGGAAGGACGCGTGCACCGACACGGCGGTTTGAGCGCCACGGCCGACGGCGAATGGGTGTTGGCCGTCCAGGAGGATCACCAGGAGGGTTCGGCCCGGCCGAGACGCCGCGTCGTTGCGCTGTCGACGCGCACGGCGGCCCCGTGCGAGATCACGTTGCTCGAAGGGCACGACTTCTTCGGTACCCCGCGGCCGCACCCTGACGGCGACCGCCTGGCAGTCGTCGCGTGGGATCACCCCGACATGCCCTGGGACGCCTCCACCGTCCTGGTCCAACCCCTCGGCCGGGCGCCCTGTTCGCTGCACGGGCACGACACGCTGCGGGCAGCAGGTCCGGCGCAGCACATGGCCGGGGGTGATGCCGAGTCGGTCGGCCAGCCGGCATGGAACAAGGAGGGCACCTTGCGCTTCGTCTCGGATCGGCGCGGTTGGTGGCAGCCCTACCAGCAAGCCGGGGCGGAGACGGAGCCCACGCCGATGACGACAATGGAAGCAGAGTTCCACGGCCCGGATTGGGTACTCGGCCAGCAGACCATGGCCGACATGGCCGACGGGACGTTCGTGGCCCGCATGACGTCGTCGGGCCGAGATGCACTCGTCCGCCTGGGGACTCCAGGGGACATGAGTTCGCCCCAGGAACTCGGGCAACCCTGTGTCTCCATCGCCGCACTCTGCGGCCACGGGGACGGCGTGGCCCTGATCGGCAGCACGCCCGACGCCCCGTCGACCGTGTGGGTCTGGACCCCCGATGTGGGCGCCCGGCCGCTTCGCCCCCAGACAGGCGTCGCGCTCCACACTGGCGATGCCGCCACCGGGGAACCTTTCAGCCTCACCGGGCGGACGGGTCGGTCCGTCCACGGGACGCTGTTCCGCCCGACGCTGCGCCAGACGCACGGCCCGGCAGGCAGTCCGCCCCCGTTGGTGACCTGGTGCCACGGAGGCCCGACCTCGTCCTGCCAGGCCGGGTTCGACCCGATGCTCCAGTTCTTCACCACCAGGGGCTTCGCCGTGGCCTGCGTCGACTACGCCGGCAGCTCCGGGTACGGGCGCGCCTATCGCAGCGCACTGTGGGGCCAGTGGGGCGTCGCCGATTCCGAGGACTGCCTCGATGCTGCATTGCACCTGGCGGCGCGCGGGCAGATCGATCCGCAGCGGATGGCCATCCGGGGTGGCAGCGCGGGAGGGATGACAGCCCTCAACGCGCTGGCGGCAGGGGAGGGGTTTGCGGCCTGCACCACGTGGTACGGGGTCACCGACCTCCTGGGGTTGGTGGCGACCACGCACGATTTCGAGGCCCACTACACCGATCGACTGATCGGCCCGCTCCCCGCATGTCGCCGGCTCTACGAGGAGCGCTCACCCGTCCACCGCGCCGGATCCATGCGGGGCTCGGTGCTCCTGCTGCAGGGAACCGAGGATCCTGTGGTTCCGCCGGCACAGGCAGAAGGGATGCGGGCGGCGCTCGCTGCTGCGGGGACCCCCTGCGACCTGCAATTCTTCGATGGGGAGGGTCACGGCTTCCGTCGGGCAGAGACCCTGACCGCATGCTTGGAGGCTGAACTGGCGTTCTACCTCCGCCAACTCCACCTCTAGGATCGTGCCCGGGTTCCCGTTCGGGTCTTCCCCTGTGTGCGAGGCTTTTGCGACGCCATGCCGACCGACTCCACGACGCCACTCCCGACCTGGACCGCCCCACTCACCGACCTGTGTCTGCGCGTGTGGGCGCGCACGAAGCGAATGTCGCCGGAAGTGGGCGACGCACTGCTCTACGGGGTCAGCGCCCTCTTCGCTCTCCTGACCATCTACACATCGACGAACGCGCTGTACCAGGTCTGGGGGCGCATGGCGTTGCTCCCGTTCCTCTTCGGCGCGGTGGCCTCGGCCGTTCTCGCCGTGGAGGTGCGTCGCGCCCGGCGACGACAGCCGGGGGGTGCATTGACGACGCGCCAGCACCGGCGCGCCTGGCTGACCCGGATCGTGGTGGCGGTCTGCGTGTTCGCGGGTGCACTGGCCATCCCACTGGGATTCGAGATCCTCTGGCGGTTCGACGGCGTGGCCGGATCCCACCAACAGCCGGAGGTCGTGACGGTCGAGGTCGGCGGGCAGGACTTGGTGCGCGGCACGGATCCGTACGTCGTGCCGGTACGCCTCGACCACCCGGTGAAATACCACCCACCCGGGCAGCCGGACTTCGAGGGTTTCCTGCCCTACATGCCGCTCATGGCGGTTGCCGGCATTCCCAGCGAGATCTGGCCCAACAACGGGTTGAGTGACGCGCGCATCTTCTTCTGTGTCACGACGCTCGTGGCAGCCGCGGTCGCGCTGTCCCTCTGTCGGGTCGACGAGCGACGGAAGATCCGCGCCGTTCAGGCGCTCATCATTTTGCCCCTGGCCTCGTTGCCGCTGGCCACGGGGGGCGACGACATCCCTGTCGTGGCGTTCCTGCTCCTGGCCATCGTGCTGGCGCAGCGGCAAAGGCCCTTCGCATCGGGCGTCGTCTTCGGTATCGCTTCGGCCATGAAATTCACGGCATGGCCCTTCGCCGCGTTGGCGTTGTTCGCGGCACGTGGTCGTCACGGCGAGCGCAAGCCGCTCTCCATGCTCGCCGGCATGATCGTGGTCGCCGTCCCGACCATCTTCCCGTTCGCCTTGCGCGGCCCGGCCGCGCTCATCGATGACGTCGTCCTGTTCCCGCTCGGTTTGAGCAAAATCCCGACGACAGCCGCCAGTGCGTTGCCGGGTCACGTGTTGGTCAGCGAGTTCCCATCACTCAGCCGTGCGCTGCCGCTCGCCGTGGGAATTGTGCTGGCGGTGTTCCTGGCGCGCCATCTCTATCGCCACACGCCCAAGACGGCAGCCGATGTCTGCCTGATCGCCGGGGTGGTGATGTCGGCGCTGATCCTGCTCGCCCCGGATCCGCGGGTGGGCTACCTGCTGTATCCGATCAACTTCTTCGTGTGGGCTTATCTGCTGGCTGAGCCGAGCCAAGCTCCGGACATGCTGTCGGCCGACGCGGTGGGAGCGGCGGCGAGGACCGGCTCCAGCTGAGCGTCTGGCGGGCACGCGGCGCTCCTCAGTCGGCGTCCTGCTCCTGGAAGAGCCGCACGGTGAAGTGGGTCACGCCCCGGGCAGGACCACCGGGGCTGAACGTCGTCGCGTTGACCGTGGCACCCATGTCCCAGTAGTAGCCGTCCGAGCCCGCCAGCTTGCCCAGGACCTCGAGCGCGCCGGGGTCGTTCTTGGCCGCCCCCCGGTCGGAGACCTGCCAACCCTGGAGCTTCATATCGGCGGCGTAGAAGGCCAGCAGCGCCGCCTGCGAGTCATCGGAGCGGAAGGTCACCTGCTCGTCGTACTGGCCCGCTCCCGCGGTGTTGTTCTCGTGCGAGACCCGAACCGAGCCCATCGGAAGGGAGACAGCATTGAGAATGTTGTTGGGCGGGTCGCCGCCGGTCACGATCGGCGAGAGCAACCCGGCCGCCGGCACAGCCCGCAGGGAGACCCCGGGTACGCCGACGGCTGCGTCGGAGTGCTTGATCGTCGTCGGCGCCTGGGAGGTCACGACGGCAATGGTGATGAAGACGACGAGGATCAGCGCGGCCAGGCCGAACACGATCATGGCGGGCCGCAGGGAGATTCCCCCGGGCACCGGAGGCCGTAGCGGCTCGGGTTCCTCGCGGCCTTCGTCCGGCCGTTCGGTTTCGGTGTCGCGCAGGGTCATGGCACCCAAAGCCTACGGCCCCTCCGACCACCCGAAATGGTCGAGGGGTCCGTGCCCGGCACCGAGCTGCCACGAAGCGCCACCGGCCAGCGCCCCGGCGACGAAGACTTTGGCCTGCGTGATTGCGTCGGGAACGGTTGCCTCCCTGGCCAGGTAGCCGGCCATGGCGGCGGAGAGGGAGCAGCCGGTGCCGTGATCGTTGCCGGTGTCGACCCGTGTGCCGGGCAGGACGAAGACGCCATCGGGCCCGGCCACGACGTCGTCCGCCGAATCGGTGAGGTGCCCACCCTTGACCACCACGTACCGGGCACCGGTGGCCCTGATGCGCTCGGCCACGGCAATCCGTGCCTCGAGCGCGCGGAGCGATTCGACGTCCGTGTCGCCGAGGACAGCCGCCTCGCGCAGATTCGGAGTGACCACCAACGCGTGGGGGATGAGCTGTTCCAGGTAGGCGGCTACGCCCGCCGCCTCGAGGAGGCGGTGCCCGGTCGACGAGACCAGGACCGGATCCACCACCAAGCGGGGAAGCAGCCCCTGCCGGGCCAGATCGGCGACCGCAGCGACGGTGGCCGCGGTCGCCAGCATGCCCGTCTTCACGCTGCCCACCGCGAAGTCGTCGAGGACGGTCTCGACCTGCTGCTGCACGAACGTGGGCTCCAGAGCGACCACGCCCCGCACCTCCGCCGTGTTCTGCGCGGTCACGGCCGTGAGGGCACAGGTACCGTGCACGCGCAGCGCGGCAAAGGTCTTCAGGTCAGCCTGCACACCGGCACCTCCGCCGGAGTCGGATCCGGCGATGGTGAGCGCCGTGGGCGGGGTCGGGTCCGGCACCGAGCCACCATAGGCGGGCACCGGGGTATCGTCGTCCGGTGACCCGCACCGAGGCCGGTCCCGCCACGCCGACACCCCCCGACGACAGGCTCTGCATCGCGGGTCACGTCCTGGGCTCTCGTCTGATCCTCGGCACCGGGGGCATGACCAGCCTCGACGTGCTGGGCGCCGCCTTGCGTGCGTCCGGAACCGCCATGGCGACGGTCGCCGTCCGGCGCGTGGAGGCTGGGGGCCAGGGTTCGTTGTTGGCCCTCCTGCGCGATTCGGATGTGCGCGTGCTGCCCAACACCGCCGGTTGTGCCACGGCGTCCGAGGCGGTGCTGACCGCGAAGTTGGCGCGGGAGGCGTTCGACACCGACTGGGTCAAGTTGGAGGTGATCGGCGACGACCGCACCTTGCTCCCCGACGCCGTCGAGCTGCTCACCGCAGCCGAGCAACTGGCGGAGGACGGCTTCGTCGTACTGCCCTATACGACCGACGATCCTGTCCTGGCCTTCCGCCTGCAGCAGGTCGGTTGCGCGGCGGTCATGCCGCTGGGCTCACCCATCGGCAGTGGGCTGGGAATCCGCAACCCGCACAACATCGCGTTGCTCCGCGAAGCGGTCGAGATCCCGGTCATCCTCGATGCGGGCATCGGCACCGCATCGGACGCGGCCCTGGCCATGGAGCTGGGCTGTGACGGTGTCCTGGTGGCGACGGCGGTGAATCGGGCCCACGATCCGGTGGCCATGGCACGGGCCATGCGGTTGGCCGTGGAGGCCGGTACCGCGGCCCGGCGGGCCGGGCGGATCCCCGTCCGGTTCCATGCCGAGCCGTCGAGCCCCCTGGAGGGTCGAGCCGACCTGGCCGGAGGTCGACCCACCCGATCGTGAGGCTGCGCAGGCGCCGCCTCCCGGGCGCCCCTTCCTGGTCGTCGAGCATTCCGTGCCCCCGGCGGCGGTCTGGGGCACCGGCCGAAGGAGTAAGAAATTCCCTCTGAATAACGCCCTCGTAACTACTGCCGTGTCGTCCGGCGTGCAGTAGAGTGATGCCTCGGAGTGGCAGCGCAGGAGTGGGATTTCCGGGAGGTGTGATGGTGGACGATGCCGTAACCCGTGTCGGGGGGTTTCACGGGCCGCAGGTGTGTGGGCTCGTGGGGATCTCGTACCGGCAGCTCGATTATTGGGCTCGAACGGGCCTGCTCCAGCCGTCGCTGGCGACCGCGAAGGGCAGCGGTTCGCGTCGCGTCTACGCCTATTCGGACGTGCTCGAGCTCAAAGTGATCAAGCAGCTTCTCGATTCCGGGATCTCCCTGCAGTCTGCTCGCCGGGCCGTTGAATGCCTGCGCGAGGACCTCGGGTCGGATCTGGCATCGGCCAACCTCGTTTTGACGGGGACGAGCTCGGTGCTGGCCCGCTCCAACGGCGAGGTCGTCGACCTGCTGGCGGGCGGGCAAGGCGTCTTCAACATCGTGCCGCTGGCGGGTGTGGTCGAGGAGCTGGACGCGGACATCGTGAGTCTGGAGGCCGCCGCGCAGGCCGCATCGGACAAGGCGCGTCCGACCCGAGTGCAGGTTGCGCGGGCCTCGGGGGAGTGACCTCGACGGACCCAGCGCGTGTCGGGCGCATTCACCATCCGGCGTGCGTGCCCGCAGGGCAGGTCCGATTCGCCCATCCGTCCGAGCGCCTGTTCGCCACCCTGCTCGACCTGTCGGGGGAGCGCTGGGAATACGAGCCGGTGGAGTTCCCTCTGGCCTGGGACAGCAGCGGATCGCCGACAGCCGGCTTCCGCCCCGACTTCTACCTGCCCCGCCTCGGCGTTTTCATCGAGCTCACCACGGCCGACCAACGGCTTGTGACGCGCAAGAATCGCAAACTGCGCCGGATGCGCGAGCTCTACCCCGAGGTGCCCATCTCCATTGTGTATCAGCGCGACTTCGCCTCGCTCATCGCATCACACGGACTGTTGTCCGGGGCAGCCTGAGCAGAGCACCTAGGCTGGCGCGGTGTCCGGCGACGACGGCGTGACGACTCCGCTCAGGATCTCCCCGCTGTATGCGTCGCATCTCGAGCTCGGCGCCAAAATGGTTCCGTTCGGGGGCTGGGACATGCCGTTGGCCTACCCGTCCGGTACGGTGGCCGAGCACCGTACCTGCCGCACCGCGGCGGTCGCGTTCGACGTGAGTCACCTGGGTTCGGTGCGCGTCGGCGGGGTGGACGCCTTCGATCATCTCCAGCGCTCTTTCAGCAATGACCTCTCCCGCATCCACCCCGGCCGGGCCCAGTACACGCACCTGCTCGATGACGACGGGTTCGTGGTGGACGACATCATCGTGTGGTGGGTCGACGAGGAACGGTTCGACGTGATGCCCAATGCCTCGAACACCACCGACGTCCTCGAAGCGATCGGCGGCAGCGACGTCACCGAAGAGAGAGCGGTGATCGCGGTGCAGGGCCCGGAGGCGCGTGCCCGTCTGGCGGGGGTGTCGGCCGAGGCCGCCGCGGTCCACCGCTTCGCCGTCGAGCGCTTCGAATGGGGCGGAGCCACGTGCCTGGTGGCCGGGACGGGGTACACGGGGGAGGACGGCGTGGAGTGCGCCATCCCCGCTGAGGTGGCGCCCGACTTCTGGCGGGCGGTGCTCGGTCAAGGTGTCGCCCCGGCTGGCTTGGGCGCACGTGACACCCTTCGTCTCGAAGCAGGACTCCCGCTCCACGGGCACGAGCTCGGGCCTGGCATCACCCCGCTTCAGGCGGGCCTGGGCTGGGTGGTCGGCTGGGACAAGGGACCGTTCACCGGGCGGGCGGCCCTCGAGGAGGAAAAGGTGAACGGGCCGGCTCGGCGGCTGCGCGGCTTTGTCGCTGAGGGGCGTCAACCGTTGCGCGACGGGTCGCTGCTCTGTGAGGGGGTCGAGCAAGTCGGCGTCCTGACCAGTGGCAACTTCTCGCCGATGCGGGAACGGGGGATCGGGCTGGGCTTTGTCGACGCCGATGCGCGGCTGCTCGAAGGGGACGCCATCACGATCGTGCAGCGGAATCGAGAGCTCGTGGCGTACCTGGTGCGTCCACCCTTGTGGCCGATCCGTGAAGAGGAAGAGATCGAGTAGGTCCGTCGGCAGCAGGAACCGGGTTGCCGCGGCCGGTCCGGTAGAGTTGTGGGCACAACTGAATACGCCGTTTGAACCGGAGCGCCAGAGTCCCCGTTGTAGGTAGTCGAGGGGACGCCGGAGGAGCAACTCTCCCCGAGAAACTCTCAGGCCGACATACCGCTCCGGCGAGGCAACTCTGGAAAGCGGGCGCTCGACGTTCGCACCGAAGGTGGAAGCCGTGCAGGTCACGGTGAGGCTCTCAGGTCCAGTGACAGAGCGGGGAGGACGTCCGACCAGTGCCGCGCAACGCGCGGAAACCGTGAGGAGATCCTCGTGACCGAGCAGCACGTTGGCAAGCAATCCGAGGCACTCGAGCCGTTCGAGGACTTCGTGCGGCGCCACGTCGGAACCTCCGCCGAGGAGCAGGAGGGAATGCTCAAGGTCCTCGGATACGAGACGCTCGACGAACTCGTCGACGCCGCCGTCCCGGGCAGCGTGCGCAGTCTCGGCAGGCTTGACCTCCCTCCGGCCGTCTCGGAGCATCAGGTGCTGGAAGAGCTCCGCCGCACGGCCGCAGGGAACACCATCGCCGAGCCCATGATCGGTCTCGGGTATTCCGGGACCATCACGCCGGGCGTCATCCGACGCAACGTGCTCGAGAGCCCGGCTTGGTACACGGCGTACACCCCGTACCAACCCGAGATCAGTCAGGGGCGACTCGAGGCGCTCCTCAACTTCCAGACGATGGTGACCGACCTGACTGGACTCGACACAGCCAACGCCTCGCTGCTCGACGAGAGCACCGCGGTGGCCGAGGCCGTCACGCTGATGCGCCGCCGCGCCGTCAGCGGATCGAGGCGAGTTGTCGTCGATGCTGACTGCCTCCCGCAGACGATCGCCGTGCTGGCGACCCGTCTGGCGCCCCTGGGACTCGAGCTCGACGTGGTCGATCTGGGTGCCGGTGCACCGTCCGGCCACTACTTCGGGATGGTGCAGCAGTATCCGGGCTGCTCCGGCGCCCTGCGCGATTTCGAGGCGCTGACCGCGGATGCGCACGACAAGGGTGCGCTGGTGACGGTGGCCGCAGACCTCCTGGCGCTGACGTTGCTCAGGCCACCAGGGGAGTGGGGCGCCGATATCGCCGTCGGATCCTCGCAGCGTTTCGGCGTTCCGCTCTGGTACGGCGGCCCGCACGCGGCGTACATGGCGGTGAAGAGCGGACTGGAGCGCGATCTGCCCGGTCGTCTCGTCGGCCTTTCGATCGATGCGGAGGGCCGGCCCGCCTATCGGCTCGCCCTGCAGACGCGCGAGCAGCACATCCGCCGCGAGAAGGCCACCTCCAACATCTGCACAGCGCAGGTGCTGTTGGCCGTGGTGGCGTCAATGTACGCCGTGTACCACGGCGCGGACGGACTGCGCGGCATCGCCCGCCGTGTGCACCGCCGCACGGTCGGCCTCGCGGCGGGGCTGGAGCACGCCGGCTTCCGCCTGATGCACCGGAACTTCTTCGACACCGTGGTCGTGGAGGCGCACGGACGAGCTGCGGCGATCGTCGATGATGCCCGGCGGCGCGGGGTGTTCCTCCGTCTCGTCGACGAGGACTACGTGGCGATCTCCTGTAGCGAGACGACCACGGCGGACCACATCGCTGCGGTGCTCGAAGCCTTCGGGTCCGATGGTGGGGGAGCGGGTGGGACCGACGCACTGCCAGACGGCCTTCTGCGCCGGGGACCGATTCTGGACTACCCCGTCTTCTCTGAACACCATTCCGAGACGGCGATGTTGCGCTATCTGCGCCGGCTTTCCGATCAGGACTTCGCGCTCGACCGCGGCATGATCCCGCTGGGCTCGTGCACCATGAAGTTGAACGCGACGACCGAGATGGAGCCGGTTGGCTTGCCCGGGTTCGCCGACATCCATCCCTTTGCGCCGCTCGAGAGCACACCCGGTTATCTGTCGCTCATCGACGAACTCGAGGAATGGTTGGCCCGGGTCACGGGCTACGCCAAGGTGTCCGTCCAGCCCAACGCGGGAAGTCAGGGAGAGTTGGCCGGGCTCCTCGCTATCAGGGCCTACCATCAGTCACGGGGTCAGAGCGAACGGGACGTGTGTCTCATTCCTTCGAGCGCTCACGGCACCAATGCGGCTTCGGCGGTGATGGCCGGCATGCGCGTCGTCGTGGTGGCGTCCCTCCACGACGGCACCGTGGATCTCGAGGACCTCCGTCGGAAGTGTGAGGAGCATGGGGAGCGATTGGCCGCCATCATGGTCACGTACCCCTCGACGCACGGAGTCTACGAAGAAGGCATCACCGAACTGTGCGCGCTGGTGCACCAGCAGGGCGGCCAGGTCTACATCGACGGGGCCAACCTGAACGCGCTGCTTGGACTGGCGGAGCCGGGCCACTTCGGAGGCGACGTCTCGCATCTCAACCTGCACAAGACGTTCTGCATTCCCCACGGCGGTGGCGGACCCGGGGTCGGTCCGGTGGCGGTGGCCGAGCACCTGGTGCCGTTCCTGCCGTCGCACCCGTTGCACCCCCGGCCCGCGCAACGCGAGGGAATCGGGCCGGTCAGCGCGGCGCCCTTCGGGAGCTCCGGGATCCTGTCCATCAGCTGGGCCTACATCCGCATGCTGTCCGGCGAAGGCCTGGCCCATGCGACGAAGTCGGCCGTGCTCGCGGCCAACTACGTGGCGGCACGTCTCGCACCCTCCTATCCGATCCTCTACACCGGGAAGGGCGGCCTGGTGGCGCACGAGTGCATCCTCGATCTGCGCGGGCTGACCAAGAACTCCGGCGTCACGGTCGACGATGTGGCCAAGCGACTCATCGACTACGGCTTTCACGCTCCCACCGTGAGCTTCCCTGTGGCGGGAACGCTCATGGTGGAGCCGACCGAGAGCGAGGACCTGGCCGAGCTCGATCGTTTCTGCGACGCCATGATCGCGATCCGGGCCGAAATCCACGAGGTGGCGTCGGGTCGCTGGGACGTGGCGGACAGTCCGCTGCGCGGGGCACCGCACACTGCCGCTGCACTGGTGTCGGCATGGGAGCGGGCCTACGACCGTGAGACAGCCGTCTTCCCGGCTGGGCAGCAAACGGCCAAGTACTGGCCCCCGGTGGCCCGGATCAATCAGGCCTACGGCGACCGCCACCTGATCTGCAACTGCCCGGCCCCGGAGGCGTTCGAGGATTGAGCCGTTAGACCAGCGCCATCAAGCCGATGCCGCCGGCGGCGGCGCCGAGGCAGACGGCGAGACCACCGACCGTGTACACGAAGGCCTCCGTGCGGTGGCCGTTGTACAAGAGGTGGATCGTCTCCCAGCTGGCCGTCGACCAGGTCGTGTAGCCGCCGCAGAGCCCGACGCCGATGACGGCGAGCAGATGAGATCCGAGTCCGTGATACAGGGACAGGCCGGTCAGTATGCCGAGGAGCAGAGATCCCGACGCGTTGACGAGCATTGTCCCCACAGGGAGCGGGTCGTCGCGGCGCACGCCGACGTGGTGGATGAGCAAGGCGCGGAGGACGGCGCCCGCCCCTCCGGCCAGTGCCACGACGAGGGCGAGCGTGAACGTGGGGGAGGAGCTCACGCTGGCACCATCCTTCGGCCGATCCCGGTCCCGACCACGACCAGCGCGAGCCCCCCGACCACGGTCGCCACAACATAAGCCAGGAAGATCATGATGTCGCCGTTCTTGGCCAGCAGCGTGGCCTCGACGGCCAATGTGGAATACGTGGTCCATCCGCCGAGGAAGCCGACGACGAGGAGCGGACGCGCCCAGGGCGCCCGTGGCGCCACGTGCTCGGTGAGCGGAACGAGCAGCCCGATGGCGAGCGAGCCGGAGAGATTGATGACCAGGGTCGGCCACGGGAAGGAGGTAGGTGGGTGCGGATTGTGCGCGTCGATCAGATAGCGGGCAACCGTGCCGGCCGCGCCCCCGACGAAGATGGCGAGCAGAGTGGTCACCGACAGGCCCAGGCGGGGGATGGACGCTCGGTCGAGGGCGTCGGCCGTGTGTCGGTCGGATTCGTGGGACTGTGGCTGATCTTCGTCCATGGCAGGGCCTCCCGTGCCGCCGCTCAGGAGCCATCAGCCATGTCGGTGTCGGCGGTTCGGGGCGCTGCACCCCCCGGGGGGACCCATCCCCGGTCCACTCGATTGTAGCGACCAGCGTCGCCGGCGAGGGGCAATCTCAGTCGAGGCGGGGTCCCGGTGCACGACGGAACGCGAACGGCTCGCTGTCGCGCCCGGCGACGACGTACCAGCACTGACCCGTCGACTCCGCGTCGAGAATGCGTTGGAAGGCGCCCACGACGTGGGCGACGTCGATGATGGGGAATCCCATGTCGAGCAGCGTCTGTTCGGAGCCCTTGATGATGTTGGTATAGGCGAACGAAGGGCACAACGCGTGAATGCGGATGCCGTCGGCCTCATAGGACTGGCCCAGGGAGCGCACCAGACCGACGACGGCATGCTTGTTGGCCGCGTAAATCGGGTCGAAGGGGACGGCAACCAGGCCGGCCATCGACGCCGTGGCCACGATGGTCCCCCCACCGCTCGCCATGATGGCGGGTCGAGCGGCCGCGATCCCGTAGACCACCCCGTCGAGGTTGATGGCCATGGAACGACGGTACGCCTCAGGGTCGAAATCGTCACCCATACCGCACCAGGAGGTCACGCCGGCGTTGAGGTGCGCGATATGGAGGCCACCGAACGCTTCGACGGCGAGCGCAACTGCTGCGGCGCTCGCGGCGGCGTCGGTGACGTCGGTCCGGATGAACCGGCCGTCGAGTTCCTCGGCGACCGCCTTTCCCCGCGCCACGTCGATGTCGGCGATCACGACGTGCGCGCCCCGGCCGGCCAGATGCCGGGCGACGCCCTCGCCGATGCCGTTGCTGCCCCCTGTGATGAGGGCAACCTTGCCGTCGATGTCGAGTGCCATGCACTCGATCGTAGGGGAGTGCGCCGTGCTCAGCCCGAGAGAGGGGCAGGGAGGGGCTGGGCGTGCACGATGCTCAGATGTTGGATGGGGCGGGTCATGGCGACGTAGAGCAACCGGAGGCCTCGGCGGTCATCACTCGCGATGGCCGCCGGCTCGACCACGACGACGGCGTCGAACTCGAGGCCCTTGGCGGCCGGGGCTGGGACGATGGTGATCGGCCGGGTCATGGCGTCGCGCTCCAGCAGGCCAACGTGCGTATCCCGGCGTGCCAACCGGGTGACCTGGGAGACGAGATCGTCTGGGACGACGACCGCCACCAGCGCGTGGGCCTCCGCCAGAGCGGCGGCCTCCTCCAACGCCACGGCCGCCAGGTCGTTCTCGCGCACGTGTCGGACCGAGGGATCGGTGCGGCCCGGCCGAATGGACGAGGTGGGCAGGATTCCCGGGGCGGCCACCGGCAGTAGCCGCGACGCGAAGTCCAGCACGCGCCCCGGTGCCCGATAGCCCAGCGTCAGTTCATCGTGGTGGTGTGGAGCAGCATCGGGCAGGTGACTCCGGACCTCGTCCCAGTCGGCGTACGTCCAAGGCCCCGTGGCCTGTGCCAGGTCACCGAGGATGGTCACGGACCCCGAGGGGGCGCGTCGGGCGATCATGCGGAACTGCATCGGCGTGAGGTCCTGGGCCTCGTCCACCACGATGTGCCCGTACGAGCGGCTGCGGCCTCCGGTGAGGAAGGCGGCCTCGTCGAGCAGGGCCAGGTCGTCGGCACTCCAGGCCGTGGAGCTGACAGTCGAGCCACGGCTCCGGAGGAGGAGCTGCCATTCGGCCTCGGAGAACAAGTCGGAGGAGTAGCGCTGCAGCTGGTCGCGTGACGAGAGGAGGTCGCGCACCAATGAGGTGGGGGAGACGGAGGGCCAAAGCGTGTCCACGAGGGCACCGAACTCGTTGGAGGACGTGAGCTCACCTTCGAACCAGGCCTCGTCGGCACCGAGCCGGCCCGAGTGGCGGAAGGCGGCCCGTGCCTCGCTGACCAAGCGGGAACGGAGGGCCGAGCGACCCGACTTGTAGGGAGCCGGTCGGGCCACGATGGAGGCCACGAGGTCGTTGACCCGCTCGTGGTCCAGGGTCGCTCGTGCGAAGCGCACGCGCAGGCTGACGTCGTCGGCCAGGAGCCCGCGCCGGCCCTCGAGCGCACGACGGAGCAGCTCGCCCATGCGGGCATCTCCCTTCACCTGGCGCACCGCCATCGGCTCTTCGGTCCGCACCTTCGCCTTGGGGGCGATGTCACCGATGGTCGTCTGGACGACGGCCTCTTCTCCAAGTGCGGGCAGAACCTGTGCGATATAGCGCAGGAACGCCCGACTCGGGCCGAGGACGAGGACGCCGTCACGGCTCAGCCCGGGGTGGTTGTAGAGAAGGAACGCGGCCCGGTGCAGTCCCACAGCGGTCTTCCCCGTGCCCGGTCCTCCCTGCACGGTGAGGAGCTGCTTGAGCGGAGCACGGATGATCTCGTCTTGTTCGGCCTGAATGGTCGCGACGATGTCGAGCATCTCGCCCGTGCGGGCACGCTCGAGCTCGGCCAGCAGGGCGTCCCCGCCCCGCAGCCGGGTGGTGCCGGCCTCGTCCCCCACGCCGCCGAAGAGGTCGTCGGCCACGGCCATGACGGACCCGCGATCCACCATTATCTGGCGCCGGCGGGTCAGCCCGAGTGCGTCCTTGGCGCTGGCTCGATAGAAGGGGACGGCGACGGGGGCCCGCCAGTCGATGACGACGGGGTCGGAGCGGGTGTCCTCGACGTGGCGGCGGCCGATGCGCCAGGTCGGGCCGTCCTCTTCGTCGATGCGGCCGAACAGCAGGGGGCGCGGGCTGTCCGCCAGGAGCGAGACCCTTCGGGAGAGCGCAGCGGCATAGTCGAGGTCTGGATTCCCTGCGGCAATCAGGTCCTGCAGCAGACTCTCTGCGCGCTGCCGCATCTCCGACAGCGAGGCAAGGGCATGGTCGAGCGCGCCTTGCTCAATGGCGACCTCGGGATCCGACGGGGGAGTGGCCACGCTCATTCGAGCCCCGGCTCCCCCAAGGAACGCGCAAAAGCGCCCGCGCAAAAGTCCCCGGACATTCCGGGGACAGTACTCGATTTAGACTTCCAAAACAAGCCCTTCAGCAGGTCTTTCGCCTTCTCATCCGCTTGGACATTGAACCTTTAACGGAGGGGCCTTACGGACCGTCACTTTAATGAAATCAAGCATCAAAAGCAAGAGGTTTTTTGGACAGGTCCGGCAACGTGGCACGATCGCCCCTCGGCGACCGTCGGCCCGGGTCGTCGCCTGGTCGAGCACCAGTCTGGTTGCCGGCGCCGCCGGCAGCACCCGTGAGAGCCCCGGAGAGCCTTCGAAATCCCTCGGCTGGGCCCCGGGGGCCCCGGATCTGTCGGCGTCTCATCTGGCCACGCACGGCTGACGTCCGGAATCCGGTCGGTGCGAACTGACGGCGATGCGATCGTCCGTTGACTGCTCAGATCTCGTTTGTTGCGCCACGCCGCCAGTGACGGGCCGGCCCTGCGGGCCGTGCCCTGTGAGGGCCGGACCGGAGGAGCGGTGTCGCGTCCAGCCGACGAGTGACCGCTCCTGAGAATTCCGTATGACTTAACATAATGAACCTTATCGGCGGTAATTCCAGAACAGGAGGCCAGGTCAGGGGGCTTGCCCTTCTCGGCGGGTTGGACCCCGATCGGGCCCGTCTCGAGGCGACGGAAGGATGCGCGGGCAGTTCGTTTCGCCGGATCTTGCAGGGCTCTGTTCAGGGGCAATGCAACGTGTGATGGCCCACCGTACCGAGCGGCCCTGACGGAGGGAGCCGGGCGGCACCGGGAGGATCGGGGGTGCAGGGGGGGCTCCCGGTGCCGCTTCAGCTGTATGGACAGGATCCCCCCTCGGCATCGGGGCGAGGCCAGGGCCAGCTGCGCCGCTCCTGTGAAACCGGTCTGGCTGGAAATGGCCATGACCCTGGGAAGACCCCTCTGGTCAGTCTCCTGGCGGTGGAGGCTCGAAGAGGAACTGCATAACGTCGCGCATGGACGCGTCGACGAGTTCCATACGGATCCCGAGCTCGTCATCGCGGTGATATGCGAAAGACGCCGGTGCTGAGCCACCGGCCCGGCCACACAGCTGCAGGGGGCATCCGGCGGCGCTGAACGCGCCGCTCTGGTCACCCAGTGAGTCGCTCCAGAATCCGATGTGATGCAGGTTGCTGGATTCGTTGCGGACCCAGACCGATCCGGGGACCTCCAGGATGAGCTCCAGACACGGGGTCCCCGTGGAGTACCGCATGGTGGTCGGCAGAACAACGTCGTCACCCTTCTCGTCCCGGTACTCCACGGCCTCGAGATGCATGATCGGCCCCCAGGTGACGCGGAGGAGGTCACTCAGCTTGGTGCTGGCGGCATCGATATCCGTCACGACGATGCCGACGTGGTAATGGTCCATGGTCAGTCAGGGCTCCCAACGCGCGAGTTGGTCGCGCAGCCAACCGTTCTCCCAGAAGCTGATATCCCCGCCATGCTCGAGCAGGAAGCGGTGTGCGGCGCACACCACGGCAACGCCCCGAGCTGAGTTGGGTTCCGCCGCGACGACGGCCTCGCCCAGCCTGATGGCCAGGGGGGCTTCCCCTCGGGCCAATGCGGCCTCGGCCCGGTCCAGGACGGCGTCCGTCCCGGCCGCCTCCGTGAGCTCCGCCAAGGCGCGACCGGTGCTGTCGGGGTAGAGCTCGGTGCTCGACTGCAGTCTGAACCAGCCGACGTAGCTCTCCCAGAGGGTACGTATGGCCCAGGAGACCTTGCCGTAGCCCTGGCCGACGTGGAGGTTGGGCGGCAGCTCGATCTGCTCCATCAGGGTCGACACGTCGGCTCCGGCGTTGAACCCCTCGAGGGCCCTCTCGTGGACGTAGTCCACGGCGCCGTGGAGCCGGGCCAGGCTGGCGTCGATCAGGTCTTCGCCGACGATCGGGTCGTGCCTCCCGGTGATGAGGACGTCGGGCCGGAGGGCGCGTACGGTACGCACGCTCTCCAGATAGGGCTCGACGAAGCGGTACCGGTCCCCCCGCAGGGTGTTGAGGTTCGGGAAATGAGGGAAGAGCGGCCCGAAGAGATTGCTGATCAGCGCGGTGCGGCGCTCGGGCAGCCACGCGATCGCACTGTCGATGGTCTCCCCTACTGCTGCGTACAGTTCCAGGCGCAGGCCGTCGACGTCGAGTTCGAGCAGCTGGTCGAACGTGATGTCGGGCACCGGTTCGGCCTGGCGCATCGACACGCCGGGGTTTTCGCTGGCGATGCGGCGCGCGTCGGTTCCCAGCGTGTCGAACCAGATCCCCGCGGTGCGCATGCGCAAGGCTCGGATGCGGGCATCGTCGGCCTGGCACAGCTGGTTGTTCTGCTGGGCCACGTAGGCGGTGCCGTCCTCCCGGAAGAGGTCCACCCCGCCGACGTGGTCGACGTGGGCCTGCGTGGTGATGATGTAATGGGTCGGACCCTGTCGGATGGCATCGAAGACCCGCTTGTGGTGGGGCGCCTCGAAGCCCATGCCGGTGTTGACGATGATGCGCCCGCGGTCCGTCAGCAACAGGTAGGCGGCGGTGCAACCGCCCGAGCGGTAGATGCCCTCGGCCACGGGACGAGCTGGGTCGTCGTAGACGGGTTGCATGAGTTCTCGTCCCGGCCGAGTACGGATGAGCTCGTCCACCTGGTCTTCGATCGACATCAGACCTCTGTCCGGACGGGAAATGCATTGAGGTAGGCCCCGAAGCGCGCCCGGACTTCCTCGGGCGTGACCCCGAAGTGGCGACGGAGGTCGTAGGCGACCCTCCCCTCTCCTCCGCGGGGGTGGGCGTCTTTGTAGCCCGAGATCTCGGACCGGGCCTGGTCGGTGAGTGCGATCCCGGCGCAGTCATAGACGCGCTCGACGGTGCCGAGCTCGTCCGCCATGTACTGGTCGAAGAATACGTCGATGGTGCGATCTTCCGCCAGGAGCAGCCGATCGCGCAATGACGCATCGAGCAACGCGCCGATGCGCTCGGTCCAATAGTCGCGGTACCACTCCGGCCGAGTCGTCCAGTAGGCCGTGCGTGCGCCGTAACAGGCCATGGTGACGGTGGACTGGACGACGGCCACCGGATCTCGGTGGGTCACGACGACGGCGGCGTCGGGGAAGGTGCGCAGGAGGGGTCGGAGTTGCTCTAGATGCTGGGGCGACTTGAGGACCCAGCGCTCCCTGGGATTGCACCACTGCAGAATCTGGAGCACCGACTTCATGTAGGCGTAGTGCGGAGTCTGGTCGTGGCCGAGGTAGTGGTCACGCCACCGCGGGGCCCTGGCCACCCACTCGAGCGTGTAGCTCGAGAAGTCCGGCATCTGCAGTTCGATCTCCTCGTGCACGTGGTCCGGCTCCATCGGGTGCATCACGGCAACGAGCGGCGCCGCGGCCTGCATGGCCGCCCACATGCCGTTACAGCGGGTCCAACGCGGATCGGCCCCGTCGAGCTCGGGGGGGTCTTTCGGGTTCGGGACCGGCTCGTAGGCCTCCCAGAGGGGCATCGAACGGAAACGCGTGTCGGCCGCCAGCAGATTGACGAGGTGAGTGGTGCCCGAACGCGGCAGCCCGACCACAATGATCGGTCGGGTGATCGGGACCTCGAGGATCTCGGGATGGCGAATCAGCAAGTCGTGGATGAGGAGGCGGTTGGAAGCGGCGCGCACGCAGTCGCCGAACATCATCAGCCTCCCGATGCCGGTGCGCTCTTCATCAGCGTCCATCTCCTCCAGTTGGAGCCCGAGGCGCACGGCGAAGTCCTCGTTGCCGAAGTCGACCAGGCCAGTGCGCGCCCGCGCGGCGTCGCACACGGCGTCGACCGTGAGCACGGTGGTCTTGGTCTCCCCGTAGTCGATCGCCATGCGCTGGACGTCGTTGAGCACGGGGGTGGCCAGGTCATCGATCGCGATCACGTCGCCCAATGCGGCTCCTTCAATTGGCGAGGTAGCCGCCGTCGACGGCCAGCGTGCTCCCGGTGATGAAGGCCGCGGGCTCGCTCGAGAGGAAGAGGACGGCGGCCGCCACCTCGGCGGGGGTGCCCATGCGACGCAGGATCGCACGGGCAAGCTCGCCCTCCAGCAGTTGCGGAAAGGCCTGCATCGGTGCGGTCATCGGGGTGTCGATCAGGCCTGGGGCCACCGCGTTCACCCGGATGCCGTCTTCGGCCCAGTAGGCGGCCAGGTTCCGGGTCAGCGTGATCAAGGCTGCCTTGGCGGCGGCGTAGCCGGGCACGATCGTGGTCGAACGGAATGCCGTCATCGACACGAGATTGACGACGCTGGCGCCCCCCGTCATCGTGCTGGCGCCGAGTGCCGCCCGGAGCCCCATGGTCAGGCGCATGGCACCCTTCACGTTGAGATCGAGGGCGGCCGCAAAGCCATCGGGGTCCCATTCGTCCCGCCCGTCGGGAAAGTTCGCGCCGGCGTTGTTCACGAGCACGTCGAGCCGTTCGAACTCCCCGACGAGCTCCTCGACGGCGCCGTGGTCCCGCATCTCGAGCGGCCGGTAGGAGAAGGAGGACAGGTCGACGTCGTAGTGGCCGGTATCGGGACGAGTCCCGGTGACAGTGACGTCAGCGCCGGAGCCCGAGAAGGCCGAGGCGATGGCCCGCCCGATGCCGCTGGTCCCCCCGGTTACCAGGACCGAGGTGCCGGCGAAGTCGAACCGGAGCTGGTTGGTCATTCGTCGCTTCCGAAAGTGATCATGACCTTCCCACATTCCTTCGAGCCCTCCAAGAGGGCCAACCCCTCGTCGAATTGCTCGAGCGGCAGGCTGTGGGTGATCAGATCCGACAGATCGTGCCGCGCCAGGAGCTCAATGGCGTCCTCGAACCTCGGCGGGTATTCGAACGATCCTCTGATGGTGAACTGCTTCATGAGCACCTGGACGAAATTCGTGGGGACGGGTGCGTAGTGCAGGGCGACGAGGGACATGCGCCCGCCGTACCGGCCATGTTCGATGACCTCGCCGAGGAGGCGGTCCGATCCCGACGCCTCAATGAAGACGTCAGTGGCAGGCGTCGGGCCGAACATGAACGGCACGGTGCCGTGCAGGCGCGCGAGCTGCTCCCACAGGTCGGCTTCGAGGGAATTCACCACGTGCGCGGCCCCGAACTGCTGGGCCATCTCGAGCCGTCGCTGGCTCGTATCGACGGCCACCACGTCGCGGATGCCCCTATCGGCCAGCGTCGCGATGGCGAGGAGCCCGATCGGGCCGCAGCCCAGCACAGCCACCCGGTCCCCCGGCGCGATCTCGCCTTGGTTCACCGCCTGCATGCCGACGGCGGCAGGCTCGGCCAGCGCGGCGACACGCAGCTCCATCTCGTCGGGTACCGGGAACAGCCGTCGCCCCTTGGCCGCCTCGCGGACGAGGAGGAACGGCGTGAGGCCGCCTTCGGCCGCGCCACTGCCCAGCCTGCCCAGTTCCTCGTCCGCTGGATGGACGATGACCCGGTCACCGGGTGCGACGCCGTGGACTTCGGTGCCGGCCCACTCGACCACGCCGGCCATCTCGTGGCCCAACACCATGGGTCGTCCGGTGATGCCGCCCATGTGCACGAAGGAGACATCGGTGCCACAGATCCCACATGCCGCCATGCGGACGAGGGCGTCACGCGGGCCGGGCAGCGTCGAGGGGACGTCGTCGAGGCGAACGTCGTTGGGACCGTGGACCCGGATCTGCTTCACCGGCCGGTCCCTCTGCAGTCCTGTCGCACGCTCCCCTCCCCCACGGGTCCGCAGTATGCCGTGCGGGTGGTCCCGGCGACAGCCGCCCGACCAGGTTTGGAGGCGGCGACTGACCCACTCCATCGAACCGCTGCCTGGGCGACACCTTGCAGCAGCTGTTGTGGAGTCGCTTCGGTGTACGCGGTGCACATTCTTTGCGTCCCGAATGAGCATTAACTGCTCTGACCAGGGCATTTAGGTAGCATTTAGGCAGAACCCCAAGCGGGCTCACAGCTGGAATTCTGCTGACTGTGACATGACCAGTCTGAACTGGCCGTATGGCGAAAACGGAATCGGTCGAGGCGCCGGAGAACCCAGTGGATCTGACAGAGGAATTGCCGCTCGACGACGAGAATGTCCTGGCGGAGGAGTCGCGGTCGTTCTGGCGGCAATACCGTTGGCCCATCATCGGCGTGGCGGTGGTCCTCGTCGCCGCCGCGGTCGGGCTGACCTTCTGGCTGACGTCGGGGTCATCGACGGCGCCGGGACTGACGGTAACGACCGTGACGGCGACGGCCAGGACGGGCACGATCCAGCAGACGGTGGCGAGCTCGGGCACGCTCGAGCCGGCCAGCCAGTCCGACGAGAACTTCGCCGTTTCCGGGACCGTGACCGCAGTGAACGTGAAGGCCGGCCAGACGGTAACCGCCGGGCAGGTGCTGGCCACCGTGGACACCACCGCCCTCTCGGAGGACGTCAATGCGGCGGAGGCCCAAGTGACCTCCGCCGAGGACAAGCTCTCGAGTGACGAGTCGTCCGGCGCAGCCGCCAGCTCGGTCGACTCCGACGAGGCGTCGGTGACCTCGGCCGAATCTTCTTTGGCCACCGCGCAGACGAACCTCGGTGACGCCTCTCTCACGTCGACGATCTCCGGCACCGTGGCGTCGGTCGACCTGACGACAGGCCAGCAGGTGACCGGGACCGGCTCGGGCTCCGGAGGTACCGGCGCGACCGGGAGCTCCGGCGCGACCGGGAGCACCGCCGCCGCCAGCACGGCCAGCGGCGACACCGGGACTGGTGCGACCGGTAGTTCGTCCAGCGGCCAAATAGTGGTGATCGGCACGGATTCCTACATCGTCAACACGACGGTCGACGACACCGAAATCGGCGAGATCGCTGTGGGCGACCAGGTGGACGTGACGCCCTCGGGCGACACCACCCCCGTCTACGGCACGGTGGGATCGATCAGCCTCATCGGCACCGAGAGCGACGACGTGACCACCTTCCCGGTCGTGGTCGACGTCACCGGCAACCCGACCGGCCTGTACGCAGGGGCGACCGCCGACACCTCCATCATCGTGAAGCAGCTCAACGACGTCGTCGAGGTTCCGACCGCCGCCATCTCCTACGGGACGAACGGCCAGGCCACCGTCACCAAGGTGGTCAACGGCAAGCATGTCGTCACGAACGTCACCGTGGGGGCGGCCGAGAACGGCGAGACTCAGATCACCAGCGGGGTCAAGTCTGGCGACAAGGTGCTCGAAAGGGAGGTCACCTTCAAGGGGATCGGCGGTGGCGCGGGCGGCATTCTGGGCGGCAGCGGCACGACCGGTCGGACCGGGTTCGGTGGCTTCACCGGCGGCGGCGCGGGTGGTTTCACCGGCGGCGGCGCAGGTGGCTTCACGGGCCGCGGCGGGTTCGGCGGATGACCCTCACTCCCCCACTGGGAACTCCCCCGGTGCGCGACACGGTGATTCAGCTGGAACGGGTCACCAAGGTCTACCGCACCGGCACCCTCAGCGTGGCCGCGCTGCGAGGCGTAAGCCTGTCCATCACCGAGGGCGAGTACGTCGCCATCATCGGGCCCTCGGGCTCGGGCAAGTCCACCCTCATGCACATCCTCGGCTGCCTCGACGTGCCCAGCTCCGGCGGGTACCACCTCGCCGGCGAGGACGTCAGCCACATGAGCGAGACGGCCCTGGCCGAAGTGCGTAACCGGCGCATCGGCTTCGTCTTCCAGCAGTTCAACCTGTTGCCTTCTATGACGGCCTGGCAGAACGTCGAGCTCCCGATGGTCTACGCCGGGGTGCCGCGGGCCGAGCGCAAGGAGCGGGCCATGCAGGCGCTCGGGCGCGTCGGGCTGGCCGGACGTGTCGGCCACCGGCCCGGCGAGCTCTCCGGCGGCCAGCAGCAGCGTGTCGCCGTGGCGCGGGCTCTGGTCACCGAACCGGACCTGATCCTGGCCGACGAGCCCACAGGCAACCTGGACTCGAAGTCGGCGGCCGACGTCCTCCGCCTGATGGCCGAACTGCACGAGTCCGGCCGCACCCTCGTCCTCATCACGCACGACACCGATGTGGCGTCGGCCGCTGGCCGCGTGGTCGGCATCCGTGATGGCTTGCTCACGGAGAACGACCGGCGGTACCTGGAGAGCATCCGATGAACTGGCTCGAGACCTTCCGGACCGGTGTCAACGGGGTGCGCAGCCACCGACTGCGCTCCTTTCTCACAGTCCTCGGCATCCTCATCGGCATCGCCGGCGTCATCATCGCCGTCGGTCTGGGTGAGGGGGCCTCGGGCCAGGTGACCTCTGAGATCAACGCCCTGGGCTCGAACGTCCTGACCATCACCCCGGGTGCCTCGACATCGAGCACGGGTGTTCGAGGAGCGCTCGGCTCGGCATCGACCTTGACCACGGCTGACGTGTCAGCACTCGCCTCACCGGTCGACGCTCCTGACATCAAGGCGGTGGCGGGCATCACCTCGGACTCCGAGGTGCTGACGGCCGGGAGCGAGACAGCCACCACGACCGTGCAGGGGACGACGCCATCATGGCTCACGGTCCGTGGCCGCACGGTCGCCGAAGGCCGCTTTCTCGATAACCAGGATGTCAAGGACCACGACGCCGTCGTGGTCCTCGGTGAGACGACGGCCTCCGAGCTCTTCACCCGGGGCGATCCGGTCGGCCAGACCGTCGACGTCAACGGCGTGCCCCTCACCGTGGTGGGTGTGCTCACGTCGTCGGGATCCTCGACATCGACGTCGAGCACGACCGACCCCGATGACACCGCGATCATCCCCATCACGACCGGTCAAGAGCGGATCTTCGGTGGCACGTCTCGCAACTCGGTCAGTTCCATCGCCATCCAAGCCCGCTCGTCTGCCGATCTGACGGGTGCCTACCAGGAGGCGGACCATCTCCTCCTGCAACTCCACGGCATTACCGACAGCGCCGATGCGGACTTCACGATCACCTCGCAGGCGTCGCTCATTGCCGCCAACACGTCGGTGGACCACACACTGACCATTCTGTTGGGCGGGATCGCCGCCATCTCCCTCATCGTGGGCGGCATCGGCGTCATGAACATCATGCTGGTGTCTGTCACCGAGCGCGTCCGTGAAATCGGCCTGCGGAAGGCCCTCGGAGCCACACCTCGGGTCATCCGGCGCCAATTCCTGGTGGAGGCCTCGGTCCTCGGCCTGGTCGGCGGGTTGTTGGGGGTCGTGGCCGGGCTCCTGGGCGTCCTCTGGCTACCCGGGTTGATCGGAGACCCCATTTCGACCAGCCCCACGGCCGCCGTCGGTGCGCTCGTCATCGCCCTGGCCATCGGAGTCCTCTTCGGGGTGTACCCGGCCAGCCGGGCGGCCACGCTCGCACCCATCGACGCCCTCCGCAGCGAGTAATCCCACGTGCACACAACCCCACACGCATGACAGGACAGAGAAGAGAAAGAGGAATCACAACGATGCAGTCACTGACCAGCGGGAGCAACACTCGTCGGCGCTTCATGCGTCTGGCCGGGACGGGCGCCACCGCGCTCCTCGCCGCCACCGCCATCGCCTCGACGGCCGGCGCCGCTTCCGCGCCGGCCAATACAGGGGCCACCGGCAGTGTGGCCTCCATCAGCGGATCGAGCATGGAGGTGCAGAGCACCACCTCCGGGCAGACCACGGTGAACTGGACGACGACCACGGCCTTCTCCAAGACGGTGACCGAGGCAGTGAGCTCTGTCACCGCCGGTGACTGCGTCACCGCCACCGGGACGCCGTCGAAGAATTCCAAGACCACGATCGCGGCAAAGACCATCACCGTCACTGCGGCCAGCTCGTCGGGCTCGTGCACTGGCACGACCGGCGGCGGCTTCGCTGGCGGCGGCTTCGCTGGCGGCGCCGGCGGTGGCGGGTTCCGTGGCGCAGGGGCCGGCGGTGCCGGTGGTTTCCCAGGGGCCGGAGCCGGTGGTGAAGGCGGGACACGCCCGAGCTTCAGCGGCGGTGGTTCGTCCAACTTCCGCAAGGCGTTCGCCTCCATGGCCATCGCCTCGGGCCAGGTCAAAAGCGTCAGCGGCTCCACCATCACGGTGTCCGGCATCAGCATCAGCCCGGGCCAGTTCACGACCAGGTCGAAGAGCAAGACCACCAAGAAGCCGACCAAGCCAAAGACCGAGACGCTCAAGATCACCACGGCGAGCTCGACCACGGTGAGCGCCACGCAGACGGCGGCGGCGACCGCTCTGGCCGTCGGCGACTGCGTCAGCGCCTTCGGCCCGGCGGCAACGACCGGCGCCGTCACGGCGACCACCGTGCGGATCACATCGACCAGCGGCACGTGCACCGCGGGCGCCGGCGGCTTCGGCGGGCGTGGCTTCGGTGGTGGCGGCGGCGGCGCCCCGGGCGGTACTGGTGCCTGATTCGGGCTCTCGTTCGGGCTGGGGCCGTGCCGGCCATCGGCGCGCCGTCCTGATCGGCGCCATCGTCGCCGTCGTCGTGCTCGGCGGCGGTGTGGCCGCCTGGGCCGAAGTCGGCGGCAGCGACGCCGGCTACCGCATGGCGACCGTGACCCGCACCGACATCGGAACCACGCTCGATGTCGTCGGCACCGTGGACCCGGTCGCCGACGCTTCGGCCGCCTTCCAGGTCGAGGGCCAGGTGGCCACCGTCAGCGTCGCGCCTGGACAGGTGGTGACGGCCGGGCAGACCCTGGGCACGCTCGATACCACCGCCCTGACCGAGTCCGTTTCGTCGGCGCAATCCACGCTCGAGGCCGACGAGGCCAAGCTGGTCGAGGACGAAGAGAGCGAGTCGAGTTCGACCACGACCACGACCACGCCGTCGGCCGGCAAGACCCAGACTTCCACGCCGTCGTCGTCTACCACCACGACGACGCCGACGCGCAGTACGACGAGTGGCCAGAGCGCCACGGTCACCGCCGACCAGAGCACGCTGACTGCCGATCAGTCGACTCTCTCGAGCGACCAGAACAAGGAGGCGGCCGACCTGACCCAGGCCCAGAGCGACTGCACCACCGCGAACACGAGCACCACGACTGGCCAGGTCACGTGCGAGTCGGCGCTGCAGACGGTTTCGACAGACGAGCAGCAAGTGTCCAAGGATCAGACCGCGGTGTCGAAGGACGAGACCGCTCTGGGTCAGGCACTCGAAGCCGAGGCCTCGGGCGGGACAACGGGCGGGACAACGGGCGGGACTACCGGAAACACCGGCACCGGCACCCACGCGGTCAGCGACGCCGGGAACAGCGGGACGGGCGCCAGCACCGATGCGGCGACGACCAGCACAGGATCGACCGGCGGCGCGTCGACCGGTGCGGGAGCGAGTGGCGGCACAGGGTCGTCCGGCGCCGACGCCGACACGCCCCAGCAGATCGCCTCGGACCAGGCCGCCATCGACACAGCCGAGGCCGATCTCATCAACGCGAAGCAATCGCTGAACGAGGGCACGTTGACCAGCCCGATCAGCGGCACGGTGGTCTCCGTCGACATCGCCCCGGGTGACACGGTCAGCGCGGACTCGAGCACCGACGTCATCACCGTCATCGGCACCCAGTCCTACGAAGTGCAGGGCACGCTGGATAGCACGCAGGTGCCCTCGGTCAAGGTGGGCCAGACCGCCACGGTCGAGGTCGACGGCGTGAACGGCGCGCTGAAGGGCACTGTCTCACAGGTCGGTCCGGTCCAGTCCAGTGACGACGAGTACAGCTACCCCGTCGTCGTCAGTCTGCCCAGCGGCAGTCAGGGACTGTTCACTGGCTCCACGGCCAACGTGGTCATCGACACCGGCTCAGTGTCCGGTGTGGTGGCCGTGCCAACTTCGGCTGTTGAGACGACTGGTGACAACTCCTACGTGCTCCTGCTCGACAATGGCATCCTGACCAGGAAGGTCATCAAGATCGGCATGATCGGCGACACCTACACCCAGGTCGTCTCGGGCCTCAAGGACGGCCAGAGCGTCATCCTGGCCGACTACGCCGAGGCCGTGCCGTCGTCCAACACCGACCTCACCACCGCTCTCGGCGGCGGGACGACCGGCTTTGTGGGCTTCGGCGGTGCGGGGGGCTTCGGCGGCGGTGGATTCGGCGGCGGCGGCGGCGGTTTCGTCACCAAGGCGGGAGGCGGCGCCTTCGCGGGCTGAGACCCGCGTTGCGACCGCCGCGCCGTACGCGGCGACCACCGGGCCCTGACACTACGGTGGCCCCATGACAGCGATCCGCCTGGACCAGGTGAATCTCGTCGTGCACGACGTCCCCGCGAGTCGCGCCTTCTACTCCCGTCTCGGCCTGGACTTCGGTGACGAGAGCGACCTGGTCTGGGACGCACA